>NKAJ01000115.1_pt1 | contig 11741 bp, 13 predicted proteins | sample 1556001 | NCBI WGS metagenome assembly NKAJ01 (sample SAMN06204642, study PRJNA360343) | marine sediment metagenome | isolation source: Jiulong cold seep at northern South China Sea | place: China: South China Sea, Jiulong cold seep | collected 2013-06 | reverse complement strand
GCATCCTCTGCTCCCTCTCATCCTCATCACCCATGGAAATCCACACATCAGTGTACAGGATATCGGCATCCCTGGCAGCATCCTTCGGGTCTGGTACAATCTCCACCGAGCCCCCCATCTCCCGGGCCCGGTCCATAATATCCTTGTCAGGCTCGTAACCTTTTGGACACCCCACACTCATCTGCATCCCGGTAATGGCTGCGGCCAGTATAGCAGAATTGCAAACATTGTTCCCATCCCCTATCCAGGCGAACTTCAAACCTTCCAGCCTTCCTTTAAATTCCCTGATAGTCATAAGGTCCGCCAGCAACTGGCACGGATGTTCCTGGTCTGAAAGGGCATTGATAACAGGCACACTCGCATATTCACCCAGTTCAACAAGAGTATTGTGACTGTTCACTCTCGCCATTATGCCGTGTACATACCTGGACATCACCTGGGCAGTATCACCGATGGTCTCTCCTCTTCCAAGCTGCAGGTCACGGTAATTCAGGTACAGTGGATGACCGCCCAGCTCATTCATGGCCACTTCAAAGGAAATACGGGTCCGGGTCGAGGATTTTTCGAAAATCATAGCAAGGCTCTTGTTCTTGAGCTTCTCCACTACCATACCACTGGCCCGTTTAGCTTTCAGTTCGTCTGCCATATCCAGCAGCTCAATAATCTCATCGAGAGAGAGGTCACTTATGGATAATAAATTGGACAAAAATATCACCTTTAGTTTAATGAATCACAGTGTCAACCGGTCTATTTATTATTATCCCCTCAGGCGCTTCATATNACAGTGTCAACCGGTCTATTTATTATTATCCCCTCAGGCGCTTCATATGGTCCACACGCTTCTGTATCAATGCCTGCGTACCGATGTCATGCCTGCATTCCAGCGGACCTTCCAGGTTATTGAGGGCCTGCTCTGCAATCTGCTCGGCTTCTTTAATGGTATCGGCAATGCCCACAACAGCAGCAGCTCTTGACCCGGTGGTAAACACTACTCCGTCCTTTTCATAGACACTCGAATAGAACAACAATGCATCCCCGGTATCGCCCACCTGTATAGGTGCATCTTTTGTGGGATTCTCAGGATAACCCGCAGGTACCGCATACTTGCATACACTGGCCTTAGCGGCAAAGCGCACATCAATTGTGTCAAGGGTACCAGTAGTCACGGCCTGTACAATATCAATAAAATCAGTCTCCAGCAGCGGAAGCACATTCATAGCTTCAGGGTCTCCGAAACGGGCATTGAACTCGATCACCCTGATGCCATTGGCGGTCAGTATAAACTGGCCGTACAGGATACCGCGATACTCCTCTCCGGTCTCCTCCCTGACCCTGGCCACAACATCTTTCATTATCTGCTTTGCCTCTTCGTAATCTCCNAAACGGGCATTGAACTCGATCACCCTGATGCCATTGGCGGTCAGTATAAACTGGCCATACAGGATACCCCGATACTCCACCNCCAGTAGTCACGGCCTGTACAATATCAATAAAATCAGTCTCCAGCAGCGGAAGCACATTCATAGCTTCAGGGTCTCCGAAACGGGCATTGAACTCGATCACCCTGATGCCATTGGCGGTCAGTATAAACTGGCCGTACAGGATACCGCGATACTCCTCTCCGGTCTCCTCCCTGACCCTGGCCACAACATCTTTCATTATCTGCTTTGCCTCTTCGTAATCTCCCTCGTTCATAAAAGGCAGCAGATGCCCCGCATCATTATATGACCCCATACCTCCGGTATTGGGCCCCAGGTCGCCTTCATACGCCCGCTTGTGGTCTTGCACAGATGGCGTAAATGCCAGGTGGCTGCCGTCCACAAATGCATGGACCGTTACTTCTTCTCCCTTAAGGTTCTCCTCAATGACCACAACGTCCCCGGCCAGCAGTTCATTTACGTAAGCTTTGGCAGCATCCCTGTCCGGCAGCTGGTCTCCCATGACCTTTACGCCCTTACCACCAGTCAAACCTGCAGGTTTCACAGCCACATCACCCAGTTCATCCACGTACCTGAGCGCAGCCTCCTCCTGGGTCTTGTCGAATATCCTGAACTCAGGAAGCCCGGCAATACCGTATTTCGCCATAAAACTACGCGTCCATGCCTTATCGAATTCCAGTTTGGCAGCCGCACGTTTTGGTCCCACTGAAGGGATACCTGCAACATCCAGGGCATCTGCCAGTCCCGCCGCCAGCGGGCTCTCAGGCCCGATAACAGCAATATCAATGCCGGCCTTAACTGCATATTCGGTGACTTTATCCACATCAGTTTCCGCATTTATGAGAAAATCCTCACAAAGCCCTGCAATTCCAGGATTCTTTTTTGACATCACTGCAAAGAGCTGATAAGTGCGCTTACTTCTGGAGATGGCATGTGCAATAGCATGTTCACGCCCTCCTCCGCCTACTAATAGTATTTTGATCATTACAAGTCCTCAATATGAATCTGTCAGTATAGTCCAAACATTCTATAGACACTGATTCAATAATATCCATTAATAAGGTTGTGGTTTTTTTGTTCACACCACAACACCGAATGTCATTACCAGAACTACATTAACAATCAGGAACAACGAGTAGTTCTTAATAGTTCTATTAACTCATTTATCGTATATTTTGTAAAGGTTTATTACCTGTTACGTAACATAAGCGTATAATGCTTAGCGGAGGTGATGGTTGATGGAATCAAGAGATATTATTTTTTCAGTAGTTATGATCGTGTCATCCTTTGTATTGACCACTAAATGGATGAGCAGGTTTTCTTCATCCAATTATGCGGCAGATGCGATTGTGGTGCTTGCAGCAATGGTCTTAATCGGTTCTCTGGCAGCCATGATTCTTTCTGTAGACATGAGGATGAGACGGATTGAATCTATGTTGGAGGCAAAAGAGCGCTCATTAAGGATCAATATCCAGAGTGTTGAAGAAAATCTTGACAGAAAACTGAACTCAGTGCTCAATAAAACCAACAGTTCAATGGAAGAAATGTCACGACGGATGTACAGATAGGACAATTAGCTTTACCTAATCCTGGAAAGCTAAACTAACTATCGACTCGACACGGCTCATGGCATCGGCAGCATTATCCACATCAGTAACCCTCCTTACGTCTATTCGCCCTTTACGATATACCATGACCTGCCAGTCGTCAAGCCTGAATCTGGCAACACCCAAACGAATAGAACAGCGTCTCTCAGGTACATCCAGCTCATCCAGTATCCTGCATACTATTTCCATATCAAGGCAACGGCCAAAATTTGATTCAGCTATGAAAAGGCTGGGGTCTTCCACACAAGGCCTGGCAAGTACTATCTCTCTTGTTGTACGCATACCTGACTACTATATCTCAAAGCGGGTATATTATAATAGGGATAAGAACTAAATAACATTATTTTGATAAACTAAAAAAGTGTAAGGAGGAAAAAAATGCCTTTGGATTTTATAACAATTAACGGATTGGCAATCCTTGTGGTCGCCATTGGAGCATTTGTAGCAGTGTACTATGTGCTTAAAGTAATAAAATACCTTATTGTAAATTCCATCATGGGGCTGATATTGCTATTTATCTCGAACTTTGTCATTGGAATGCTGGAAATGGGTTTTTCAGTTGACATAAACTGGGTATCAATATTGATCTGTGCCCTGGGCGGAATACCAGGGGTTATAATCGTCATATTACTTGGATTTTTGAATGTACCACTCGTACCGGCATAAATTCCTATCTCAAAAAAATAACTGGCAGGGGACGAAGGCCCCTGCATAATTTATACAAGTTTTGGCGAGTAATATTTCTTTATCACCGTACCGCACTGGTCACATGAAATCATGAGCCAGTCGCCCACACTCTCTGTCTGGAAATGATAGAAAATTGATGAATCGCAGTTTGGACATACATAGAATTCCTTGAAATAGTAGTTGTAGAACTCAGGAGTATTCTTCAACCATTCCAGCGTCTGCAGCATCAGTTCAAGATATCGCTGTTTAGGTCCTCCAGATTCCAGTTCACTACGCAGCCGGTCACCAACCTCTTTTATCTGGTGTTTTGAATCGCGCTGAATTTTCTTGTAGTCTGATACAAACTTACTGCTGTTTTCAAGATATCTCTTATATCCCTTATGCACGTCAGTTCCCTTTTGCTGGATGGTCCTGAGGAAATATTCACTCATCAGGTCTTCAAGCAGGTCGTGGCAGGTTGTACAGATATTATATTTTGGAAAATATTTTGTATCCTGCAACTCACCGCATATCTCACACGTTTCCATGTGTTTCATCCCCTACTCGACTTTCACAGGAACTGATGCATCCCGGGTAAACATTATCGGGAATACGTTGATGACCGCCAGCAGGTCGCCTTTCCTGACCTCCCCTGAATCGATGCCCAGGACAAAGGCCAAATCTACCATCCGGTCGTATTCCACAGGCGTAGAACAGCCCCCCTTACCCCCTAGTTTCACCACCGACACCAGTGCGTGATGATTAAATGCACAGGGCAGACCAAGGGTGTCCTTCTGGAGATGGATTTCCTTGATTTTGATTTTTTCAAATTTTCCCGTTCCAATTGTTATGTCCTCATCGGCGACCACCATCTCCCATTTAGCCCGTGTGGCCATGGTAAATTCGTATGGCGATGCTTGAATCTTACTTGACAGGATTTCACTGTCTTTTTTTGATACTATGTTTATGATTTCTGCCATCTTTATCACCTCTAATGCAGTATGATTGTCATATATATAAATATTGTCATGTTTAATCGTTATAATTATATATTATTCACTTATCGCTTCAAGTATCATTAAACTGGTCGAATATTTAGTGCTAAAATGATGACCATAGGATTCCATTAGATACATATAGATTTAACCGTTTAATGGTGTCTTCATCCTTATAATCATGGTATATTTTTATGTTATCCATNATTATCATGTTTAATCGTTATAATCTCGTGTTATTCACTTATATCTTCAAGTATTATTAAACTGGTCGAATATTTAGCGCTAAAATGATGACCATTGGATTCCATTAGATACATATAGATTTAACCATTTAATGGTGTCTTCATCCTTATAATCATGGTATATTTTTATGTTATCCAGATCAGAATATTCAATTTTTTCTATGGTATATCCCAGTCCATCAAAACTGTTAAACCCACGACAATCTTAAATACCGACATAACTGTTTTTGTTTCATGTTCCTCACCTATGAACTTCTTGGCAAATTGTTCGTATTCCTTGTAGTCGCAGTTGTAGTTGTGACTGGAATCGCGTTACTTCTTGGTGCCATTAGTATCAGGAGACACAAGATAATATTCCCCAATTTTATCTTATTTATGCTCTATCTCTTCTATTCGCCTGCAAAATGGATATGCAGGGTTTTTTCCATTAAAGAGGAAATTGTTGATGAGATATTAATTGAGGTCAAGAACGCGGTGATGCTTGATATGTTCAAAAAGAAAACTGACAGACGCGCTGTTATCCTGCCCCAGTGTATGAGACATCCTGAATGCAAGGCACGGTGTGACCCTATAGTGGGCTACGAGTGCACTAAATGCGGTAAGTGTGACATTAAAGACATAATCGAGGCGGCAGAGAAGCATAATTTTAAAGTATTTACTGTGCCTGGCGATAGCTTTGTCAGGAAGATAATAAAGTCCTATAACCCGGACGCATGTCTTGGAGTGGCATGTTATGTGGAGTTGACCGAGTCAATGCAATCAGTCTCAAAGTTCATGCCGGTTCAAGGAGTTTGCCTGATAAGGGATGGGTGTTATGATACAAAAGTAGATGTGGCTGAAGTAATTCACAAGATGGAGATATGCGATGTATAGATTAATCGGGATTGCACTGCTAGCCATTGTGGTTGTGTCCTTCTTCCTGGCCATTTTTGCTTTGTGGATGAGCAGGGCCAGCCTTAGCAGGAATATCTTGCTTGCCGGTTTTTTTGCAAATATCCTTGATTTTTTCTATCTGCCGATAAAAGCTTTATTCCACAAGTATTCTGATACCCAAAAACTGGAAAAATGGATGGTTTCTCTCAAGAACATGGCGCACAAATCTGCTTTTAAAAAGACGAAACATCGTTTGCTACTTGCCCCTCATTGCATGCGGGCACTTGATTGTCCGGCAGCATCAACAATGTTCGGTATCGAGTGTACATCATGTGGGAAATGCATCTTTTCAAAGATAAAAACAGACGCAGAACGGTTTAACTACACATTACATATCGTTGCAGGTTCCTCGTATGTAAGGCACATCATCAAAAAAGAATCAGCTGATGGCGCCCTTTTGTTAGCATGCAATTACGAACTAAACAAGGTCATGCGCTCTTTAAAGAATAAGAACATTGTTACGTATGGTATTCCACTTTTAAATGACGGTTGTTACGCTACCGAGTTAGATTACAATAAACTGATAGAAAATATGGAATATTTTAGTACGTAAGGGCATACCCTTTTGACCATTTTTATTAAGGTTATTTAACTAACATAAATTAAGTTTCATCTATGCCTGACAGAAACTTTAATATCCACTCATAAGTATTGTAACCCCAAACCTGAGGAATTGTTATGATCGATATAGTTATACCTAAAGGTAGTCTGGAAGAGCAGACATTGATGCTGTTTAAACAGGCAGACCTTCCTATAAAGAAAACAGATCGGGAATACAACCCGAAGATAAACGACCCCCGGATAAGCAGGGTGAAGATTCTGCGCCCCCAGGAGATAGCCAAGTATGTGGAACAGGGATATTTTGACCTTGGTATCACCGGCAGGGACTGGATAAAGGAATCTGATAGTGATGTAGTTGAGGTTGCGGACCTGCCTTACAGTAAACAGGGTGCAGGTAATGTTAAGATAGTTATTGCAGTTCCCCAGCAAGATGATTCCATTAAAAGTGCTTTAGATATCAAACCCAACAGCCGGGTATCCACTGAATATCCAAACATGACACGGGCATTTTTCGATAAACTGGGCATACCTGTGGAGATTTTCTTTTCCTATGGTGCAACTGAAGCAAAGGTACCTGAACTGGTGGATGTAGTGGTTGACCTGACTGAAACCGGTTCCACGCTCAGGAAGAACGGCCTTAAGATAGTGGATGTGATTGCCGAATCATCTACCAAGCTCATTGCCAACAAAAAAGCATGGGAAAAACCCGAAAAGCGCAAAGCTATTGATGAAATAAAGACACTGCTCCTTGCCGTAATTGAGGCCAGAGGTAAAGTACTCATCGACCTTAATGTACATGAAGATAACCTGGATGCTGTGGTTGATGCTCTCCCTTCCATGAAGAACCCAACAGTGAGCAAACTTTATAAGTCAGATTTCTATGCAGTTGAAACTGTGATCGATAAAAATGAGATTAATATCCTGATACCGAAACTGAAAAGTCTGGGTGCAGAGGATATTCTTGAAATGAACATCTCAAAGATAGTACACTAAATCTTGATACAGGTTTCCGGCATCAGGTTCAAATCTATCTATCTATCTGTCTGTCTGTCAATACATCTATCTAGCGATATATCGGTTTACGCATCTATCTATTCGACTTATGGGTAGGCTGAACCGGGCATTTAGATGCCGCTTACCAGATCATATAGAGCAGCTTTTGGGTCTTTTGCCTTGACAACACCCGAGGCCAGGAGTACACCCACACTGCCCAACTCCAGGGCAGATATCAGGTCCTCTCCTTTGCTAATTCCTGCACCGCATAATACTTTTACGTCAGGGTTCACCTGCCGGACCGCTTCCACAGAGCCTGAAACCACTTCCGGGTCTGCCTTGGATACCGGTATTCCCGAACCGATGAGTTCAGGTGGTTCCACGGCCACGTAATCAGGTCCTAATGCTGATGCTGCTTTGGTTGTGGTGATATTGTTGGTACATACGATGGTGGTCAGTCCCACACGGCGTGCCGCCGACAGGGATGCATCAATGTCTGCCAGTCCCAGNTCCCGAACCGATGAGTTCAGGTGGTTCCACGGCCACGTAATCAGGTCCTAATGCTGATGCTGCTTTGGTTGTGGTGATATTGTTGGTACATACGATGGTGGTCAGTCCCACACGGCGTGCCGCCGACAGGGATGCATCAATGTCTGCCAATCCCAANGTATTCCCGAACCGATGAGTTCAGGTGGTTCCACGGCCACGTAATCAGGTCCTAATGCTGATGCTGCTTTGGTTGTGGTGATATTGTTGGTACATACGATGGTGGTCAGTCCCACACGGCGTGCCGCAGACAGGGATGCATCAATGTCTGCCAGTCCCAGCCTTCTTTCTGAATGATTGATANATTCCTGCACCGCATAATACTTTTACGTCAGGGTTCACCTGCCGGACCGCTTCCACAGAGCCTGAAACCACTTCCGGGTCTGCCTTGGATACCGGTATTCCCGAACCGATGAGTTCAGGTGGTTCCACGGCCACGTAATCAGGTCCTAATGCTGATGCTGCTTTGGTTGTGGTGATATTGTTGGTACATACGATGGTGGTCAGTCCCACACGGCGTGCCGCCGACAGGGATGCATCAATGTCTGCCAGTCCCAACCTTCTTTCTGAATGATTGATGAGCGTACCAGTGGCGCCGGCTTCTTTTATGGTTTCTGCCATGATATGACCGGTGAAACTGCCCGCTCCCACGCCGTCCATGTGCTGCGAGAACACGGGAATCTCAACACTGGATGCTACCCGGTGTATATCGGGTAATTGGGGTGAAGCTACGATATTTGCTCCTGTATCTTCAGCCACGTCCCTGCATGCCTGTGCAATGACAACCGCATTGCTGCCAGTGCCTTCGGTGTATGTCTTAAAATTAAGTACTATTAAAGGTCTATCCATTGTATTTTCTCCATGAATGGTTGATAACATTAATCACCTCATAAGGTTCTTATCATTTTTGGTTGTATTGTGGAAAAAATCAAATTTGTGATATAAATAATGATAAATATATATTTTAACGGATGGCCAATGGACTGCAAAATATAAACGTTATTAAGATTATAATTATTAATCATCGAGGTTATGTTGCTTTGATATGTTTTGCAATCAGTAACTAAAGTGGGGCAAAAGGGGGATAAAATATCCCCCATTCACCTAATCAATTAGTTCATTTTGACTATCCTTAAGTATTACAAGTAATAAATAAACACAAGATGTCAAACTCATGTACTGGGGCCGATGCGCTTGTATTCGGTGCCCTTGACTCGGGGGTAAGCCTTGTCACCGGTGTCCCCGGATTCCCCATTTCAGGGATAATGGAACTTTTGATGGATTCCAGTCTGGAAGCGCGCTGGTCAATAAATGAAAAGGTTGCACTGGAGGCGGCCCTTGGTGCGTCAGCAGTAGGGCGCAGGGCAGTGGTTATTGTAAAACATGTGGGTATGAACGTACTGGCTGACCCGCTAATCACTTCAGTCAACCACACCATTGGAGCAGGGCTGGTGATAATTGCTGGTGATGACCCCGGAACCAAGCAGAGCCAGAACGAGCAGGATTCACGGTACTACGGCCTAATAGCTGAAGTTCCGGTCTTTGACCCATCCGACCCGGCAGATGCTTATAACAGTATGTGCCAGGCTTTCAGATTATCAGAAGAAGTACGTGTCCCGGTAATAATCCGTATCACTGACAGATTGAACATTGAGACGGGAGTGGTAGAAAGGAAACCGCTGATACAGGTGGAATTCCCGAAATTTGACAGGGATATCTGGTCATATACTATGAAAGGAAAACACCAGCGTTTTCATGCTTCATCCTATCCCAGGATGCAGCTTCTATCTGAAGAGTCAGGGTTGAATGTCCGTCATGAACGCGGCAGGGAAATTGGTATTATCTCTTCAGGTTATCTTTCCACAATGGTGGAACAGGTGCTGTCTGATGGGCNTATCCCAGGATGCAGCTTCTATCTGAAGAGTCAGGGTTGAATGTCCGTCATGAACGTGGCAGGGAAATTGGTATTATCTCTTCGGGTTATCTTTCCACAATGGTGGAACAGGTGCTGTCTGATGGGTATGAAGATGTCTCGCATCTGGCACTTACTAGTGTCAACCCACTACCGGTAAAGGTTATCAACTGTTTTATAAAACGGCACGAAAGGACATTGGTGGTCGAAGAGACCGAAAGTTTCATCGAACATCAATTATCCTGCATGGGTGTGCTGGGGAAAGCTACAGGACACATTGGACATGGAAAGGTGGAAGCAGCAGACATTATCCAGGCACTGGAGCATATTGACTGGGATATTATCACTCCATCGATTACTCCTGAGACTATCGCAGGACGCGGTTTTTCCAGGAGGATATGTGATGACTGCCCGTATCAAACGTTATACAAAGTGCTGGGGACAATGGAAGTGCCAGTGGCCGGGGATTTGGGCTGCTCGGTCAGGACCGCTTCGCCGCCCATGCGGGTAGTGGACATTGCATATTCACTGGGGTCATCCATTGCCACTGCTACAGGGTTTGATAATAAAGGTATAGCCCTCATAGGGGATTACGGGCTGGTACACACCGGATTGCAGGGACTTATCGAAGCCGTTCACCATCACAAAGACGTACTGGTGGTGGTGCTCCAGAATAATATTGCTGCCCTCACTGGGGGGCAGGACGTACCTGACATGACAGACGTGGTGCGGACACTGGTACCCGATACCATACTGCTGGATGTTGAAAATGTTACTGAAACTGAACTGGCGGCACTACTTAATACTGAACTTGAAAAGAGCGGGGTATCAGTGCTCCTGGTACGCGGCAAGTGTACAATGCATTGATAAGGTATGACTCTGGTGCCACAGAACTAATCAGGCATTATGATTTCCTGAATAAACTCATCCAGGCGTTTGCAGGGTATGCCTCTCTTGGCCTGGGTGCAGTCCTTCACCTTTGCAAGCAGGTCACATAACTGGTCATGATTCAAGTTGTATCCCAGGCTATGCACGATACCTTTCAGTGCCTTGGTGCCGGTATGTTTACCGNTGATTTCCTGAATAAACTCATCCAGGCGTTTGCAGGGTATACCTCTCTTGGCCTGGGTGCAATCTTTCACCTTTGCAAGCAGGTCGCATAACTGGTCATGATTCAAGTTGTATCCCAGGCTATGTACGATACCTTTCAGTGCCTTGGTACCAGTATGCTTGCCAATTATCAGGCTGCGTTTACCGCCTACAATATCAGGTGAGAATAGTTCATAGGTACTGGGTTCTTCCATAATGGCAGCCACATGGATGCCGCTTTCATGTGCGAAGGCAAAATCGCCGACAACCGGTTTGTTCTTTGCCAATTTCACTCCTGAGTATTCCACGACCATCTTTGAAAGTTTGGTCAGGTTTTGGGTATCATACCTGTCGATGCCGTACTGTACCATCAGTGATATCAGTACCTCTTCCAGCGCGGCATTACCCGCCCTCTCTCCGATACCGTTGACAGTAGTGTGGAGTTGTTTGGCACCGGCTTCTGCTGCGGCCAGGGTATTTGCGGTCGCCATGCCCAGGTCGTTATGGCAGTGGATACATAGATCGGTTTTTATATCTTTTTTTATCTCGCTGACAAGATAATATGCAGTGGCAGGGTTGAGTATTCCAACTGTGTCTGCAATGCTCACATAGTCGGCCCTGCGCTCTTCTGCCATCCTGAATACGCCTTTCAAGACATTGATATCTGTGCGGGTGGCATCCTCGGCAGCGAACCGCACTGTAAGTCCGTGGTCCTTGGCATATTCCAGGGCATCCATAGCACAAAGTGTGGCTTC
>NKAJ01000109.1_pt2 | contig 11763 bp, 11 predicted proteins | sample 1556001 | NCBI WGS metagenome assembly NKAJ01 (sample SAMN06204642, study PRJNA360343) | marine sediment metagenome | isolation source: Jiulong cold seep at northern South China Sea | place: China: South China Sea, Jiulong cold seep | collected 2013-06 | reverse complement strand
TCTCCTATACAAGTTTACACTTAAGATTTCATAATGCCTGATAATAATGGATATGTCTATTATTGGGAGAAGGGGAGGCAACTAAAAGCATCCCAATTATGATTGTCCTCAAATATCATTCGAACTGAAAGAGGACGAACAGTTTTTATGTCTTGATGAGATAGTAACTCTTGCATGTGTGGTTAAACATGCATGACATTCCCTCACATTTGAGGGTTTGCCTTTCTCTATCGACATTATTTTTTCCCGAAATAATTTCCTCTATAGACATGATGAAACATATGAATGCATTTCAGTATATCGAGATTTGAGGAGATAATTATACTTTATATACCAGAACAAAAACATGAAGGATATTTCCCATCCAGGATTATGGGATCGGTCATACTAATTCGGTAGTTATTGGTCTGGTATTTGTGCCCATAGGTATGATTGCAATGATATCAAGATGCCTAAACGAATTCTGCGTCATCGTCGAGTGGTTCTTCCACTACATGCCCATCATAGGCATTTATGTTGACAATGTTACTTTTGCCATGTATCTCCCAGACCGGGACGTAAATAAGCTGGATAGGTAAGTTGATTTCATTCTTGCTTGGTGATATCGTCTTNGTAGAGTGTAATGAAATGGTAAATAATATATATGGTGTGTGATTATAATTTTTATTGAACAGTAAAACATGAAGGATATTTCCCATCCAGGATTATGGGATCGGTCATACTAATTCGGTAGTTATTGGTCTGGTATTTGTGCCCATAGGTATGATTGCAATGATATCNCATCTGTGTTTATCTGTGGTTTAATTAAATTCACCAACACGAATTGTAACGGTCTCCAGAGAAAATTATACTTTATATATCAGGACAAAAATATGAAGGATATTTACCATCCAGGATTATGGGGTAGATTATACTGATTCGGCAATTATTGGTCCTGGAATTGTGCCCAGAGGTAAGATTGCAATAATAGCCGCATTAATAGGGTTGAATGCAAGCGTAATAGGTCAGGAAATATATTCAGCCATTTTTGTTATGCGCCTGCTTACAACTATATTTGCACCANGTCTGGTATTTGTGCCCATAGGTATGATTGCAATGATATCAAGATGCCTAAACGAATTCTGCGTCATCGTCGAGTGGTTCTTCCACTACATGCCCATCATAGGCATTTATGTTGACAATGTTACTTTTGCCATGTATCTCCCAGACCGGGACGTAAATAAGCTGGATAGGTAAGTTGATTTCATTCTTGCTTGGTGATATCGTCTTGTTCTCATATACAATGGTATCACCTTTCACTTCATCTTTTTTCATGCTCTTAGTATGTTTGTCTATAATGGCATCCAGTGCCGTATCCTGAGCATCATTATCGATAATTACCGGTTCCTTGATATGGTAGTTCTCAGTTGGAATATCTGTATATTCAAGGATTCCTGGAATCCGTGTGAATTTGTTCTCACCGGTAATGGCGTTCACCATTCCTTCGCCCTGTCCATTCAGGTCAATAATCTCTGATGCTAATTTCCTTTTGGTTTCAAAGTCATACCTGTAACTATAATATGGTATGAATTTCAGTAAGAAATCCTGTACCTCTCCAACTTTTGCCTGACCTATCTTGATTGCACTGGTTTTTGCCATGTTGATGGGGAATGATGGAAGTGGGATACGAATTAAATTTTCATCCAATCCTTGATGATGAGGTCCGGATGGTTCTGGAGTGTCCCTGATACGAGTCACATCCAAGTTAATGTCCCTGCCTGAATCCTTATTCCTTGTAGGCGAGTTGAATTCTGGCCATTTGAATGAGGGTCCGGGGGTTGGTTCTGGTTCATTTTGTGGGGTAGAAGGATCAGGATCACTGAACAACCCAAACATACCTCCTTCCTGTTGGTCATGGACAGTAGGAGCTTCAAAAATGTTTCCATGAGTATCAGCATTTGGTGTTTCCAATATCAGCTCCATTGGTTCACCTGAAGCGTTAGCCAGTATTGCCCTGCCTATCTGCTGTTCCAGCATAGACTGGTCCCAAAGTATTAGTCCCAGATTTGCAGCAAAGTCTGCAAGTTCAGTGTTCGCGATGTTTAACAGGATGTAAAGCCCTTTGCCTTCAGTATTTTTCATGGAATCGGCAAACCTGCGTATAGAGTTGTAGTCAACTTCCCTGTCCAGTTTGACATAAACGCGGTCTGATGTTCCTTTGCTTGCCACTATATCTGAAATGTAAGACGAATCCACATCATATTTACATGCCTGGAATATGTCCTTGAGTATGTTAAGTACGGGTTGTTTGGTCATTTGAATCCGTATAGATGTTGTATTGGTATTAAAAAATGTTTCGGGTTTGGTTCTATGATACTCCTGGAAATTCCAAAATTTAGTACAGGACATTATAGCACAACAATTAAAGGAAATATTTTGCCAATAAAATGGGGCTTGTCCTTCTTTAAATATATATTAATGATGTTTTGAAATGTTGCGAAAATATATATAGTTTAAAATTAAAATAATTGTAACTCTTAATATTTAATAATTGTTATAGAGGTGACAACATGAATGAGAGTGAAACTGAAGTGAAAAATGAAAACGAAACTACAAGTAAACCTGTGAATAACGATAATATAATGGCTGCTGTTGCTTATGTCTTTGGATTTGTCAGTGGGATTATTATTTACCTCATTGAAAAGGATAAACCAGACAAAAGCAAATATGTAATGTTCCATGCCGTACAGGCCACTATACTGGGATTTGTATGGATTGTCATTCTTTTAATACCATTTATAGGCCAGTTGATTTTTATAATTTCCTGGGTAGTTATGATTTATAAGGCCTATTCAGGTGAAGAATACCATATTCCTGTAATTGGCGAATATGCTGACAAATACGTCTAATTAGAAATTTATACCATTTTCTATTTTCCTTTTTTTTCTTCACAGCATTGAGTGATAACGTTTTGCATATTGTAGCAGCTTCTTCTCCCATCATTAACCACCGCAGAGGAGCAGAGAACACAGAGAAAATGAATGAAGAGCTTATGCTAATCCTTTATTATTGAACAAAATCGCAACTCTAGCGTCCTCGGCGCCTCTGTGGTGAAGTATATTTATAACGTTGCAGTCTAAATGGTAATGTGGGAGTTTATGCTTACGATTAAGGGAGTTTCTATAATTAGAGACAATAGGAAGATACTGCATGAAATCTATCTCGAAGTGGGTAGACAAAGCATCCACAGCATTATGGGGACCAATGGTTCAGGCAAGAGTTCCCTGGCCTATACTATCATGGGATGTAGCGGTTATACCCCCTCCTGCGGCACTATTGAGTTCGACGGATGCAACCTGACCCATGCAAATCTCAGCCAGCGAGCTGCTGCAGGAATCACTCTGGCANACTATCATGGGATGTAGCGGTTATACCCCCTCCTGCGGAACTATTGAGTTCGACGGATGCAACCTGACCCATGCAAATCTCAGCCAGCGAGCCGCTGCAGGAATCACTCTGGCGTGGCAGGAACCGGCCAGATTCGAAGGGCTGAGTGTGCGGGATTACCTGTCCATAGGAATTAAGGGTCAGACTGACGAGAAAGAATTGGAAAAAACATTGTCCCTTGTAAATATGAGTCCGAAGCGATACCTCGACCGTGAGGTGGGCGAATCCCTTAGCGGCGGGGAGCGCAAACGCATCGAACTTGCATCCATTGTGACCACACGCCCCCGACTTGCCATACTGGACGAACCAGACAGCGGTATTGATGTGATTTCCATAAAAGATGTTATCAACCTGATACATGTGCTAAAGGACAACGGTGCATCGGTACTGGTAATTACCCACAGGCCCGAGATTGTGGAAATCGGGGATTCAGCCTCGCTGATATGTGACGGCAGGATTACAATGACTGGCACACCAGCAGAAGTATCAGATTACTACCAGCAGCGGTGCAGGCCATGTAATAAAGAAACGGATACACCCAGAGGTATGATATGTTAGATGAATATAAGGCACTTGTTGATGCATACGCCAGGTCGGGCGGCAATGCCGCTGTCCTCGATACACCCGGTGTTGCCAGCCTGTTCGTCCATGAAAACCGGGTCCTCTCGTCAAACCTGATTCCCGGCCTGGAACTCACTGTGGAGGAGACCGATACCGGTATCAATGCCCGCCTGGTAATTCTGGAAGGGCACAGAATTGAGCAACCTATACACCTGTGTTTCGGGGTGCTTCCGAAAGAAGGGGTGCAGGAGATACGCTCGAGCATCACAGCAGAAGCACGCTCATCTGCAGAACTGCTGGCTCACTGCACATTTCCCAATGCCGTCAGGGTGAAACACATCATGGAGGCGGATATCAGAATAGGGGAGAAGGCATACCTTACCTACAATGAAACCCACTACCACGGACCCCACGGCGGGGTTGAAGTAATACCAAAGGCAAGAGTCAAAATAGACCGCGGCGGTAGGCTGGTCACAAGGTTCGCCTTGACCGAGGGCAGGGTGGGACGGCTGGATATGGACTATGATGTCGATGTGGGTGCGAATGCTGCTGCCGAGATGACTGCCAAAGTGTACGGGCGGGCGGATGATGAAATAAGGATGCGGGAGTGTACTGTACTATCAGGGCGCGGTGCCCGGAGTATCATCAAAAGCCGGGTGGCTGTACGCGACCAGGCAAAGAGTATGGTGGAGAGTATCACTGAAGGGCGGGCGCCATACTGCCGGGGGCATGTGGACTGTGTAGAGATTGTGCAGGGGGATGCGATAGCAGAGGCTGTGCCCAGGGTGTCGGTGTTCGATGAGCACGCCAAGGTGACGCATGAAGCTGCTATTGGCAGTGTGGATAAGAAACAGGTGGAGACTTTGATATCACGGGGGCTTGCTGAGTCTGAAGCTGTGGATGTTATTGTCAGGGGACTGTTGAAGTAATGGGTTTTTATGGTGAAGTTCAGACATGTCATAAAAATGTATGACATTTTCTCCAGAATTCATGCAATTACCAACATAATTCTGAAGATATTAATACAATTGTACAATTGTACAATTATACAATATATCTAATACTTTTTGGGGTAAGCACGTGCATTATTGGAAAACGTTAAATATGTTTAATTGATGATTTTACATTATAAATGCCAAATGGTGAGGTATTGACATGATTAAACAGCAGAAAATATTTATTATAACAATTACACTGATACTGGTACTGCTATCAGGTTGTACAGCTCCTCCAGACGAAGTCGAAGAAACTACAGGCTTTGGTGAATTGAGGATTGGATATCAGCCCAGCACCCATCAGGTCGCATACATGACTGCCGATGCCAAGGGCTGGTGGCTGGAAGACCTCGAACCCTATGGCGTAACATCCACTAAGGATTTCCTGTTCCCCACAGGTGCCCCTGAAATGCAGGCCATGCTTGCAGGCGAGATAGATGTAGCCTATGTTGGGGCCACACCACCTCTGTCTGCCATTGACCAGGGTCTTGACGCAAAAATAGTTGCCGGGGCACAGATCCAGGGTTCAGACCTTGTAATTGCCACTGACCTGCCATACGAGTCTCCACAGGACCTCAAGGGCCTGAAAATCGCTACCTTCCCACCTGGTACCCTGCAGGATACTGTGCTCAGGAAATGGCTTATGGACCACGATATTGATCCAAAGGAAGATTTGACCATACTGGGTATGGGCGGTGCTGACGCAAAGACTGCACTGGCTTCCAATAACGTGGACGCCGTATTCCTTCCCCACCCCAGTCCAACAATAATTGAGTCTGAGGGTACCGGAAGGGTCGTGGTACAATCAGGTGATATGTGGGAGAACCATGCCTGTTGCGTGGTATTAGTAAGGGATGAACTGATAAGGGACTATCCGGAACTGGTGGAACAGATTGTCAGGACACATATCAGGGCAACTGAATACATCATCGAACATCCCGAAGAAGCCGCCCAGATATTCGCTGACGATATCGGTGTTTCATACGAGATTGCAAACAAATCAATTAACGATTGGGACGGTCAATGGGTCAGTGACCCCAGTATTGAACTGAACACTACCCTGGAATATGCCAGTGTGCAGTACGACCTGGGATATACAGACAAACTGCTGACCCAGGATGACCTGTTCGACCTGAGTTTCTACAATAAAATAATGTCTGAGATGGTTGAAGAGTAAAACTCTTCATCCATTAACTCTTTTTACCTGATATGGATATAGGCCAGGGTCTCAGAAAACGAACTCTTGAATTAACATCTATAGCAACGGCTATAGTCATCTGGGAGATTGTTGCAAGGATTATTGACATAAAATATATCCTGCCCAGTTTCACCAGTGTTGTATCGGCTTTCATTGAACTTGTTCTGGAAGGTGAACTCTACCGCNATAGGCCAGGGTCTCAGAAAACGAACTCTTGAATTAACATCTATAGCAACGGCTATAGTCATCTGGGAGATTGTTGCAAGGATTATTGACATAAAATATATCCTGCCCAGTTTCACCAGTGTTGTATTGGCTTTCATTGAACTTGTTCTGGAAGGTGAACTCTACCGCGATATCCTGACAAGTCTCAATTACTTTGTGATAGGTATCGGACTGGCCATACTGGTAGGCATGCCAATAGGCACGTTGATGGGATGGTTCAAAAGCATTGACAGGGCAGTAGACCCTATTATCGAGATGATAAGGCCCATCCCACCCCTGGCATGGATTACTTTTGCCATTATGTGGTTCGGGCTTACCCAATATGCGGCCGGATTCGTGATATTCATTGGGGCGGTATTCCCCATAATTATCAACACGTACACTGGGTTCAAGAATACACCTCGGGTGCTGGTGGAATCAGGAAAGGTATTGGGGTGCGTCAATAATATAGATATTATCTACAGGATTGCACTGCCTTTTGCCCTTCCTTCAATTGCCACTGGTATCAGGGTTGGTATGGGTGTGGGCTGGATGTGTGTGGTTGCCGCTGAACTTTTCGCGGTCAGTAAATACGGCCTTGGCTGGAAGATATGGTTCTGGAATGATTTGCATCACATGGATCTGGTACTTACGTACATGCTTGTCCTGGGAATGATTGCGCTGATCATCGACAGAGTCTTCAGGCATATTGTACAGGAATGGTGGCTTAAATGGCAGTCAGGCGTGGTTGTCTGACCGGGTGATGCAATGCTTTCAATAAAAAACATCAATAAGACATATCACTCTGAAGAGGGGGATGAAGTCCTGGCACTTTCAGATATTAACCTGGAAATGAAAGATAAGGAATTTGTTTGCTTTATCGGGCCGTCGGGATGCGGGAAGACCACAATGCTCAGGATTATAGCCGGACTTGAAAAACCGGACTCTGGCACGATTACCGTACACGGAGAACCTATAAAGGGACCCGGGCCTGACAGGGGCATGGTGTTCCAGGAATATTCGTTGTTCCCATGGAGAACGGTACTCAAGAACATCACCTTCAGCCTGGAAATGAAAAAAATCCCTAAAGGTCAACGTGAAGATATTGCCAGGCGGCACCTGGAACTTGTAGGGCTGTCAAAGTTCGCTGACAGTTATCCTCATGAACTGAGCGGGGGAATGAAACAGCGCGTGGCCATAGCCAGGGCGCTGGTCAATGATCCAAAAGTTTTGTTAATGGACGAACCCTTTGGTGCCGTGGATGCACAGACCCGGAACAGACTCCAGCAGGAACTATTGAAGATTTGGGAACGGGACAAAAAGACGTTATTATTCATTACCCATAGTGTGGATGAGGCGGTTTACCTGGCAGACAGGGTGGTAGTATTCACATCACGCCCGGGAAGGATTAAGGAGATATTCAAAATCGACCTGCCAAGGCCACGTGACAGAACCAGTGTTGATGCAAATACGTGCCGTGAAAGCTTATTATCTTCACTTGGTGCTGAGATAAATAATGCAATAGACTAATATAATTTTAAGGTAATATATTAAACCACTGTTATTTGAAAAATGGTGAAATTATGGAATTATCGGTTCAGCTAATAAATATCAAAGTAGGTAAACACAAAGTTGTATTGAATAATCTTGACGCAAAAGAACTGGGTGTGATGGCAGGTGACCGGGTAAAATTGAAAGATCACGGTTACATTACTGCTATTGTAGATACCACTGACGATATAATTCCCCAGGGTACTATCGGGGTATATCACGAGATAATGGAACACATCAATGACGCCCATACACTTGAGATCACACCAGCAACAAAACCCGCATCTGTGAGTACCATCAAACACATCATGGACGGTGGGAAATACACCAGGGAAGATATGTATGACCTGGTAAATGATATTGTAAAAGAAAATCTCAGCGACATTGAGATGACTGCATTTATCACAGCTTCCCACATGAACTGCCTGCCTGCCGAGCAGACTGAATGGCTGACCAGGGCAATGATAGATACGGGAGAGAAACTTGATTTCGATACCCACCCCATCATGGACAAGCACAGTATCGGTGGTGTACCGGGAAACAAGATATCACTGCTCATTGTACCTATTGTTGCAGCGGCGGGACTGCTGATTCCAAAGAGCAGCAGCCGGGCCATAACAGGGGCAGGTGGCACGGCTGACCTGATGGAGATACTTGCGCCTGTTGCATTCAATGCTGACGAGATAAAATCAATGACTGAAAAGGTAGGCGGCGTTATTGTCTGGGGAGGTGCCACCAATATTGCTCCTGCTGATGATAAACTTATTAGAGTAGAATACCCGCTGTCGCTGGACCCAAGCTGCCAGTTGCTGGCAAGCATCATGGCAAAGAAAGGCGCCATGGGTGCGGACTGCGTGGTCATAGACATCCCGACCGGTTCAGGTACTAAGATACCTGACGTGGAACAGGGCAGGGCAATGGCCCGCGGCCTCATTGACCTGGGAGCTAGGTTGGGCATGCAAGTGGAGTGTGCCATGACCTACGGTGCATCCCCTATAGGCAGGACCGTGGGCGGTGGGCTGGAAGTGGTAGAGGCCCTGAAGGTGCTTGAATCCATGGAGGGGCCCAACAGCCTTATCCAGAAAAGTGTTGGTCTTGCCGGACTGNCTGCGTGGTCATAGACATCCCGACCGGTTCAGGTACTAAAATACCTGACGTGGAACAGGGCAGGGCAATGGCCCGCGGCCTCATTGACCTGGGAGCTAGGTTGGGCATGCAAGTGGAGTGTGCCATGACCTACGGTGCATCCCCTATAGGCAGGACCGTGGGCGGTGGGCTGGAAGTGGTTGAGGCCCTGAAGGTGCTTGAATCCATGGAGGGGCCCAGCAGCCTTATCCAGAAGAGTGTTGGTCTTGCCGGACTGATGCTTGAAATGGGTGGGGCTGCAAGCAGGGGCGATGGCAGGGATATGGCTTATGAGATATTAAAATCAGGAAAGGCCCTGGAAAAAATGCGAGAGATCATTGAGATTCAAGGTGGCGATCCTGGGATAACTTCAAGCGATATATCTATAGGGGACAAGACCGCCCAGATATTTGCACAGTCTGATGGGTATATAGTTGAGTTCCATAACAAACGCATTGTAGAGATTGCAAGACTGGCAGGGGCGCCTAATGATAAAGGGGCTGGTGTATTGATACACAAGAAGAAGGGCGAGACCGTAAAGAAGGATGAACCTATACTGTCTATATATTCTGAAAAGGAATGGAAATTAACCAACGCCATTAACAGCGCCAAAAAGGATTCTGCCATAATTGTGGAAGGAATGTTGCTGGAAACCGTACGTGGACAAAGGGAACTGTAGATCAGGCTTCCAGGTATTCTTCCTTTTTCCTGGAATGCTGTTCGACCAGGTCTTTTTCCAGTTTGAATGAGTAAAAGAATACCATTGAGCCATCTGGTACATCATCCCAGAGACTGGCATCCACACAACCCTCTCCAAACTCCTCTACAAGACCTTCATAGGTGGCTGCCTCAATCTTATCGATGTTTATTGCTAAATCTTCTAGTTGCTTGGTTTGGTTGTTCTTTACCCGGTAAACACCTTTGTTGTAGAATTTTGAAGAAACAAAGGTACAGGTGCCGTTTTCTAGCACTTCGTCAATCCTGAAAGGATCCAGGTCTATATTATTCCCCACTCTTGATATGTCAAGCTTTTCTTGCACGTTGTCACCGCCAAAAAGATTAAACCTACTACTGCATAATTTCTATTGTAATATAGTCTATTTAAATCATACGTTTATGAGCACAAATAAGTTTAATATCCTTACCAGACATACTATTTATTAAAATTGATGTCTCTATTCGGGGTGAGATTTTATGAGTGAAAGAAAATATTTGATTGAATCCAAGCGCTACGAGGGTGAAGACGGCGAAATGACATTTGATAGCTGGATCACTTCAGCTAATGTCGTTGAAGTAAAACACGAGGAACAGTACATTGTGTTCTTCCCACTGGAAGGAGAATGTGCAGGTAAGAAACACTATATACCATTCTCAAATATTCATATCGTGCGCGAATTATAGTAGTTGAAATGTGCTGGGTGACAAAATCACCCAGGTACCTCTAATTTAACAGACTCATTGGGTCTGGTATACCAGGGCAGCGCAGCCAGTGCACCTATAACACCGTTGCCGTCCAGCCATATCTGGATATGTTTTGACCTGGCCGTTTCCAGGGCATATTCTTTTGTGAGTATTCTTGTCCTGCATTCCCTGCTGTAATCTTCCAGAGGCGAAGCATCGAAATCGTCCAGTACTACCATACCTGTTTCAGTGGAAACACTGTATTGCTCAAGAGCCGATTTGATATCTTCGATCAGGGCTTTTTTAGATTTAGCGTTGAGGCATGCGAATTCCAGCACGGTTGATACACAGTTCTGGGTCTTTGCAGGGGCCGGGAAGAGCTGCACCAGGGCATGTGACAGGTATTTTGCCTCATCACGGTCCATTGCTGATGCAATGTTATGGGCCATGGACCATGTGGCACCTTCTTCTTTGTTGTCGGTATCGTCAATGCCCACCAGCACCCGTTCATACCTGGGCACTATGATGGTGCCTTTTGCAGCCCTCCCACCGCCCGACTCGGATATTTCTGAGCGCAGCACGCCCTGGCTTTTGGCACGGCACACGGTGGCACCCACGCCCCCACCGCCCAGGCCCGCATAGGTGATAGCAACTTCATTGCCTGATACTTCCACCGATTCTATACCGGCGGCAGCTACCGAAGCTTCAAGTTTGAGTGGTTCGGTCCCGGTCCGGGTGCGGTAGCGTATCATGTTGCCTACTGATATTACATCCTCTATCAGGGGACTGCTGGCATAGTGGTGCATTGTCCAGGCCGAACCGCCGTAGCAGTTTGATTGCTCTATGATGTCGACATATCTGTTCTCGCGGTCGCATACTGCATATATTCCGGCGTAGGTCACAGTATAAGGGTCATTGAGGTTCATCATTGTACCTTAGGATACGGGATTATTTAATTCTTTACTGGTTTTGAGTTCGCTAACCCGGGCTGGGCCGGGAATATTCAGCAGTATCTGGTCAGACATCTTCTACAAAGATCATCTTCACGACTTTTGTGAGAGGCCGACCCATGTGTTTATCGTTCTCACCTGCTGGTATGAATATTCCATTCCCCGCGTTGAACACAACCTCGTTCCCGTCAAAGTTTACTTCCAACCGGCCATCCAGAATATAGCCGATATGTCCTCTAGTACACCAGTCGGATTCAGTGAACTCATCTGTAAACTCTACTAAACGTAATTGCCTGCCGTTGTGTTTATAAGCTTTATATCTAACACCTGCTGCCGGTATTTCCCACGGGAA
>NKAJ01000717.1_pt1 | contig 11794 bp, 10 predicted proteins | sample 1556001 | NCBI WGS metagenome assembly NKAJ01 (sample SAMN06204642, study PRJNA360343) | marine sediment metagenome | isolation source: Jiulong cold seep at northern South China Sea | place: China: South China Sea, Jiulong cold seep | collected 2013-06 | reverse complement strand
AGTTTATTGAACTTGATGCACTTGAACATTAATATTTACCTACAAGTTTTGCTATGTTCCTGTGTATTGCGTGGATACTGATGCTGCCGCCCAGGTACATCATCGGGCATCTGATATATTCTTTGTAATAACTGGATTTTGGTATTGTATCATCGTTTGGTTTTCCACCATAATTTCAAAGCAGAGCCAGCCCCAGGAAGTTGGCAATACCACCTACTAAGATTGACAATACAATAGTGAATCCTGAGATGAGTACCATATCGCGCCATCCCAGTTCCTTACCTATCACCGCAATGGTCGCCGCACACGGGACGTAGATAGTGGCCACCAGCGCAAAGACATATATCTGCAGAGGCGTCATCACATCAATGAACACCGCCGTACCAGCCAGCACAGCCAGAATCTCCAGTGCCATCTCTTTTCGCAGAATACCGAAGATGAATGCCGTGGCAGCGAATACCGGCAATCCCAAAAACCCCACAAATATCGGCTTTGATATCTCCTCGAACGAATCCAGCAGGCCCAGGGTATCCACAACACCAAGGAAACTACTACCTACTATCAGTATCGGGAAAGCCACATAGACAAAACCCTTCATCCTCATCCAGGTCTTTTTTACCATAACCCGGATATCAGGGGTCCGCAGGGCCGGCATCTCCATGATAAAACCCGTCTGCTCACCTGGCAGCCCCTTACCCAGCATCCACCCGGTCAGTAATATGATGACCATTTCGATGAGATAAATGGAAATCGCTGCCCAGAATCCTACAAAAGCACCCACAAGCCCCATGATAATCACAGTCCGTGCAGAACAGGGTGTCAGAGCTATCATGGCTATAGTGATAACGCGCTCCCTGTGGGTATTCAGGGTACGGGCCGCCATGATAGCCGGGACATTACATCCGTATCCAAGCAGCAAGGGGATGATAGCGCGGCCGTGCAGTCCTATCCTGTGCATGAACCTGTCAAGCAGGAATGCTACCCTGGGCAGGTAACCTGAATCTTCCATCAGTGCCAGGAAGATATAGAACGTGCCTATAAATGGTATCACAATAGCAAGCCCCGCCTCCATGCCAAGCAGCCCGAATATAATAGCGCTGAAAGCCAGCGGGTGGAGCCCGCTCAATGCCAGTTCCACCGGAGTTATTAAGTACGTCTCAAAAATGTCTATGATAAGTATCTCCAGATACCCGCCAACCTTGAAAACTATATAGAACATGAAAAGCATCAAAATGGCGAATATTGGCAATCCCCAGCGGTTTGATGTCAGTATCCCATCTAACCTGTCAATGAATTTCTTTGGTACTATTTGCTTTTCCTGGATGGTCTGTTCAATAGAACCAGCTTCACCGTAGCGGTCCTTGGTGATGGTATCTTTGATAGGTTGGCCGTGGCTCTCCTCAATCAAAGGCGGTATATTGGCCGCTTCCAGCACCTGACTGGGATTTTCACAAAAACCTTCAATGAAATCGCGGTCCCCTTCAAGGGCCCTGATACAGATACCACGGCTGATGTCAGGCATTTTATCCTGCATATTTTCAATAGCCATTTCCACGTGGTCATCGTATCTCACACCACGCCGCTGACACCGCCTATACCTGCCAAAATGCANTCATCATATCTTACACCACGCCGCTGGCACCGCTTATACCTGCCAAAATGCAAGTCAACCGGTGGAGGCCGTACCACTTCAATTGCCTTGTGAAGTGTTGTATCGATCCCCTTACCACGAATAGCAATCGTAGGAATAACTGCCACACCCAGTTCTTCTTCCAGCGCCTCCACGTCGATTTTGATACCCATCTGTTCGGCTGCATCTACCTGGTTCAGTGCCACTACCATGGGTATGTCTATCTCAAGCAACTGTAGTGTAAGGTTGAGATTCCTNACCACGCCGCTGGCACCGCCTATACCTGCCAAAATGCAAGTCAACCGGTGGAGGCCGTACCACCTCGATTGCCTTGTGAAGTGTTGTATCGATCCCCTTACCACGAATCGCAATCGTAGGAATAACTGGCACACCCAGTTCTTCTTCCAGCGCCTCCACGTCGAGTTTGATACCCATCTGTTCGGCTGCATCTACCTGGTTCAGTGCCACTACCATGGGTATGTCTATCTCAAGCAACTGTAGTGTAAGGTTGAGATTCCTGGCAAGCCTGGTGGCATCGATAATGTTAATAATAACTGCCGGACATTCATGGATGAGGTACCGCATGGCTANGTTCAGTGCCACTACCATGGGTATGTCTATCTCAAGCAACTGTAGTGTAAGGTTGAGATTCCTGGCAAGCCTGGTGGCATCGATAATATTAATGATAACTGCCGGACATTCATGGATGAGGTACCGCATGGCTGCCCGTTCATCTTCAGTGGACGTGGATAGTGAATAGATACCGGGCAAGTCCACCACGTTAATAGATTCCCCTTCATGTTTCAGGGTGCCCGTTGTTATCTCTACAGTCGTGCCCGGATAGTTGGATACTTCAACACCTATACCGGTAAGCCTGGAGAAGAATACGCTCTTGCCCACATTGGGGTTACCCACAAGTGCAATGGTTAAAGGGGCATCGGGTGGGATATTGTTATTAGCATTGCAGCATGATCCCAATTGTTATTCACATCCCCGGGCTCTGTACCATTATCTTTTGGGCTATATCTTTCCCTATTGCTACTTCGGTGCCCATGGTCGTGATAGACAGGGTACCTTTTCCCAGTTTCCGCTTCACCTGGATTTCCTGGTCCGGTATCAACCCAATAGCTGACAACCTGTCCTTTATCTCACGGGTCAGGGATATGACCTTAATCGTGCCGCGCTCACCTTCATTTAATTCTGACAATGGGATGTAATCACGGTATGATGCACCTTGTGGCTCAGTGGGACAGCATTCACCATGCCCGATGGGGTTGCCGTCAGGACAAATATCAGGGTGTCCCATAAAAGCACACATTTTGTCAAGAGTAGACTCAGAGATAGAATGTTCCATTTTACAGGCTTCCTTATGGGCAATGTCAGGGTCTTCACCCAGTACATCCACAAGGAAGGTCTCAAGCAATTGATGGCGGCGTTTAATCCTCAGCGCTTCGGTGTATCCTTTATCGGTCAGGGTTACGCCATGGTAGGGAGTATATTCGATGTAGCCTGACGCTGACAGTTTCTGAACCATTTCAGTAACGCTGGGTGCCGAGAGGTTGAGTTCTTCGGCTATCTGGCTGGTGCGGGCCAGACCACCATTCTTTTTTGTGATATAAAGTATGGTTTCCAGGTATTCTTCAAAACGTTCGTTTAGCATTTTATTTTCACTTCGAATGCCTCCGTTTAGGTTTGCCTAAATATATAGTTTTGGAATAGTAACTTTTATTATTGATGGTTACACTCTTCCAGTTGGTTTACATTCAGCAGTAGCCAGCATTTTTTGACACGGGATAATATATGCACGTTAAAGTGTCGAAATTGAAATAACTGCCCGTAATACGCAGGTAATGGATATGAAGGAACTGATAACTGCAAATGAAGATGAACTCGTAGAGGTATTGTGGGAGTCTAATCCACAAATTTACAATATCCTCAGACGAAGTGAAGACTTGCATGTCACCAGGGATAAATTGTCCCGGTATTTAAACAATGTTGATGCAGCCCTTTTCAGTGTTTATTCCCACCGGCATTTCAAAAACATGAACATTCTGGAAAAAAAGAATGCAAGGGACTGCATTAGAGTGTTAAAAACCATTATAAGGACTGAAAATGAAAAACAGGTACGGTTCTCTGCATTGAAAATGTTATCCAAAATGGCAAAAGTGAGCAGGGTACCCAAGAGAGTAAATAAAGGATTCATCTTTGAGTTCATCTACCTGTTCCGGGGTGTCAGCGGGAGGTCAGGACTATATTCAGCCAAGGAAGTACCCTCGTTTTTGAAGCTTACAGGAAAGGATGCGGCACTTGAGCGCATGAAGTTCCTTGATGATTATGCAGGTCGGATGGAACCGTTCTTTGAGAAATACCGCACCGGTCTGGAAACTGAACTTATACATCGCAGGTCTATGCTAAAGGAACTCATCCTGCAACATTTTGGAGCCGACGAAGGGGACTGGAGTGATTATCACTGGCACCTGAAACATATCATCTCAGATATCAGTACACTGCAGAGTATTGTAAAACTTGACCAGGATGAACAAAAAGGTCTCAAACTGGCCGATAAGTATCATATCCCGTTCCAGATAACACCTTATTATCTTTCCTTGTTTGACAGTGAAAACCTCAAACAATTCGACCAGTCCATCAGGGCACAGGTACTTCCCAGTGCGAATTATTGCAAGAACTTCTATGAAAGCAAACAAAAAAATATCAGCATGGATTTCATGGAAGAGGAATCAACCAGTCCCATTGAAGGAATCACGCGTAGATATCCCAGGATACTTATCCTCAAACCTTACAAATCATGCCCCCAGATATGTGTTTACTGCCAGCGCAACTGGGAACTTGAAACCATTGACAATAGTGAGATAACCAGGGACGTGATCACAAAGTCCATTGATTGGGTTGCGGACAATCCACATATCAGCGAAGTGCTGGTTACCGGAGGGGACCCGTTAACACTAAACGATTCTTATCTTGACTGGCTGCTGGGTAAAATATCTGATATTGAACATATTGAGCGTATCAGGATCGGGACCAGGACTCTGGTCACGCTTCCTTTCCGGTTCACTGACAGGCTTTTAGATGTGTTCAGTAAATATCATCGCCTGGGTGAACAGGAATTATGCGTGATGACCCATTTCCAGCACCCCACTGAAATCACTCCTGATGTATTGGAAGTGGTTTCAAATATCAAGAAACAGGGTATTAATATCTATAACCAGCAGGTATTTACTTACTATAACAGTAAGAAATTTGAATCATGCCTGTTGCGCAAAACCATGAAAAAATCCGGGATAGACCCGTATTATACTTTTAACACTAAAGGTAAGGATGAGACCATAGATTACCGGGTCCCCATCTCAAGGATAGAGCAGGAACGCAAAGAAGAGGCCAGGCTTCTGCCGGGACTGGAGCGGACCGATGAACCCGTGTTCAACGTACCCAGGCTTGGCAAGTCACACCTGAGGGCGTGGCAGGACCATGAAGTTATAATGATATTGCCAAACGGCAGTCGAGTATATCGTTTTTATCCCTGGGAGTCCAACCTTGAACTGGTAGAACCCTATAACTATTTGGATGTATCCATCTATGATTACCTGGAACGTCTGTACCTGGATGGCGAGGATATTGATGAATACAGTTCAATATTGTACTATTTCTGAAAACATCTTTTAGCGTTACATTTAATGACATTTTTATGCTACATTTCTTCGTGACTGTACATTTTTATTATTTTGACAGATAAATATACAATAAATAACACTTCTGCGGTTATTCCAATCACCCAGTTTTTGGGAGTACCTAACAGGTCAAATAAACCGATAAAAGGAATCAACAAAATAATAATTGCAACAATCCAATATTTCTCGTATAATTTGGATGAATGTACATTTCTTTTACTCATATTCAATATCTCCCCACATCTTCAGACCTTGTTTGCTCAACTTTATGACCTTAGTTTCACCTGTCTCGACAATTTCTATGAATCCGTTATTACCCAGAATTTCTACGTAGTCATTCATTTCCTCGTTCTTCTGGATGTATTCTTTTCTTTCCTTCTTAAGGTCTGGATGGATTCTCTGCATAAGTTCATCCGGGGAACCCGCTTCACCAGTACCCAGTTCATACATTAATTTGAACTGGTCCCTAAGCGGCTCTGATATTGGGTAAAACGGCCTGGTAATCTTGTGTTCGATGTTGGTAAGATTGTCTCCACCATCTATCGAATGTGTTGAATATGCCCGGCTATTTGTGATTAATGACGCAACATAACCAACGATTGTAAGGTCTCCTGTTGCACCTGTCAGGTTCAAAAACACTTTACGGGATTTATCTTTCTCATTCTGGATTAAAGAAACAATGTCCCGGACCGATTTGAATGTATCATCCATATCAACATCTTTAGATGCCACTTTTGCATAACCCCCAAGAACATCCTCTGCATTGATAGTCCCAGAATCTACGCTTTTGTTCAGCATCCCCTTCCCTGTGACGTTGATTACTTTGTCTGCCGGGAGCTGTTTTATTCCTTTTAGCAGGCTTGCCTGTCCAACACCGGCAATAACAATATGGGATACAAATTGAATATTAATAATGTACAGTATAATTCCATATAACACAACAAATATCAATACCCACCAGTGCCAGCACAGTATCCATGTTCCATAGTTAAGGCCCATAAAGTCACATTCGTAACTTTTATCTACACTTGTTATATCGATGTCTGAACCATCATTTTCAGGTATTAACAATAATCCTGAAAGTGTGGCCGTAGACACAGGTGTATGCGTGGGTGTTGGTGTCGGAGTTGATTTATGTGAGTGTTTGGGATTACTGCTACCTCCTACGCTCTGGACAGATGGCACATAATACATGCTGTAAACTAAAGGATTTGTGCGGTTGTTGGGTACCATGAACTGGAAAAAATATGTGGAATTATCATAACCATAATTCAATGAACTGTTCAACGGTACTATGAATATTATATTACCGCTTGCATCTTCAAGCAGTCCTTCCCTGAAATAATTGTACTGCGGATTACTGTCAGCGAATGTATATATGGTTGGTACATTGGTGATATTTATTCCGATAGTGGGGAGCTGGAAGGTGGATGTGTTGGTGAACGTATTTGCACCCGAATCCCAATCGATTCCTGTGATATTGTCGATGGTAGATATATTCCCTGCTTTGAGTTCAGACAATACCGGGACCGTACTTGAATTTGTAATCAGTATGAGGTCTCCTTCATTGATGGTGGCTCCCAGTTCAAGTTTATAGATGGTTCCGATACCTTGCTGGACCGGACTTACAGGGTTAGGGTAGATTGAGGAAGACTGGGCAATGATCTGGCCGTAGTATCCCTGCCATTTATCGGTATTCATCGAGATGGCAGAGAACTCTATATAGGTGATATAACCTCCTCTTGCGTCATGGCTGCCGTTACTGGCTGGTTCGGCGGCTACGCTAAAGGACGAGGCAATTATTATTGCCAGCATCAATAATGCCCATCTGGACCCAATTCTAATCTTGTCTCCAAAGATATTGTCTATATTTTTCATCAGAACATTATTTTCATTCCACAACAGACCCGCATTTTGGACAGAACTGTGCATCACTGGGAATTGATTCACCGCAATTGGAACAGATAACCGGTTTTGCACCTGTCCCTGCCACTGCCACTGCACCGGTTTTCCGTCTAGACCATACAACTGCCGCAGCAATAATAAGCAGCAGTGCAAAGACGGCCAGGTGTAAGCCGGTTGAGATTCCACCTGTCACATTCAGAGGCAGAATTTCATCCAGATTTTTCACCAGGATTTCAGACCGCTCCCCGTAATCCGCATGTATCGGCACTTCCGGGTTATCGGCCAGGTCCGCTCTTGTGAGTTCCACTCTTGTTGAAACTGTTTGTTTTTCACCTACTTCAATAGGTATGGAGTTCCCAAGACGAAGTATCTCTTCATCACCTTCTATCAGCATTGTTATGGAAGGACTCACATAACAGGGTACACTGCCCGTGTTCTCGACTGTAAGTTCGAGCCTTTGGGTGCCTTTGTCATAATTCACGCCTGACACTGAAATTTTTGAATCGTCTTCTACTGAAATAAGTGTGATATCCAGGATTTTTGTCAGCAATAAGTTCAATGAACCCGGAGCTTCTCCAAATTCAGATGTAACGATAGCACTCAGGTCGCTGCTCCTTGCATAAGCTGTCAGGTCAATATCATAGNTTGTCAGCAATAAGTTCAATGAACCCGGAGCTTCTCCAAATTCAGATGTAACGATAACGCTCAGATTGCTGCTCCTGGCATAAGCTGTCAGGTCAATATCATAGGTGCGGCCGGAGTCGCTGTTTGATTCTATGTACCGGGCAGTATCGTCTCCCACTGTACCCACACGTTCATCTCCTGCCATTATGCCAACCGAGGATTTGAAGAATTCCCCCATATCCGCATCATTGCGGTAAATGATCTCAAGTTGTTTTGTAGCTTCATTGTACTGGGCAGAAACGGCATCAAGAGAGAGTTCATAGCGAGGCAGGTAGAACTTGTCCAGGTCTTCTATCAGGCTCATTTCTCCGGTTACCTGCCTGCCCTGTCCGAACTTTACTATTACACTGATACCGGTAGCGTCCTTTAAAACCTGTCCCGAACCTACCAGTTCATTGCCGATTAAGGTACTGCCTTTGATATCGTTTGATTTCACAAATTCAATAACCTGGGCGGGAACGGTATTTGCACCAATGAAAATGACAGGACTATCCCCGCTCATAATTGCGCCCTCGATGAACTCACCATTGGACAGGATTACCGAATCAGTTGGGGACAGTTTTATGAATTTGCTGACAATTGCAAGGTTATCATCGAACCTGTTGCCTTCATCTATTATTTCAGGATCAAAACCGTTGAGTTCGTCCTTAACTGCTCTATCCACATGACCGTATATCAATATTTTTTCAACATTACGGCTGTTCAGGAAGTTATTAACTTCATCAATATTATCGCGGTTGGCGAACAGTACCCATGAACCGGATTTCGCAGCGTATGGGGCTGCAGATATGGCATTATATCCGTAATGGTCATCCACAATAATGAAACGNCGCCCTCGATGAACTCACCATTGGACAGGATTACCGAATCAGTTGGGGACAGTTTTATGAATTTGCTGACAATTGCAAGGTTATCATCGAACCTGTTGCCTTCATCTATTATTTCAGGATCAAAACCGTTGAGTTCGTCCTTAACTGCTCTATCCACATGACCGTATATCAATATATTTTCAACATTACGGCTGTTCAGGAAATCATTAACTTCATCAATATTATCGCGGTTGGCGAACAGTACCCATGAACCGGATTTAGCAGCGTATGGGGCTGCAGATATGGCATTATATCCGTACTGGTCATCAACAATTATGAAACTGTTAATATCCAGTTCATTGGCGAGTTTGAGATTCAGGTCCCTGCCATCGGTTGATTTTGTCTCATCAACCACAGTCAGTCCGCCCTGTTCAATAATGTTTTTGTAATTAACAAGGTAGGGAACACTTTCCGATTCAAATAAACGTACGTCTAAGTTCTTGTTCAGGTACTGGGGAATTACTCTTGCATGGGGTTCACTGATTGCAAAAAAATAAGGCATATTGTTAAAATTGGCATACATTACAGCCGAATAAACATCACCCCAATCAGCTGAATTGATAACTACCTGTCCGGCTTGCTGTGCATTTGCATATCCTGTGTTCAGGATAAGTAATAGTAAGATAATAAATATTAATTTTCTCATCAAATTCCACCTGTAACTGAATTATTGTTAAAGTATTGTGCTTTGTGAATTTTGAGATTATATGTTGTCTTAGAATAAATAAATCAGAATAGGAATTGTGTAATTCCTATTCTATTCATTATGTCTGCATTCCATATTACATACATTTTCCTAGTTAATTTTCTATGTCAGTTCCACATAGAAGAAATATGTCTGCGGACTCACAGATGCATTCACAGGCACAACCATCTGGAAGTCTTTTGTGGTTCCGTCAAAGGCTTCCTGGTTACTGTCGATCATACCAGCAAACACGAAGTCGGTCATATTGCTTCCACTGAGTCTTGACAACGCCACAGTTTTCCATGTGGGGTTCAGTGTGGCATTATATGTCTGGACATAAGGGCCATTCACTACATTTCCCGCAACTGTCAATGCTTGTGAACCGCTTAAGGTATTGTTGGCACTGTCAGAGTTGCTGCTTGTGAAATTGTATGCGGTGTCGATATCGTCTGGTGTTGCTGCACCAAGCTGGTCCCATTTGGTTAAGTCCATGACATTATCCAATGTGGCAAAAATATTTCCAGCCAGGTTTGAGAGGTTGTAGTTCCATGAATACATCACGTTACCACCGCTCTCAAGCTGAAGACCATTTTCACCAGATTCATTGGTCACATTACCAAAGTAACCCTGCCATTTGCCAGTGGTTGACGTAACATCTGAGAAATTAATCTCAGTTATCTGTCCACCGGTTGCAGTACTGCTTCCATTTGATACAGGTGCTGCACTTGCCGGCACTACTGTTACAAGTACTACCAGCAACAATGCTGCAAACAGTTTGCTTACAAATTCTGTTTTTCTTTTCATATTTTTTCCTCCTTAGCTTTTTATTCGAGTTGTTAATCTTGATTTACATCGTGTTTTTTAATTTCTCCTTTTTGTGGATAAACGTCTCATTTTTAAGAGAAATATGTCATCAGCCGGGATTGGCCGTTGTGACTTTGAATTATTGAAATCTTATCTGAGTTCCAGATAAAAGTCCAAATCACCCCCCGTTACAGGATTAAGATTACATGGAATTGATATTTCATAATTGCTGATTTTACCGTCTGCACCAACAGCCGCATTTTTTACAATTGCAATAAAGACCAGTTTTTCGTTATCCCCTGTGTCATAGTATCCATTGGTGTCTTTCGTCCCATCCCAAAGTATACCGGTTATGAAATTTGCATTAGACAGATTAGTATGGTCGGTCATATCCGTACTGTTCACTATGGGCACATTGTAGATGACCTGACCATTGACTGTGAAGGATGTCCTGTCTATCGAAACATTCCCGTAATTGTTGCCTGAAGTGTTTGTGAACAGTTCCGAGATATTATTTCCTGCAAATCCTGTTGCATTACCATACCCTGTTATCATTCCCAGATTAATATCAGCATCCAGGAAATCGCCCCCGCTTGCATTGGGAGAATTATCGCTGTCATAACCCAGCGGGTACAGTTCGCTCCAGTTTATGCCTGCTGATTTATTTACAGCATATAAATTGCCAATGTCAGTAGCGTTACTCCAGGTCCACTTTAACATCACATCACTGGCACTATTATTTAAAACCACCCTGCCACTTACATTTCCATTATATTTCTGCCATGCTGACACATTGATGGTTCCGGAAGCGTTATTATTACTGGTATCTGTATCCAGAGTATTTCCATGAGGGTCTGCCTTGATGGTGATATTATGTGTCCCGGATATTGTGGTCCAGTAGGCAGTGGCATTGGCGCTGGCACCGGCAGCTATGCTGTTCATTGAGACATTATAGAATTCAGAACTACTTTCATAGAACAGGACATAGAAATTACCAGAATCAGATGCTCCCTTGTTGTAAATGGTGGCATTAATCGTCAGGTTAACATTTTCTTTAATTTCACCCGTTTCTGTAACCTTTGAAGCATCTACTCCATCATAAACAAATATTATGTTCCCGGAAGTGAGGTTCAGGTCAGAGCCGGGACCCAAAAGCGTAATATTCCTTGTTTTTGAGGTATTGTAATTACCCGCCCAGTCATAGGCTGTTGCGTTTATAAGGTAGACGCCGGGTGATAATGCTGTAAAATTATTTACAGCAGGTGATGAGGTATTGGTAATATTCGTCACCGGCGTACCATTGGTGTAATATAGAAATGTAGTAATATTTTTCAGGTTCAGGTCGGTTGCAGTTACGTTTACAGTAATATTATTCCCGAAATGAATGGAATTGTTTGCAGGCGTAGGACTTGTAAAGTAAATGTCGGGTGATGTGCTGTCAAGGACTATGGTCCTGGTCTGTGTAGTGTTGGAGTAACCAGACCAATCAAATGCTGTGGCGTTGATGTAATATATCCCCTCAGACAGACCG
>NKAJ01000373.1_pt4 | contig 11816 bp, 15 predicted proteins | sample 1556001 | NCBI WGS metagenome assembly NKAJ01 (sample SAMN06204642, study PRJNA360343) | marine sediment metagenome | isolation source: Jiulong cold seep at northern South China Sea | place: China: South China Sea, Jiulong cold seep | collected 2013-06 | reverse complement strand
CCCTATCTTGCAGGCGTGTTTCACGTCCACAACCTTATTGTCCACTACTTCCACTGCCAGGTCATCACACAGACAACCGCAAAAAGGGCAGAGTACGTCTTTGATTATCATATTTTATCCTCCCTCATTTCAACCTGGCCATGAGTTGTGGCATGGTCGGTGCCTCTTCGCTAGATGGTTCCACTACTGCCGGAATTCCCTTGAATCCAGGCATGCCGCATCCGCATGTATTTGGGTCAACCACTGCGTTGGCCCAGGGTCCCATTGGTATGAAAATAAGTCCATCAGGATTACCCTCGCAAATCTTAAGTGGGACCACTACACTCCCGAAATCAGTGGCAACTTTGACATTTTTCCCCGGTTCCACACCTATTTTTCCCGCATCTGCGGTGTTCATCTCACAATACCCAGCGGCATCAAAATATGCCTTTGAAGTCTTGTTTTCCAGGTTACACCCCTGGTCAACAGTCCTTCCCGAAATAAAAGTTGCCNGATTACCCTCACAAATTTTAAGTGGGACCACTACATTCCCGAAATCAGTGGCAACTTTGACATTGTTGCCCGGTTCCACACCGATTTTTCCCGCATCTGCGGAATTCATCTCACAATACCCAGCGGCATCAAAATATGCCTTTGAAGTTTTGTTTTCCAGATTACAGCCCTGGTCAACAGTCCTTCCTGATATAAAAGTTGCCTTCAACTCCATTTAATTCCCTCGTTCGAATGTGTTAATTACCGTAACATTAATTGTCCTAACATATGTGCCTAACATGTAGGCTTTATCCCTATGTTTGGTCATCTACTTACTTATTTAAAAAGGATGTGTTTTGTNCTTCCCGAAATAAAAGTTGCCTTCAAATTCATTTATTTCCCTCATTTAAACTAAGTTAACGACTCTACCAAAGTCACTTGTCACGTGTAAATTGACGACTCTACCAAAGTCACTAGCCACGTGTAAGTTGACGACTCTACCATAGTCACTAGTTACATGTAAGTAGGGCTTCGACTTTCTTATTTAAAAAGGATGTGATTTTAATTTGTCAGGATGGGGATTAAGAAATCAGAATAACTCCAGTTCAGTTCCTACTTTCTTCTCAATTGCTCTTCTATATATCATGTCTGCAGTTACAACATCCTGGATGGCAAGACCTGTAGAATCGAATAATGTTATCTCGGCATCACTTTCACGGCCTGGTTTTCTACCACTTACAATCTGGCCCAGTTCGCTATATATCTCATCAACAGAAAAAATGCCTTTAGAAATGGGGACATTCACCTCTCCTGAATGAGACGCCTGGGCCACGGCATCTACCACTACCTTTGCCTTTTTCAATATCATGGGGTCCAGTTCTTCCTTACCCGCAGCATCCGCACCAATAGCATTGATATGAGTTCCGGCTTTGATCCACTCGGCCTTAACCAGCGGACTCCTGACTGGGGTCGTTGTCACCAGGATATCGCAGTCGCACACTTCATGAACATTTGGTTCCNGCAGCATCCGCACCAATAGCATTGATATGAGTTCCGGCTTTGATCCACTCGGCCTTGACCAGCGGACTCCTGACTGGGGTCGTTGTCACCAGGATATCGCAGTCACACACTTTATGAACATTGGGTTCTNTACCCGCAGCATCCGCACCAATAGCATTGATATGAGTTCCGGCTTTGATCCACTCGGCCTTAACCAGCGGACTCCTGACTGGGGTCGTTGTCACCAGGATATCGCAGTCGCACACTTCATGAACATTTGGTTCCTTTATTATCTCCATCCCGGTTTTTTGTTCCATATCAGCCTTGAATGCATCCACTGAATCCTTGGAAGTATCAAATATCTTGACCTGTTCAATATCCCTTACTGCCTTAATGGCCTGAAGTTGTGTCCTGGCCTGTCGCCCCAGTCCTATCATGCCTACCACTTTGGAATCTTCCTTTGAAAGATGTTTGGCTGCCACACCACCTGCCGCGCCGGTGCGCAGGTCAGTCAATGTGGTAGCATCCATTACTACCAGAGGCGCCCCGGTCTTAGTGGAGTTCAATACCATCAATGCCATGACCGTGGGAAGTCCACGGCCCGGGTTATCCGGATGCACGTTCACCAGTTTAACACCTGCAATGTCAGGCCCTTCAAGGTACCCGGGCATTACGCGCAGATCACCATTATGCGCCTTGAAATTCAGGTACATTTTGGGAGGCATCTGCACCCTGTCCAGACCATGCTCCCTGAACGCAACTTCAACCGCCGGAATTACATCATAAATGTTCACCAGTTTTTCAACGTCTCTTTTATTCAGCCAGAGTATTTTCAGTTCCATTATAATGCAGCCTCATTATTGATTATGCCACGAACTTCCATAAAAGTTATTATATTTCCCCTTCACTCATCAAATTCCAGGATGTCCCCATTCTTGATGTCGTATGCTTCTACTTTGCCCTGGTGCATCTCAATAAGATATTTCACGCCTTTCATCTGCTTGTGTCCCAGCCATGGCTTCAACGTGCCGGTACCGATGACCTTTTTTCCTTCATCAAGGAATATGACGTCAATAGCAAAAAGCACAAAAAGCATATGCACGCCAACTGTTGTCGGTTTTCGCATTTTGAATATAATTGCAAAATCCATTGGGATATCCTTATAGAACATCAGGCCAAGTGCACGGCTAAAAATGTTATTGGCATACTTAACCTCCCTGGCAAGGATTATACCATTATCTATTAATATCATCAGTAGTAACTGTACGTATACATAAATATAATAATATTTATGTAGCAATCGTAATATCGGAGGAACCAACCAAGAAATGAGTTCAGAAATGTGTGTCGTTTGCGGACTTCCTGAAGAGCTTTGTATCTGTGAAGAAGTCGCAAAAGAACAACAAAGAATTATTGTTAAAATAAATCGAAGACGATATGGTAAAGAAGTAACGGTTATAGACGGACTTGATCCTCACGAAATCGACCTGCACGAACTTACCACTCACCTGAAATCCAAATTTGCCTGTGGCGGCACTGTAAAAGATAATGCGATTGAATTGCAGGGCAACCACAAAAACCGGATGAAGGACGTTCTTGTAAAAAAGGGATTTTCTCCAGACCAGATAAAAGTGTGAATTTTCTCACACTACTGTCTCTGTTTTCTTTTTTCTCTTTATTTGCCTATTTGGTAAATTATATGGGTATTGGGAAATATGTGATTATGCGAGGTGAATGGTAATTGGCTAAGATTTATATGGACAATAGTGCAACGACTAAACCTGACCCTGAAGTCGTAAGTGCTATGCTGCCCTATTTTAACGAGTATTTTGGGAATGCGTCCAGCCTTCATTCATTTGGGCAGGAAGCGGCAGGGGCATTGAACCGGTCCAGGCAGCAAGTAGCTGACCTGTTAGGTGCTCAACCGGACGAGATTATTTTCACATCAGGGGGTACCGAATCCGATAACCTGGCACTGAAAGGCATAGCCTACCTGAAAAAGAATGCTGGTAAGCACATTATTACTTCAGTTGTTGAACATCCTGCAATACTCAATACCTGCAAGAATCTGCAGGATAACGGATTTAAGGTAACTTATCTGCCGGTTGACGACCAGGGATTAATTGATCCTAACGATGTTGAGGATGCCATCATCGACGATACTATATTAATATCGATCATGCATGCCAACAACGAGATTGGGACCATCCAGCCAATTGAAGACATTTCCAGGCTTGCACATGAGAAGGGCGTGCTGGTGCACACTGATGCTGTGCAATCCATAGGAAAGATACCTGTGAATGTGGATGACCTGGGTGTGGATATGTTATCATTATCCGCACACAAGATACATGGCCCAAAAGGTGTGGGCGCATTATATGTACGCAAGGGTACCCGGCTGGAAAGCCTGATACATGGAGGCGGGCATGAACGGGGTAAACGTTCAGGTACAGAGAACATCCCCGGTATTGTAGGTCTTGCAAAGGCGGCAGAATTAGCGGGACAAAGGCTGGAAAAAGATGCAGGTCACTTGGCCAACCTCAGGGATGCTGCTATTACGAAGATACTTGGCTCCATTTCTGAATCATATCTCAACGGACATCCCACTCAACGTCTGCCCAACAACGTGCATCTCAGGTTCAGTTATGTGGAAGGCGAATCCCTCCTGATGATGCTTAACATGAAGGGCGTGGCCGTATCAACGGGTTCGGCATGTTCATCCAAATCACTGGAACCATCCCACGTACTTGCTACACTGGGCATCCCGCCCGAACAGATCCACGGCAGCCTGAGGATAACTCTGGGTCGGGAAAACACCATGGATGAAGTGGATTACGTAGTAGAGAACCTGGTTGAGATCGTGACAAAACTCAGGGCTATGTCCCCTATTACCCCAAAGAACTAAAAAACACTGGTTATATATATCTTTAAAAATATGCTTGTATAAATGTATAGCGAAAAAGTAATGGAACACTTTTCAAACCCAAGAAACGTGGGTGAGATAGAAGATGCTGACGGTATTGGCGAAGTAGGAAACCCTACCTGCGGGGATATGATGACCATATACATCAAGGTCAATGATGGGAAACTTACTGATGTGAAATTCAAGACCTTTGGTTGCGCTGCGGCAATAGCCACCAGCAGTATGATGACTGAAATAGCAAAGGGAAAGACCATTGAAGAAGCTCTGGAAATAAGCCGTGACGATGTGGCTGAATCCCTGGATGGGTTGCCTCCTGCTAAATTGCATTGTTCCAATCTGGCTGCCGATGGATTGCATGCAGCTATTGAAGATTACCTGAATAAAAGTAAATCAAATTGAAATAAATGGGTAACAGCGAAGGATTAGAATATAATGAGACCTCCCTGTGAAATTATGGTGCTGAAGGTATTACCTGCCATAAGAGCTGAACTGGCCCGCATCATGATGCAGGAATTGGAGATGCCCCAGCAGGAAATTGCCAGGCGGTTGGGTGTGTCCAAGGCTGCAGTATCCCAATACGCCAGTGCAAAACGAGGGGCAGATACAGATTTTTCTGATGATATCAAGAAAGAGCTTAGAGTATTTGCCGATGCTGTTGCTACAAGTGATGATACTAGCAAGCTGATAGATGATTTCTGTGATATCTGTAAGAATGTCCAGAATTCAGGATGGCAATACAGGGAAAATCATGGCTCATCAGTGTTTATCCATGAAGACTGTACCTACTGCATGAAAGCAAAAACAGACAAATAGAATCATTGCTCTTTTAGTATCTTCCAGCTGGCAACCATACGATGAATTACGGTCAAATGGGAAAGTACTGCCACTATAAGCACTGCCCAGTTCAGTAGTCCTGAAAAAGCGCCAAAAATTATCAATAACATCCTCTCTGCACGCTCAGCCAACCCAATTTTCAATTCTCCGGTACCGGCTGCTTCCGCACGTGCCCGTGAATAACTGACCAGCAATGACCCCACAAGGGCCACAGCACCCAGAATCCAGTCATTCTCTATGTAGTTCGGTATTGCCGAGTGTCCTCCCCACATTATACCCAAAAAGACCGCTGCGTCAGCATACCGATCAGACACAGAATCCAACATGCCGCCGAATTTTGTTACCCTGTCGTTCTCCCTTGCCACAGCCCCGTCCAACACATCAAAGAACCCGCCCAACATAAGCATTATTCCTGCCAGTATTACCTTACCTGTGGCAAAATACAAACCGGCAGCCACACAGAATATTAAGGCCAGAATGGTTACTGTGTTGGGATTGACCCTGTTAAACAATCGTGCTATGGGTTTCACCCAGTTGGTCAGTGTGTCTTTTTTCTTATTGAGCAATGTCTGTATCACTCCATACTGTTATGCTATCCTGAACATCGTGGTCATCCACCGCTTATCCAGCCTTTGCAGCAACATCACAGAGGCAGCCAGGAGCAGAATACCCAGCCCTGCAATGTAAAATGCTGCAGTACTGCTATTAATTGGGTAATAGAATGATAAAAGTGTTTGTATTACCAGTACGGGCACCACTGCCAGTGCGAACTGTAACAAAATCCTGGCGTCCAGCAGGTAACTGTTGGTGAACAGGCCGGTTAGATATGCCACTACTGAACCAATATAAGTGGACACTGTGAGCATGATAAAAAGACCTAAAACCAAGAGGTCAAGTTCGTGTTTCAGGTAGCCAACTGCGATGAGATAAGGGACTGCCACAATGACTGTCAGGGTAAAAAAGAGTATCAATTTTGTACGGATAACATGGGGCATGGACAGGGGCAGGGAATTGTAACATTCTGATATGTCGATGTTGGACAGCCAGCTGTACAGCAGGGTACAGAAGAAACCTACCATGCCCGCGTAGAAAAGCAAGGAAAAGCCCAGGTCGATCAGCATGACCGATTCGATGAACCAGGTGACTGCGTACAGGAACACCAGCGGCATAATAAAGGTGAATACTACCGGAAAAATCATACCACTACGCAGCAGGTCGATGATATCTTTAGCAAGTGCGGGAGCGTAACCCGCCACCAGTTTTCTGACCCGCCTGACGACCTTGCGATAGGTCTCACGGGATGAACGCTCATGGGGCGACGGTGCTTCTTTCACTAACAGGAAAGATATGGCTGCAAACAGTGTTACTACTGCCAGTATTACCACCATGAGGAATGGAGAATGGGTGTGGTAGAACACCAGTGGGGGAAGAGCCTTGGAGATACCACTGACAGTGAACCCGTCAGCGACCAGATATGTGCCTGTTGCTGCAGAAAGTATTAGAATGGCTAGCGTGCCCCAGCGCACCGATATCGTGAACAGCAGTACACTTGTGCTGATGCCCAACAGGAAGGACAGGGTAAGGGAGATGAAGAGAACCAGCAGGGATGTCAATGAAATGGATACAAAGACCGATGCCAGTGCCAGACCCACTACCATAGGCAGTATAGTGAGAAGGATATAGTACAGGATATCCTTGATATAGAACAAAAAGAACAACCTGCGATGGCGTATNGAAATGGATACAAAGACCGATGCCAGTGCCAGACCCACTACCATAGGCAGTATAGTGAGAAGGATATAGTACAGGATATCCTTGATATAGAACAAAAAGAACAACCTGCGATGGCGTATTGGCAGGGTATAGCCGCTGCCAAGCAGCAGGCTGATGCTGCCGAAACGGCGCTCAAGGATACGCTCCCCGAACAGTGCGAATCCGCCCACACCCAGTCCATAGAACAGCATTACCCAATGGACCACCAGTAGCATATCATCAATTTCAATGGCCCGGCGCAGCATGGGCAGGCTGAGGCCCATGATAAATGTAAACAGTATCAATACCAGGGATGATGTCAGGAAATATGAGCGGTTAAAGAAAGATGCCTGGAGCCTGAACTCTTCCTTGAACATCAACTTGAGTATCTCTGCATCAAGCATTTTTGTCGCCTCTATCCCACTAAGCGTACGAATATCTGTTCCAGATCCTCACTGTCACCACTGTCATCATTGTTACTACTGTCACCTGTATCTACATTGGTATCGCTGGCACTGCTTTGCAGTTCATCCAGAGTGCCCACAGCCACCAGTTTTCCCTTATCTATGATACCCACCCTGGTGCAAAGTTTCTCTGCCAGCTCCAGTATGTGGGTGCTGAGGAATACAGTGCCGCCCCCTTTGACGAAATCACTCAGCCAGTCCTTTAATTTTCTCTGGATGAGGGGGTCAAGGTCCAGGAATGGTTCGTCCATGAAGAGCATTTTGGGCTCGTGAAGCAGGGCTGCAGAGATAGTGGTTTTTTTTTTCATGCCCTTGGACNCACCAGTTTTCCCTTATCTATGATACCCACCCTGGTGCAAAGTTTCTCTGCCAGCTCCAGTATGTGGGTGCTGAGGAATACAGTGCCGCCCCCTTTGACGAAATCACTCAGCCAGTCCTTTAATTTCCTCTGGATGAGGGGGTCAAGGTCCAGGAATGGTTCATCCATGAAGAGCATTTGGGGCTCGTGAAGCAGGGCTGCAGAGATAGTGGTCTTTTTCTTCATGCCCTTGGACAGGCTCATGCACAGGGTGGTGCGCCTGTCTTCCAGGCCGAAGAACTTTATCCACTTATCCACCCTGCCGTCATCGGGCAGTCCCCTGACTGCGGCAACAAAGTGCAGGTATTCCTCAACTGACAGGAAGCTGGGCGGGTATTCGAGTTCGGGGACGATACCGATGACCGCTTTGACGGCAATGGGGTCGGTGGCAGCGTCTATACCTAATACCTGCGCAGTACCCGATGTGGGCGGGAGCTGGCCGCTGAGCATTTGCAGGGTTGTGGTCTTGCCTGCACCGTTGGGGCCAAGGAAGCCGAAGAACTCACCTGCTTTTACCTCCAGGTCAAGGTTGTCAACGGCTGTTAGTTCTCCAAATCGTTTTGTGAGGTTGTGTGCCTCGATAGGTATCAAATGACCACCTGAGTATAGCAGTTTTAATCTGATTATGATATTAAGTATCCTTAAATCTTTTCAGGGCAAGTGGCTCAGGTTTATGGTAATAATTTGGGACCGTGATAAACATAATTTATTGGTGTGATTGACCGGAACATAGATGACTTGCTCGGAGGCATGAAAATAAAGAAACAATATGGAGCAGGCAATTACTTGCACTAACTTACTCTCCTGGTATGTCTTTATGCGAGTCAGTTGAAAGTTAATCGTATTGTAACCACGATTTCATATTATCCCAATTGTCCCGACCTTATCATTCTTTGAAATTTAATCCGCAAAAAATATAATCCATTACCTTCAAAAGCACAATTGGAAGTAACAGACATGCCTATCGACCCTATATGTAAACGTGAAGTTCCAGGAACAACTCCATATACTACAGAATCAGAGGGCAAAATATATTATTTTCACGACCCTGAATGCAAGAAAAAATTCGATGACATGGCAAAGAACATTGTCAGGGTCAAACGCAGCCTGAAAGCTAAAGAAAAGATATCATTCGGAAGGTTGCGCAAGGACATTATCAAACCCGGTATCTGTGCGGCGTGTGGCGCCTGTGCTGCCAGCTGCCCGTCCATTATTATGGACGGCGAAAAACCCAAGTTGATAGGTCCCTGTACGGCATGCGGTATCTGTTACAACCAGTGCCCTCGTACCATTACCACTGAGATTGGACTTATCGGCAGGATAAGGCATCCATATGCAGCCCGGTCAGCCATAAAAGATATTCGGGGTCAGGACGGGGGTGTGGTTACGGCACTGCTGGCTTATGCACTGGAAGAGGGGTTAATTGATTGTGCCATAGTGACAGTGAAATCCAGGGACGAACCGTGGAGACCCGTCCCCATCATTGCCACTACCGCTGATGAATTAATAGAGTCTGCAGGCAGTATTTATACTCACAGTATGACTATCCAGGCCCTGATGAACGCTGTCCAGCAGGGTATGCGCAGTATTGCTTTTGTGGGACCATCCTGCAATATCGATGCGGTCTATAAAATATACAAGAGCCCTTACGGGCTGCTGCACATGTTCATGCGTGCTAATATCCTTCCACTGGGATTGTTCTGCATGGACACGTTCTCCCATGAAGGTATGGAGGAGTTCGTAGCATCCAATCACCTGAAACTGGAAGATATTGAAAGCATGAAGATAAGGCGGGGAAAGATCGAACTGGGTAAAGATGGTGAGACCATTAGTTACGACCTTGGTGAACTTGACCAGTACAGGAGTTCTTCTTGTAAATACTGTACAGACCTGACTGCAGAGAATGCGGCTATCAGTTTTGGAGGTGTTGGCGCTCCTGAAGGCTGGACCACGGTATTTACAAGGACTGGCCGTGGGTATGAGATTTTTAATGAAGCGGTAGAGGCAGGATATATCGAATCCAGGGACCTTGAAGAAAAGGAGATGGCAAGGGTATTGAATCTTGCCAGGATGAAGAAGGTCCAGAAGTACGGTGTAATTCGCAGGGAAAAGTAACCAATTAACCGAAGATGCCCAGGAAATCCTTGAGTTCGGTCAACCTCTGCGGCACTCTTTCTTCTATTGCCTCAACAAATGCGTACATATCACCTTCTGACAGACCCCTGATATCTTCCTGTGCTTTAAGACTCAGGTCAAGCAGGTATTCCAATTCATCATTGGTGAGCCGCAGGNTTGAAATCTTCGCTTGATTCGGCCACTTTGTGGGAGAGGGGACGCAGGATAAACAGGTACTGGTGGCCCCCTGGGGAAATGAGGTTGCCTTCCATTTCAGGAGCCAGTTTGTTGAATATTTCAATATCTTTTTGGGTGAATTCCCTTGACATAGGCTTGTATTGGCGTTCATGACGAATAGCTATTTCCCTTAATATCGTTTACTATAAATTTGTGGATTTGTCTCTGTGTACCAATATCTGATTAAAGTTATATACTTTAAACACGATTATGCTAATTGTGTTTAAACAATTCATCAACCGGGAAAAAGAACTACAACACTTAAATTCCGCATACAGCTCGGACAGAAGCGAATTTATCGTTGTATTTGGCAGAAGAAGGATTGGGAAAACAGAACTCCTGCGCAAGTTCATAAAAGATAAACGTGCTGTATATTTTCTTGCTGATGAAAGAGGGGATGCTGCAAACCTTTCGGAATTCAGGACACTTGTTGCAGACGGATTGAATAACGAAATTTTAGGACAGTCAACCCTTGATTGGCCGGATACGCTAAAAGAGGCAGCTAAGACTGAAAAAAGATTGGTTATTGTGATAGACGAGTATCCATTTCTTATAAACAACAACAAAGCTATTCCTTCAATATTCCAAAAAGCGTGGGACTTGTACCTTAAAGATTCTAATGTAATGCTTGTACTGTGCGGTTCGTCCATCAGCATGATGGAGCGTCATGTCCTGGGCAGCAAAAGTCCTTTGTACGGGAGGCGAACGGGACAAATCAAGGTGGAACCACTGATGTTCAAGCATACAGGTGCGTTCTTCCCAGAATTCAAGGTTGAGGAACTGGTGAAAATATATGCTATAACAGATGGAATTCCTTATTATCTCAAAGAAGCAAGACATAGGATAAATAAGATCAGCCAGCTTGAAATGTTGTATTCCACTGATAGCCTTTTGCTTGAGGAAGCTGAGGTTTTGCTTAAATACGAATTCAGGGAACCTGCAAAATATTTCTCTATCTTAGCGGCAATCGCTTTTGGAAATACAAAATTCGGTGATATTGTTAACTATACAGGTTTAAGTTCGTCTATTGTATCACAGTACCTGTCAAACCTGTTTGTGTTGAGTATCGTAGAGGCACGGTATCCAGTCACCGAAAAGACACATCGGTCGAGAAATGCCAGATACTATATCATAGACAATTATTTTACTTTCTGGTTCAGGTTTGTCTATCCGAATAAAAGTTTGATATATGGCGATTTTAAGATACCGCATTTTAATCCTGATTTTAACAGATATGTGGGTATGGTTTTTGAGAAGATTGCAGCAGAATTTATGTGGCAGGCAAGACCTTTTGAGTTTACAAAGATAGGGCGGTGGTGGCACAAGGAAGAGGAAATTGACCTTGTTGGTTTGAACGATACGTCAAAGGAGGTGTTGTTCATTGAGTGCAAGTGGAAAACGCTTTCTATACCAGAATCAATGAGAAATCTTGAAAAACTTAAGAAAAAAGCGGATTTTGTTAAGTGGAATAAAGGGGTTAGGGTAGATTATTACGGGCTTGTGGCAAAGAAGATTGAAGGAAAAAATGCACTTCGTGAGAAGGGATTTGTAGTATTTGACCTGGATGATTTTTAACCAAAAATCAATATCGTAGTGCTATCAATGTTTAATATTGCCAATTTTCTCATTCATTGCACTGTCTTATTGAAAAATCTTAATTAAA
>NKAJ01000792.1_pt1 | contig 11872 bp, 9 predicted proteins | sample 1556001 | NCBI WGS metagenome assembly NKAJ01 (sample SAMN06204642, study PRJNA360343) | marine sediment metagenome | isolation source: Jiulong cold seep at northern South China Sea | place: China: South China Sea, Jiulong cold seep | collected 2013-06 | reverse complement strand
TGGCAGCATGACTAACCAATTGAATTTATTAGATTTAACGTTGGGACACTAGTGATGGCTTTTATTTTAATTCAAATGGTTGCGTAGGTCCGACCCTCACTTATCCACTTATCAACTCACTTACCACTTCTTACCACTTACACTTTCAGCGCACTGGCTAACGGCGACCAAATAACGAGCCAAGAATACCACGCATGATCTGGCGTCCTATCTGACTCCCCATGCTTCTTGCCGCACTTTTCACCATTGCTTCTATCGGTGACTGTCGTGTACTGCGCTTTTTTGACGTCGTTGATGTTTTGTTTTTTTCTAGCTCAGCAGCTTCCGCTCGCTTCTGTGCTTTGGCTTTCAACATTTCATACGCTGAATCACGATCAATAACCTGATCATAGCGGCCCTTATAAGGTGAACGCGATATAATCTCTTTTCGCTCTTTATCGGTGAGTGGGCCAACCCGTGACTCAGGCGGTTTTATGTAAACATGTTCCACCGGCGTGGGTCTTCCTTCAGCATCTAAAACAGAAACTAAGGCTTCACCGACACCCAGTTCAGTAATCAGTTGTTCCGCATCAATCTCCGGATTTTGTCGAAACGATGCTGCAGAGGCTTTGACGATCTTTCTATCTTTTGGCGTAAAGGCACGCAAGGCATGCTGGATTTTCATCCCTAACTGGCCGAGTATATCTTCCGGTATATCCATTGGACTCTGAGTGACGAAATACACACCAACACCTTTTGAACGTATCAGCCTGACGACCTGTTCGATTTTATCTACCAGTACATCCGGTGCATCATCAAAGATCAAATGCGCCTCATCAAAAAACAGGACAAACTTTGGCCTGTCTGTGTCGCCTACTTCTGGCAAATTTTCAAAAAGCTCAGCAAGCAACCAGATTAAAAAGCAGGCATACAACTTTGGTGACTGATGAATCAACGTACTCACATCAAGCACATTCACCACACCATTGCCGGAAAAATCATTCCTGATCAAATCATCCAGCGCTACCACGGGTTCATTAAAAAAACTTTCCGCCCCCTGTTCCTCCAATACCAGAAGTTTTCTTTGAATCGCACCAATACTGGATGATGATATATTGCCATATTCGGCTTTAAATTCTTTGGCATTATCGGACATCCATAACAGCATCGCTCGCAGGTCTTTAAAGTCGAGCAATAACCATCCATGATCATCAGCAATTTTAAAACAGGAATAAAGGATGCCGCTCTGCACATCATTCAGCTCAAGCAGGCTGGATAATAACAGCGGTCCCATATCAGAAATAGTTGTGCGGATATTATGTCCTTTAACACCAAACAGATCCCAGAAAACGGTAGGTACGGCACGAAATTGAAAATCTTCGATAGCGAGCTGCTTTACTCGAGCGTCAATTTTTTGCTGCGACTTGCCCGCTACCGCCAGACCAGAAAGATCTCCCTTTACATCCGCAAGAAAAACCGGCACACCCAGACGAGAAAAACTTTCCGCCAGGTTTTGCAGTGTAACCGTCTTGCCTGTACCCGTCGCACCCGCAATCAGACCATGCCGGTTAGCCATAACCGCGTCCATTACAAGATGGCCTGTTTTATTGCCACCGATTAGTAAACCTGGTGTATCACCCATTTCAAGTCCCACTATTCAAAAAAAAGCAATTAGAGCATGAAGTCAGTCAAGAGGCAAAAAAAGTATAGGAATTATAAATACCCTGTCTAACCATAGTTAAACCGATATCAAATCACCCTAAATAACGCCCCTTGCCCTCTGCTTCTAACCAATAAGTTTCACGTCTTTATCAACTAATAACATCAGAATGCCGAGTCGAACCTATATAACTCTCTGAAAACTATCAATCCTATTCTAATACAATGGTATTATCATCGCTTAAAACCTGCTTTTCATGCCTTAAATGAACCTTATAAGACGTAACTGGCTCTTTTAAAAATGAGCACTTACTTCTTCCAGCACTGTCCTATGCCTACCAGTAACACCTAAAGCCGATCTAACTTTTGTAACATAACTCGGGGTACCAATTGCAAGGGCTTGTGTCCATGTAGATGCACGTTTATGGTTTATGGTTTATGGTTTATGGTTTATGGTTTATGGTTTATGGTTTATGGCCTTTGGCTTTAAGTGCATCCTCTATCCAGCCTTTATGGTTTTGCTGGTACTGTTCAAAGTGGTTAACTGCAAATAGTTCAAGTAATGTATTTGTATCGATTACGGCATAACATTGCGGTGGTTTTTGTATTTCGTGATAACCACTCCACGACCAGTCTTCAGGGTTCGATACGATACCGGCACGTACCATATTTAGATCAATGTATACCATACAACGTGCCAGATAAATGTCTTTGTCAACAGCAGTTGCATGATAGCGGTCTTCTGTGATTGTGGCAGTGTGTACTGGAGTTGCTTGCCTTTTACTAAAAAGCTATATTATACGCCCCCTGCAATCACTTAATGAAGGCTTGCAATAATGCGTTGGCGTGGAAATCGACAGAGTAATAATATAGAAGATCGCAGAAACACTCGTGCATCAGGAGCGGGCTACTCAGGCGGTGGCGGTATGTTGCGACTGCTTCCCGTTGCCTTTAAATTTCTTGGCTTTAAAGGAACGGTTATCGCCATCATAGCGGTTGTCGGTTATGGCCTTTATAGTGGTGGTAATCTTGGCCAAATACTGGGTGGTGATTCGTTCCTGGACAATGCTCCGCAGGTATCTGACCAGCCGGTAAAACAAAGCGCTGAAGAAAAACAGACGGTTGAGTTTCTGTCCGTTATCCTGGCCGATACAGAAGATACCTGGAAAGCGCTTTTCCAGCAGATGGGCAAGCAGTATCAGGAGCCTCAGCTGGTTTTATTTCGTGGCTCGGTTAACTCAGGGTGCGGATATGGTTCTGCTCAAATGGGACCTTTTTACTGTCCGGCAGATAAAAAAGTTTATATAGACCTTAGTTTTTATGACGAGTTGAAAGACCGTTACAAAGCTCCTGGCGATTTTGCTCAGGCTTATGTGATCGCGCATGAAATCGGACACCATGTGCAAAACTTATTAGGCACCTCCGGAAAAGTTCAGAGAGCCAGGGAAAAGTCGGGTAAGGTAAAAGCCAATCAACTCTCAGTGATGCTTGAGTTGCAGGCCGATTGTTATGCGGGTATCTGGGCGTATCAGGCAAATCGTTCACGACAAATACTGGAGTCCGGTGATATTGAAGAAGGCCTAAGGGCCGCCAGTGCTATCGGTGATGACCGGCTTCAAAAGCAATCAGGAGGCATGGTGAATCCTGACTCTTTCACTCATGGTAGTTCTAAGCAGCGTGTTAGATGGTTTAATACCGGATTAAAAAAAGGTACAGTCAAAGAGTGTGACACTTTTTCAGCAAAAACACTTTGAGCTTCGCTGCTTTTTGTTGAATACTGAGAGGGTTACATTTTACAGTCTTATGATAACTTAGAAAATGCAAACAAATAAAAACAATTCAATCTGGAAGGCTTCATTACAGCGACTACGCCAGGACTGGTGGCAGATATTTACCATCCACCTGGCCTATACCTCACTGGGCATTATTCTGTTTACCCCGCTGATAGCTCTCATCAGCCGGCTGTTGCTCAGTCTATCCGATCAGCCGGTGCTCGCTGATCAGGACATCGCCTGGTTCCTGCTCTCCCCGGCAGGGATAGTAGCCATTGTAATACTGTCAGGCCTGATGATCGCAATTATAGGCTTTGAACAGGCCTCATTGATGACCATGGGGGCTGGTAGCATACAGGGCTTAAACATCAGCGCGCTAGCGGCGTTACGTTATACATCGCTACGTGTGCATATCATCTTTGCCTTTGCCATCAGACTGGTTATGCGGGTACTGTTGTTGACACTGCCCTTTCTTGCTGCCGCTGCTGCCGTTGCCTGGCTTTTGCTCACCGACTACGACATCAACTACTACCTGTCAGAGCAACCCATGGAATTCCGGGTTGCCGCTGTGATCATCGGGCTACTGTTGCTGACAATGACCCTAATACTGGTGAGCAAACTGCTGGCCTGGTCAATGGCGTTACCACTGGTATTGTTTGCCAATGTTACGCCGGCAAAATCTTTTGCCGAAAGCGAACACTTCACCACTGGACGCAAGTGCAAACTAATAAAAGTGCTCGCCATCTGTGTACTGCTAACAGTGATACTCGGTGCTATCCTGATGGCTGTGATACAACAATTGGGAGCATGGGTGGTGCCAAACTTTTTCGATTCGATCGGCTGGCTAACACCGATACTGGGAGGTTTCATCGCTCTCTGGATGTTTGGCAATTTCATCATCACGGTTTTCACCACGGGCAGCCTTGCCTATGTACTGGTGACCTTTTATGAACAGTATGGCTCAAACGAACAGAGTGCCGCTCTCGCTTCCATCGCACGACAACAGCCCACGCACAGCTTTAAACTGTCTGCACCGAAACTTGCTCTGGTTCTGGCCGCTGCGGTTGTTTTTGCCGTCCTGGTTGGCCACAGGATAGTGAACGGCATCCAGATAAGCGACTCAGTCACTATCGTGGCGCACCGTGGTGCTGCCGGTAAGGCGCCGGAGAATACGCTAGCATCAATTCGACAGGCCATCAAGGATAATACAGACTGGGTGGAAATTGACGTACAGGAAACCATCGATGGCGAAGTGGTGGTTATCCATGACAGCGATTTCATGAAACTTGCTAGCATCAATCTCAAGGTCTGGGATGGCACACTGGAACAGATACGTGACATTGATATCGGTAGCTGGTTTGACCAAAAATTTTCCACTGAGCGTGTACCCACACTGGTCGAGGTACTTGAAGAGGCGAAGGGCAAAGCAGGAGTGGTCATTGAACTTAAATATTACGGACATGACCAGCAGCTGGAGCAGCGAGTGGTAGACATCGTGGAACAACTGGGCATGGCAAATGAAGTCGCCATCATGTCGCTCAAGTATGAAGGTATTCAAAAGATCCGCGCACTGCGACCAGACTGGACCATCGGCTTGCTGTCTGCCAAAGCTATAGGCAATCTGGCCAGTCTCGATGTCGACTTTCTTGCGGTTGCCCAGGGCATGGCCACACCGGGATTTGTGCGTCGTAGTCATGAACAGGGCAAGCAGGTGTTCGTCTGGACGATCAACGATGCAGTCACCCTGTCACGCATGATGTCCCTGGGCGTGGACGGTGTCATTACCGATGAACCAGCACTGGCACGTGAGGTCATTGCAGACCGCATCGATCTCAATCCCGCCGAACGCCTGCTGATGCACACGGCGGTACTGTTTGGAAAACCTGAACCGCAGCGACTCTACCGCGATGAGTCACCGTAACGCGCGCTACCTTGTCATCCTTGCCTGTACCCTGTCGCTTTCCTGTAGTGACACAAGCAAGGATGGCTCATCAGATAATAGGGTCGAGAAGCTCAAGCATCAACTCGAAAGGCATTACCACAAAAACCTGCTTGCCCGCCAGTCAATGCCCGACAGTATACTGGCAACTTTCACCACTGACGGTTGCAGCGGTGGCCTGTCAATTGGCTGGGAACACCTGGCTAAACAGTTTGATGGAATACGCGAACGGCACGGAATACGTCCACCCTGGGAGGAGTGTTGTATCGCACACGACAAGCTCTACCGTGCAGGCGCAGCAATCGACGTCACGACAGAAGAAAGCTTCGAGGCACGCAAACAGGCAGACCTTGCCTTACTGACCTGCGTAACCCAAATGGGTGACACACGCACAGCAGAGCTCAGTAGTGAGTACGATGTTTCACCTGAAACGATTCATACTCTCTATTTAACTATTGCCGAACTCATGTACCATGCCGTTCGAATTGGTGGTGCTCCCTGCTCCGAGCTCCCCTGGCGCTGGGGTTATGGCTGGCCGGAATGTGACCAGGACAACAAGGACTTTCTGATCGGCGCTGGAAACTGATTGAGGTTATTGGAAACTACTAATCGTCCAGCTTTTCCTTAACTGCGTCCACTGCTTCCTCGGTTTTATCTGCAACATCAGATGCTGCATCATCGATAGCTTCGCCTATATCTTCTGCATCTTTTTCACAAGCAGACAGCCCCATAAGTAGTAGTCCTGAAAACAATGCGGCGAGGATTATCTTGTATAACTTCATCTTTATATCTCCTTATTAAATATTAGTGGGAACTTATTCTAGTATAGAACGGCGGCAAAAAGCGATAATGCCGTTATCTGAATCAACGTATGACGACGCCAAATCTCGAAGTAAACTAGCTATAACCTGCGATGTATCATTTCACTGATGTCGACAGATCCTCTTCCACGAAACGTAACAGTGCTTCAAGCAATGCTTCTCGTGGATAGTCATTCTGGTCAGCAAACATGGAACCAATCGTCGAATGGGTACGGGCAATAGGGACAGATACCGCCCAATGATCGGCATTTAAGTATCCAATTAATGTACTAGTTGGAATGATCTGGTCGTAGAACAACACCTGGCTATCATTGCGTGCATCCACCTTACTCAGATCATCGTAACTGGATTTCAGTGCCGAGGAGATGCGTTCAGGATTCGGATACGCGACCAGTGTGTAATAAGGAAAATCGCGTGGAAGTGGATTTTCAGCAAGCCATGCCTGGCGTGTTGCAGGACGCAGACTTTCGATAGCCCCACCGTCACCGCTTGAACTCTGCGACCGGCCAGTGTTTTAATAGTTCGAGTTGCGACTGTGTCGCATCATTGGCAAGTGGTGAACCGCCTATAGAACCGGCAGCACTGACCACAGCAGCAATGTGCTTGCGTATCTCCGGATAGGATACAACCGCCTCGAGGATATCAGGTGCACCCTTTGAGTAACCGATAAGTACAAGGTTGGGCTCCAGATTTTTCAATTCCATCGCCATGATCGTATCGCGAATTTGACGCGCATTATTAGTGGTACTCGATATAGCATCCACCTCAGCAGTAATCAGATCATAGCCGTACTGGCGAACGTGATCACGTGCAGTTCCTTGAAGCTCCAGCCATTTATCAAAACAATTCCAGCCAACCCCGGGAACCAGCAGCGAAACAAGGCCACGTTCGGACGAGCCCAGTGTTACGTTTTTGCCAGTCCCTTCAGACTCATTACCTACTCGTGCAAGTGCATCGTCACACGAGCGGTAATCTGGCAGTGTTGTACCACGCTCTTCCAGCACAGCGCAGAAGATTTCCCTAAAACGCCCACGCTGATCCCCGATACCTGCTTGCGAAGCGGGTAAAAGCACGAGAGGTGGAGCGTCATCTGTGTAGGGTGAAAGCGGTGCAGTTGAACAGGCGCTGACAATAATGCTTGCTGCTGTCACTATTAACAACAAAACATCTCTTCGAAAACGGGCCAATAGCAACGGATTAATTTTCCTCATTATCATTCTCCTTAGCTGCATCAGCTTCACGAAGTTTTATAAAAGGGTGCCAATCAAGAATTTCCAGATCTGATAGCGTAAGCGGTCTGGTTACAAAAAATAATACTGCACGTAGGCCGTCTGTGTAATAACTAGCATCACCAAGACTGTCGCGTGGCTCATCTGGGTTGGCCTTACCGACACCATTAATAAAAGCAAGTTTTCCTAAACCACCTGAGTACAGCATATCCTGGATTAATAAATTTCTAACCTCATCTACTTTTGGGCTTAACACCAGATCTTTTTCCTCGACTTCCAGAAAACGCCCACCTACTGGTCGCCCAGCCTGTACTATGAAGACCGTTTGACCTTGGTAGAGAAACGGCGCCACCCAGGCGCGCATCCAGTTTGCAGGTACACCATGCTGGCCTGTTTTTCGAGCCACAATATCCGGTGGCCGACCGAAAAGTCGTTGAGCATTATCAACACCCTGTACATTTGGCCTGAAGCTACGACGCGAAAATGCGGTGGCAATATCGGCAAATTTACCAACCACTATTACGTTAAGTGGATCGCCCGCCTCGCTTCCATCAATACTCGTAGCACAGCAGGGCATCTGCTCCAACCTGGCGCGAAACTTTTTTGCATCCTGATAATCAATATCTGCCATTTCGCTCAAGCGTTTCATTTTAATATCGACTGTGGATTTGCCTGATTTAGAATCGGGCACCTTTGGAAACAAGGTAAACGGAAAGAGCTGTCCCTGACCAATGATATCGACACTAAGCAGTTTAGATTTCTGATCAGGATTGGTGAATATGATGCCGGATTTTGTTGTACCTGGTGCAATGGCGCCTCGAAAACTCATGGCATTGAAGTGATCATCAAGTGTAGTGTTGGTTTCGCTGGCAAAAGATGCGTGGAAAGACCAGGATACTTCCAGTGGTGAAAACAGATGAGGATCGGTTCCAGGTTTCAGTAGCCAGAGCATCTGGTTTGAATTATTTTCAACTTCGACCCATACCGGTTGCACGTTTACCTTGTAAGTGTCGACACCAAATATCTGCTGGCTGTCATCAGAACTGAGTACTGTGGCGCTTAGCTTGACGCCCTTTACCACCTCACTTTCAGCACGCGTACGTAAAACGGACACATCAAACTCGGCGGGGATCTGCCAGCTCGCACAACCAACCAGAGCCAGGTACATAATACTCAATACGAGTATGGCGAGAGCATGCCATTCCAGGTAAGGTAGTTCTGGTATGTTCTTTGGTATCAATTCTCTTGCGTTCATCATTGCACCTTTTGGGTGGCTGATTGCCTGATATAACCAGCACCTTCCCATGGAAGAAACTTGATATCGGTTAACGCTGTGGGACGGACATCAAAGATCAGTACTCCACGAAAACCATCGGTATAGTACGGGTCCGTAGTCAGGTTACCACGAGGTGAGTCTTTTGGTGCGGCGCCGACACCCTTGACCAAGCCTAATGTAGAAAGGGACTGTGAGTATGCCATATCTTCTAGCAATCCCACACGTGCCAGATCAACATCAGGGTCTATTTTGTGGGTTGTCAGATAGGGCGAGTGAATCGTTAAACGCGTACCTATGTCCCGGCTAATCTGACCAACCCACACCTGTTTGCCATGGTAGCGCATAGGGCTTAGCCAAAGACGTAGGTGATTGCGTTGGTGGATATTACTACGCGCCTTTTGTAGCGCTAAATCCTGTGGTCTTCCGTATAGATAGAGCGGACTCACCGGCGCATAACGATAACGCTCGCCTGAAAGTGATGAACCTATCATTTTAAACACCGAGCCAGCCCAAGTTTGCTCCGTTGGGCGCCAGCCACGCCGTACAAAAGCAGGAGCCGCATCATCTAGCCCCCCAACGACAACAAGGTTCAGAGGGTCACCATTACGAGACTTACCCTTGTTAGTGACGCAACATGGTAACGCTTCGAGGGCGGCTCGAAAGGCTTTTTCATCTGTGTAGTCTGTGATTTCATCTTCGGCATATAACTTACGCAAAAAACTCCTACGCTCACTATAGTCGGAGGAAAACCCTGGAACAGTTGAGAAGATTGAGAATGACTTATAGTGGCCGCTGGCAACAAGATCAACCTGAACCATTTTTAGACCTTCGTCGAGATTGGTGAGAACAAAGCCTGATACTTTCTTGCCTGGAGGAATCGGATTACGAAAAGCCAAAGCTCCAAAACGCTGCTCTAGCACCTCCCTGGTTTCATTCTCATGCGTAGTAATAAATGCCTCTGCCGCCTCAGAAGTAGGAAAGAAGTTCGGATCCACGCCAGGCGACATTAACCAGTAAGCAATGTCATCGCCGTTCTCGACTTCTATCCAGACAGGTTGAATGCCTTTCTTCGCCAAGGAAACACCGTAGACATCACGACTCTCTTCTGCAGAGAGCACACTGGCCGAAACTAACACAGCACCATCACTGTGAGTTTTCGCTCGACTTTTATAGTCCAATGTCTCTGTTTCAGACTGAGGGCTTACTGTCGCGCAACCAGCACAGGCGAGTAGCATGAATATGCATGCTAGCCTTATCCTAATCAAAATCTAACCCACGAATTAACATGTAGCAATATCATATTGAATTCCGTTATTCCTTGAAGCTATTTTACCTTGCATTTGGTGTCGCTAATTTTGATAATATCATTTTTATGACTTCTCAACAGTCAATTTACCCGTTATAAACTATCGAGCGCTGTACAATTAATTGTTATCGCTGATTCAGCATCATCAGTGCTCTTTCACGATTAATAATATCGGAGCTCTCAAGAGACTATAGTGCACGATTCATCATCTTTTTACCAGCGGATCTACCCGGGGATGTATTATCAATATATAATCGAGAATCATGACGACATGAACCCCGAATATCTACCACTCACGACAAAAGTGATGGGCTCTACTTTACTTTTCATGTTGACAAGGTCATTAACATAAAACAAATGCTGCACTCAGCCAAGTGATATAATTAGATGATTATAGTAGAAACCATGTAGCTAATGCCTATTATTGCTGCCCATGCAAATATCTCTATGATTATAGTTTTCAGCTGATTGTCTTTTTTGTGTTCCACTGCCATTGCCTCTTTAACTTAATTTTGCACAACTCTTCTTCCTTCCTATAGAGAAACATTCAGCAGCCACCATTATTTGACACATTAGCTATTTCAGTACTCATCTGAACTCCAGCAGGCATAAATAACACCAGGGGTTGGCCAGATAAAACCAAAAAATATTTAGCAATAATAAATCTCATCAAATCCATATCTAGCTCTGATATCGTGACTACTAATTATTAAGTATCATAAGGCGTGCCAAAAAATAATATTATTTCGGCCCGTTCGATGAACGCACTGTGCAAAGTAGTTATCAGCTTTATAGACACCTGAAAACCATGCCTATGGGCATTTCGGTTGTTTTGACTGTCACCTCCTATTGTTGAGTTTTATGACGTCTGATTGAGCGTCTACAAAGGGTTACTAATAAAAGTGTCAAATTTCAGTCATACGTCGTCATTAGGATGGTATTTATTTTCATTTTCGGTATTAATATTTGGAAAGGACGAACGTCTATATCGGGTCGACAACAGCCTATCAACTCAGTATCACGACCGCGAAAATACGGACAACAACGGCCATTCAGCGATATATAGCAAGCATAAAAAACGGCAGCCATAAAGACTGCCGCTATCATGCTATGAATAAGTATTACGCTTTTCGTCTAGCTACGCCGATTAACCCAACCAAGCCACTACCAAATAACCATACAGCGGCGGGTACTGGTACCGCGCCAATATCACCCGACTGAACAGCCCAAGCATAGCCGCTATCTGACTTTAGGGTGTAGCTCTGGAAACCACTACTCATACCAAAGTTCCATGCACCGAGAGTAACAGCCGCGTACTCCGTGGCAGACCAATATACAGACTGAATGTTGCCGAACAAATCATAGTTGGCATTATGATGCAAACTAATAGGAGTGTTTGAATAACCACCCAATACATTATAAAACAGGTTGCCCATCTCACTGTCAGTACAATTAAAGCCATAAGAAATACCACAGTTAGTATCAGGCTGTACTGTATCGGCTAAACGCCAGCCAGTGACACCTGCAACATTCAGACCTGCTGCCCAGTTATTCGCATCAGTCCAGTTCATAAGTCCATCAGCATCATAATCACTGGTTTTTGCTGCATTTGCATTTGCCAGCCAGGTTAAATCAGCCACATCATCATAATAAGCCAATCCACCTAAACGCTCGATTAAAGCCGCACTCGTATTAAAAGAAACAACTGTTATACAGGCACATGTCGTGCCGATAATAGATTTAATAACCATTTTTCCCTTCCTATTTTTTTTATATTTACTCGTCGTTATGACGAAAGNTCCATCAGCATCATAATCACTGGTTTTTGCTGCATTTGCATTTGCCAGCCAGGTTAAATCAGCCACATCATCATAATAAGCCAATCCACCTA
>NKAJ01000362.1_pt2 | contig 11874 bp, 15 predicted proteins | sample 1556001 | NCBI WGS metagenome assembly NKAJ01 (sample SAMN06204642, study PRJNA360343) | marine sediment metagenome | isolation source: Jiulong cold seep at northern South China Sea | place: China: South China Sea, Jiulong cold seep | collected 2013-06 | reverse complement strand
AATCACTTAAATTGCTGCGCAGTATGATTATAAAGTGCATCCAATGAAGATATATTCATTAAATAGTGACCAGACTGGTTCAGTCCGCTAACAGTGGTTGAATGAATGGTAATATCTCCAGTCACGTTGTCATATTGTGAATGGCAACTGGTACAATAGACCTTTGTGCTTAGGTCATGGGTTTCATTTATATTATAATCCGGATTCAATGTTGTTGAATTTGGATTATAACCATGGCAACTGCAGCCAGCCGATCCATGCTCACTGTTAAGTACTACTGCTGTCTGTGTAGGATGACATTTAGCACAAAAATCAGTTGGAGTCGGGGTCGTCTCATATGTTTCATGTCCTTTTGAAAATATAGCATTTGCTATCAAAGGGGTAGATATAAAAATTATTGATATTAATAAAACAATTATTATTTTATCTCGACTTAACGACATTTGGACTGCACCATTTCAATTATTATATCCGATAATATTCTTTTACCCTACATCAATTTAAATATTAAAGTTGCTTTATTGCATCAATAAATCTATTTTATAGATATATATTAATTATCTATTCTCATGAATCATATTATATTTATTGGACACAATATCAAAATCCAATTATTGCCTATAAGTATTCATGATCTACGATGACCATGAAAATGTTATTTCCAGAGATAATCCAAATATATATCGGCAACATCATGCACAATCAAGTACTAGTACATCGATTCCAAAATAAGATTACACAAATCATACCTCGATTCCGCCAGGCATTTCATCCATTTTATATTTCCATTTAAATATAACCGGGGATTTATTTATGTCATCAAAATACTGACTTATGCGATCACCCAGTTCTTCTTTTGAAGATACCCTCATCCCTCTTAATCTCTTTCTTTTTTTCAAACAATTCCTCTAATAGATGCTCTTTTTTTTGAACTCTACAAAACCCCGCAGTTCTTTCAATTTATCTACATTACGCCGGGATTTTACAGATTTTTCATTGTCATGTTTAATCAACATAAGCACATTGTTAACATCTTCTTTAATAGAAATGTTTCGAATCCACCATTCCAAATACACAGACACATGGAATCAAAACCCATACATCCCCCCCGAAGCCTCCTTCGGCAGCTTCACCCGTACCGAAAACTGGTACAACACCTTCCCGCTTTGCACCCGCAAATACTTCGAACCCTCCTTCTTGCTGTCCCTCTGGCTGTAATAATAATAAACCAAAATTCACGCCATCATCCTGTAGAGGTCCGGGTAATATTAATAACAACTCGCCGCTTATTCTAAGAGTACCAACACTTTCGGGGGCATTTTAATATGATAAGTTTTGACGATACAGTAACTTCAGCAGTTGAAAAGGTAATACCCGGTGTGGCCAACATCAGTGAAGTAAAACTGATAAAGGACGCACACCTGCACGTACATCCTGTACCCGGTGTGGGTTCAGGTTTTATAATAGACGAGGCCGGGTGTATCCTGACCAATGCTCATGTGGTACTTGGCTCATCTGAAATAAATGTGACACTGGATGACGGCAGGACCTTACCCGGTGTACTCAAAGGTATTGATATCATGATGGACCTGGCAGTCATCAATATTGATGCCGCCGGCCTGCCTGTGCCCGAGATGGCTAAGTATAACAATCTCAAGATAGGACAGATGGCCATAGCTATTGGCAGCCCCCTTGGTCTGGTAGGCGGCCCCACGGTCACAGCCGGGGTTATCAGTGCACTCGACCGTTCAATCCAGACAGAGATGTCATTCATGGAAGGGCTCATACAGACCGATGCTGCCATTAATCCCGGCAACAGCGGCGGCCCTCTCATCAACAGCCAGGGCGTGGTGGTAGGCATTAACAGCGCAATCATACCCTTTGCACAGGGAATCGGGTTTGCCATACCCATCGGCCCTGCCCTGTGGGTTGCCGAACAGTTGAGGGAGCACGGGGAGATCGTGAGACCCTGGCTTAGTATCAATGCAGTTGACGTGAACCCAAAACTTATGGCATACTACAGTCTGCCGATTGACAAAGGCGTGGTGGTGACCAGGGTAGTGCCAGACAGCGAAGCAAATAAATCCGGCATAGAGATGGCAGATATCATAACCAGGATGGATGATATCCAGATAAATAACATGCAGGACATGATCAAGGTCATCAATAAACACGAGGTAGGAGATAAAGTGGAAGTAGAAGTATTCCGTGGCCAAGAAAAGGTGCGACTTGAAACCGTACTTGAGAAGGCACCAACGCCCCAGCTTCCGCCCGTCCCGCTCGTAGAACCGGGCCAGCATGAAGCAGGACTGCCCTGAAACAGGGCGGTCATTTCTGAATGTATTCGCCCACCTGCGCCCGGCTCACCAGCACCCCACCCAGTAATATAAACCCGCCGCCCATAATTATGGCATATGAAATGGGTTCGCTGAGTATGATAAAGGCAAAGACCACAGCACTGACCGGCTCCAGCAGTGCGATGATACTGGCGCTCTGGGCCCTGACACGCATCAACCCGTTGAGATATAATATAAGAGCGGCGGCGGTAGGCAGCAGTCCGAACAGGATCAGGACATGCAGGTTATCCAGCACCACCCTGCCCGGTATGGCGGTAGCATAAGGCGAGAAAATTGCCATTGTTATGAACAGGGCCCAGGCCGCCTGCGCCGTACCCGAATAATGGTCCTTGAGATATCTTGAAGTCATGATCATTGAGGCATAGCACAGGCCTGAAACCAGCCCGGCAGCCAGCCCCATGACATACATGTTATCCACATCTTTGAAAAGGGCACCGGGCTGTATGACCATAATAACTCCCGCGATAGAGATACCAAGAGCAAGTAGGCTGCTACGGGTGATATATTCTTTTAAAATGATGGGCGAAAGCAGTGTAACATATACCGGCGCCGTGTACAATAGCAGGACAGCTATTGAAACCGATGTGTATTTGACCGAAATGAAATAGGAGAGCATAGTCCCGGCCTGGAATAATCCCAGCAGCAGGATATAGAGCTTTTTATCCCCAAGATGCAGTTCACTAAGTCGGCCACAGCATCCGAAAAAGAGCGCAATGGTAGCCAGGCCGAACAGCAGCCGGTAGAAGATAATAGAACCCAGGGGCATCTGTGTAGTGAGTTTTACGAAGATGCCAATAAGGCCGAACAGTGTGGCTGCAGTGGCTATCTGGAGGTAGCCTTTGAGATGTGGAGGGAGCATCGATGAGGTATTGGATGGTAATGATATTTAGTAAGATGGGGTTTATGGAATATGCAGCAGATATTCAAAGAGTTTGTAGGGAGNGTCGGCCACAGCATCCGAAAAAGAGCGCAATGGTAGCCAGGCCGAACAGCAGCCGGTAGAAGATAATAGAACCCAGGGGCATCTGTGTAGTGAGTTTTACGAAGATGCCAATAAGGCCGAACAGTGTGGCTGCAGTGGCTATCTGGAGGTAGCCTTTGAGATGTGGACGGAGCATCGATGAGGTATTGGATGGTAATGATATTTAGTAAGATGGGGTTTGTGGAATCTGCGGCAGATATTCAAAGAGTTTGTAAGGAACATTCTGAAATTTATTTAACAGCATTCCATGTATAACCATGTATAAACGTACAACATATAGGGTAAAGTAGTGTTGATTCATAAATACAACAATAAGGGGGAAGTTATCTTTGAATGTTACAGATGCAATTAAACAGCGAAGGGTGATCCATAATTTCAGGTCTGACCCTATACCCGATGATGTGCTTTACAAGATTATAGATGCAGCACGGTGGGCGCCCAGCCCATTCAATACCCAGCCCTGGGAGTTCATAATAATCAGGAACAAAGACACGCTGGAAAAACTGGCTCAATGTTCACCCACATCTAAGTGCGATGCGCCCATGGCTATTGCTGTGGTAATACTCCCCATCACTGCGAAGTACCCATTCCACCAGCAGGTGGGTGAACCCGAACATGCCGGGGCCATGGCTGTCCAGAATATCATGCTTGCTGCCTGGGAGCTGGGTGTGGGTACGGCATGGGCCACTATTGAAAAGGACAAGGTCAAGCAGATACTGAACATACCAGAAGAATTTGATGTGCTGACCATCATACCCATAGGTTATCCAATGGATGAGCCGCCCATGCATGAGGAAACTGACCGACTGCCAGTGGAAGACCTTATGAACTTCGAGAAATTCACAGGATTATCTGAAGGCAGGATAATGGTATATTGAAAAGATGAACTGGTATGGAGGAGAGGTAAAATACACCTGGAACATCGATAATGGTACTTGAGGCTGGTTATTTCAGCGGTGTGGCATAATAAAAAAATTTCGGGTGATGCCGTAAACATTATTAAGCACGAACATAATTATATATTATAATAAATTGGAGTGATTAGAATATGGTTAGAAAAGTTTTGATTTCATTGTTGATTCTCTTATTAGTGTCGATTTCTTGTGTTCCGGTGGCTTCAGCATTAACTGAAGAAGAAGCAATACATTTTTTCGAGAATATCTATAATCCTCTTTTGGACAAATTAGTCAAGGAGATTCCTCTTATTAATACGGTATTTGGAGGACAGACCATACACATAATTGTCGAAAAACCTGGGGAAGATATCGTGCTGGGAGCAGTTACTAATTCAGATGGATATATCACTGAATTAACCAGCGGTGCACCGGCCGATTCAACACTTCGATTAATTACGACTGAGGCTGTAGTAGAGGAGATCAGAGGCTCTGCCGACCCGGTTGCAGCAACAAACGAAGCACTTAAAAATGGAGATATTTCATACGAAGGAGTCGGCGTCAAAGAGGCGATAGGTGTTACAATTGTCAAGGTTGTATTTTTCTTCGCAGACCTGTTTGGCATAATTTGATTTTAAGCTCTACCCCTTTCACCCCCGAATGAATTCGGGGGCATCCGTGGGGGTTTGCCGTAGACACACCGCCCACAAGTATAAATTTGTCTGATTTTTCCCTGTGCTAGGTTGTGTTATTCTGGCAAAAAAATAAAAAAAGTAAAAAAAGTAAATAATTATTCTTCGGATTCAACTGCTAAAAACGCCCACCAGGGTTTATTAACTTGGATTATTTCACCTGTTTCAGCATCAACTTGTGCTTGAACCTGCATTCTTGCACCAAAAATCCCAAAAACTTTTGAGTTTCTTTGAGCCTGGACTTCATAAACAGCTCTTACTTGATCTCCAATATTTACTTCTTTGAGTTCAATACTACAATCTTCAGTACAATTTCTCAAATTTAATCTTTGTAAAGCTGTCTGAGAAGCCGTATCAGGCATAATCTTAATCTCTGCATTTCTGCCATTAGACAATTTAGCATAGAATTGAGTTCCATTTTGCAATCGCTCTTGAGTCATTTGTGAACAAAGGGGGCAATTTACGGAAATTCCATCAGCCTGAATCATCGTTCTGTTTGCCTGCTGTCGAATATTTATCCCCTTTCCTCCAGATACTCGATAGTTACCTGGTTGAAGCATTATTCTTTGTCCCTGTTGACGGCTTAGTTCTGATGAAAAGCCTGGTATGATATTACTGTTTTCATCAAGTATAGGTCCACTTTCCTGGGAAGAACCAATGATCTCATCAAGTTCGGATTGGTCAATAAACTGTGCAGTATATGTCCCATCATTATTTTCAATTTGTGCGATAAAAGATCTCATGTGATTTCTGGAACCTTTTATCAGATTATTGTATACAAGAAGGATGTCTTGGTTATCAGTCTGTGCAATGAGCTCATTCAGGTCAAAAATGTCTAAATCTTCAACTGTTGCACCGACAATCAATGCTTCGAGCAAGGATGCACTTCCCTGATTTACTAAATCATCATACAATGTTTGCAATTCTTGATTTGCAAAGACCCCGGGTTCATCAGTAGTGACGGGATCTTCAATACCAAACCTATCTAATAGTGTCTTGACTGCATCAGTATGTGTTTGCTCAGAGTTTGCGATATTATTGAATATTGGCAAATCCCATTTATCATACAACACCATATAGACATCTCTTGCAAGTTTTTCTTCTTCTCTCATCAATTTTAATCCGGCAATCTCCTCATCAGTTAAGATATCCTGCTCTGAATCGATTCCCACTGCCTGAGATTTTTCAGTTTCTTCCATATCAGGACTATTCACACCTATACCTTGCACAGACGCCCCATCAGCTCCTGCTGCAATAACTATGGACGCCATTAAGATACTAATAAGACAAAATAATAAGATTTTTTTCATGTTAATCATCACATATAATCGTTTAGAATTAGAATTACTTAAATCTTTTCCCGTATGCAGTACTTCCGAATAGCCCTACGTCCGATTTAAGATTTTTACCAATCACAGCAGAAAGCATATATTCCATTGAAAATTTTTAAATCCATATGCTTCTCCCTTATATCAAAATCTTAGGAGGAGATGAACCTATGATCAGGGTGCTGGCGCACAGGGCTGTGGATGCTGCGGGGTTAGGTATAAAAATTGCAAGAGGGCTGGGGAAGAAGTAAGCTGTTAGGGGGAATACATTAGTGAAAATGGCCGCCTTAATGATCCAGGATGAGTCCTTCCCATGCACAACCAGACATTCAAAACACTATCGATCATAACGATGGTAAAAACCAATCGCCACAGCCAATGTGATTAAAGTAATGGAATTAGCTGCTATAATGATATGATCCCTAAGATGGAATCCATAGAGAGCCCACAGAATTACCCCTGCGCTAAACTGGTATAAAGTGACAATACTTACGTCCTTTGCAGATCGTGTATTTATCATTTTAAGTATCTGAGGTACAAATCCGAATGTGGTGAGCAAGGCGGCTAGAATCCCTATTATATACCATTCCATATTTAGATTAATGTTCAATTATATATTTGAGACTATCTTCCTTTTTTCCAATCCTGGCCCTGTTCCCGGACAAAAGAGAAGAAGGGAAAAGTACATTCCTGAAAATCTGCACCCGACATCACAAGTTAGGGAAGCCCCTGTGCAATCCCAACCCCCGGGCCATATCCAGCACAACATTATACTCTTCCACAAAGGGAGGACGGCTTATCTCCTTAAACTCAAAAGCTTCATAACTGGGCCTGTACTGGAACATTATGTTCACATAACTGTCCTTTGATATCTCATTGGCAATGAACTCCAGCACTTTCAGACTACCTGCCCGTTCGTTAGGCAGCAAAAGATGGCGTATCAACAGCCCGTGCCAGGCAATGTCCATCTCGATCACAAGGTCCCCCACCTGGGCGTGCATCTCACGCACAGCATCCTTGGATACCTCAACATAATCAGGGGCATCACTGTACAGTTTTGCACTCTCTACATCGCCGTATTTCATGTCAGGCATATAGATGTCAATAATACCATCCAGCAACTTCAGGGTCTCCACACTTTCGTAACCACTGCAGTTATATACTACAGGAAGCCTCAAACCCTTATGGGCAGCAATAGCAATACTCCTGACAAGCTGTGGAGTATAATGGGTAGGAGTGACCAGATTGATGTTGTGGCACCCAACACGCTGGAGATATAACATACTATCAGCAAGTTGCTCCGGTGTCATGGACACACCTTCACCCCAGTGACTTATCTCACTGTTCTGGCAGTACACACACCTCAGGTTGCAGNGTGGAGTATAATGGGTAGGAGTGACCAGATTGATGTTGTGGCACCCAACACGCTGGAGATATAACATACTATCAGCAAGTTGCTCCGGTGTCATGGACACACCTTCACCCCAGTGACTAATCTCACTGTTCTGGCAGTACACACACCGCAGGTTGCAATTACTCAAAAAAACAGTGCCTGAACCCCCAAGACCCACCAGAGGTGCCTCCTCCCAGAAATGAGGCTGGGCTGAGGACACAACCAGATTTGCATCTGCCTTACAGTATCCCATCTCACCCTGCTGCCGGTTCACGCCACACTTCCTGGGGCAGATTTCACATTTCTCAAGTGAAGCATATAATTTTTCAATACGCTCGTCAATCTCTCCGCTATCAACCAGGGCCATATAGGAAGGTTCAAAGTCCATGTTTACCTGTCACTCCGTACTCTTTGTTTCCTGATCACCTTCGCAGGATCATGGTCCTGAGACGGTCCGCCGCCGTACCTGCACTATCTGCAATATTACCCATATCCCGTACCAGGGTTATCATGTAGAACACACCGGTACCACCCAGCTCAGCTTCGTACTTAAAGATAGTGTGCTGGAGTTGTTTCTTTGTGATGTCAGTTTCATGTTCCAGTTCTTCCACCACCGGGACTTTTTTCAATATCCGTTTTATCTCCTTCTTGCTGAACGATGTTTCCAGCAATTTGGCAATATCATCAACCGTATTCTCATAGGCGTCAACAGTTTTAACTATCCTTTCCATCAATTCCAGCAGCCCTTGTTTTAACTCTAACGGGAGTTCGGTCTCCCTCATGGTCAGCCAATGTGCCGTATGATGGGCATTATCAGCTATGGAATCCTGGGGTTTCAGGAACGAGAGCAGGTCATTGGGGTCAACTGGCAGCATCATCGAACTGGGTATCAATTTGCGTATGGTCTGTTTGATAATATCTGCTTCATATTCGATACCTGAAATCTCTGTGTTCAGTGTCTGCACTGCTAAAAAATCACCTTTGGTATATGCATCCACTGCCAGTTTCAGTTTATGAACGGCTTCCACGCCTTTTTCAGCATGGGTATGAACGGGTTTGAAAGGGGATTCCCCGAAAATCCCGAGCACTGACCTGATATATTCAATCGGCATTAAAGTACCTCCATCAAAACGGCAAATATTATTCCTGACGTCAGGGCAGCCACCGGCACTGTGATTACCCATGATATGAATATTTTCCTAATAACACTTAAATCAACCGCAGCAAGACCTCCTGCCAGGCCAACACCCACAACTGCACCAACCAGGGTATGGGTAGTGGATATGGGTAATGAACTGTATGAATGACCGAAAACCACGAGTGCTGTGGCAAATTCAGCTGAAAAACCCCTTGTGGGAGTCAGTTCGGTAATGCCTTTCCCTATAGTTTCTATCACTTTCCACCCCCATGTAGCCAATCCCAGGATTATACCCAGACCGCCAACAGCAAGGACCCACACCGGAATGGTACCTTGTGGGATGATATCTGCTGCTGACAGGGCTGCCGATATGGGGCCTACCGCATTGGCAACATCATTTGAGCCGTGGGCAAAAGCTACAAAACATGCCGAAATTATCTGCAGGTACACAAATTTCTTTTCAAGTTTATAAGGATCTGACACTTTCCCCAACAACAAAATACGAATGAGGGTGAATATAAGAAATGCGATGGCAGCTCCCAGCAATGGAGAGGTTATCCATGAGATTATAATCTTTCCAAGTACCAGCCATTCTATCTGGTTTAAAGTAAAACTATCCAGATAAAAGGTTGTGGCAATACCAAATCCAGTTACAGCCCCTACTATGGAATGTGTGGTCGAGACAGGCATGTGGAAGAATGTAGCAAAAGTAATCCAAAAACCTGCTGCAAGGATGGCTGCCAGGGAACCCATAATGACCAGGTTTGGGTCCACTACCATTATCTGGTCAATAGGTACTATCCCTTTAGCTATCCGGCTGGTCACTCTGTCACCGAAAAATAGTGCACCTACCAGTTCAAGTGTACCTGCAATGACAATGACCTGCTTGATTGATAACGCACCACTGCCAACAGAAGTGCCCATTGAATTTGCGAGGTCGTTGGCACCTATGTTCCAGGCCATATATAGACCGGCAATCAAAACTGCCAGCATTAAAGGATCAAATAGCTCCATTTTACCACCGTGTTAATTCAGGTCGACCTTCTCACCCGTAACAATGTATACAACACTCTCGCACAAGTTGTTTATGTGGTCTCCCATCCGCTCCAGGTATCGTGCAACAAAGGTCAGGTGGGATGCATTAGTGATCTTTTTTGGGTCTTCCATCATGTATGTGATAAGTTCCCTGCGTATCTGGTCAAAAAGTGCATCTATCTCATTGTCCATTAACGCGGTGCTTTTTGCCAGTTCAATGTCTTGATTCTTTAAAGCCTCAAAACTCCCATCCAGCATCTCCTGCAGTTGGCCAGACATTCTTGGGATGTCAACCAGCGGTTTGATATGGGGAGTTTGGGAAGTGACCTTTGTGATTAATGCTATCTCCACAGCCAGGCTAAATATACTTTCCATGTCAATGATCATTCTCAGGATACCTTTGAATGTCCTGAGCTGTAACGGTGATACTTTTAATGTCATACCTCTGGTACACTTATCCTCAATCACATTACCCATGTCATTAATCTCATTTTTACTTTCTATGACTTTGTCGGCTATGCTGGTATTTTGTTCCTTAAGGGATGTGACCGTCCGGTCAATTGACACTTTGACACTTTCTCCCATTTCTATCAGGTCATGAATGATATCCTGTTTAATATCATTGATATTATTCTCCTCGTTACCTGCCATACTATCACCATTTAAACATTCATCAGAATATAAGTTTTCATTTTAAATGTTAGATTGATAATTCAGACATTTAGTATGTCTTCATCACCCAATTGAAATCCATAGAACCTAAATATTGTCATCATATTCTATATAGTGATATATAGATTATGTATATGAAGGATGGCACTGTTCCAAAAATCAGTTATTTTGTTGACACCGACTTTAGATAAAATCGGTGTTCGTATATACACTTTACCCCCCTCTCTACGGTCACATCTCTGCAAGCTCTCTAACACCTATATTATAGCGTTTGGACACTCTAATTAACTCAAAAGTTAAATGGAGAGCACGAATAACCCGTTTTGATAGACTTTTTTTAGTGAATTGATGTGCTTTCTTCAATCCAACACAATTTTTTGAAACATTGAAAAATAATTCAATATTTGACCTTAATTCCCTAAAAACTGGCCATATTTCTAATATTGCACAAAATTCCGTGGTAATTTTTTTCGTTCCTTTAATGCTGGGAACCCTTACACACTAATCCAGTCGTACTCCACACCATCCTCCAGGTTGAAAACAGTCATTATTGATGGTGTGGGGATGCTCATATCGAAGATACGAAGGACTGGAATTATACATGGGTGAGTATTCGGTATTATCGCGAGATTGTTGGATGTTATCAGGTTCTCGACCACGATATGCTGCGTATCTATCAAATCTTCCGACGCCAGATCTACAATGGATATGTTCAGTGGCACTCGCACTCCGTCAATATTCATATATATCAGCAGCATATGACACACTTATATGGCACAACTTGGAGTCGCTTTTATCAGGGGGCTGAATATGTTCGGCCGCAACCGCATCACAATGGAGGAAATGCGAATCAGGCTGATGGATATCGAAGATAACAGTCTGCGCATCATAGACCTGTACAAGCCTGATAACGTTATCTTTGAAAAAACAGGAATCCACTATGCAGAGGTAGGACTGCGCATCCAGGCAGTACTTCAGGAACTGTTCGGTAAAGAGGTCATGGTAACCACCCGTTCGTTCAATACCTTAAACGGCCTGATGAAAAAAGTACATGAAAAAGATTATCAGAACTTGTAGTCAATCCCAAACTCAGGCAGCCTTTCTTTTGCAGCCTCACGCTTCATCTGGTGGTCAATCAAGAACTCTTCCATAAGCCCTGCTGCCCGCTTCTTGCAGGTACCGCACATCAACTCCCCGGCAAGACACTGCTGTTTGACCTCCAGCACCTCGGTATCATCCTCTACCAGATGGTAGAGCATCAGTTCATACACGGTACACTCGTCGGGCAGGCCACCGTGCTCTTTTTGCTCTTCCAGCGTCATACGCCCGCCTGTCTTGGCACGCATTACCTTCTTGCCAGCAGCTTTTGGGTCTTCGGTCAGGG
>NKAJ01000535.1_pt2 | contig 11910 bp, 14 predicted proteins | sample 1556001 | NCBI WGS metagenome assembly NKAJ01 (sample SAMN06204642, study PRJNA360343) | marine sediment metagenome | isolation source: Jiulong cold seep at northern South China Sea | place: China: South China Sea, Jiulong cold seep | collected 2013-06 | reverse complement strand
CTTGATAGATATAAATTTACTCAATACAGGCTCTTTTACTTGGCATTTAGAGAAAATCCAGTTATACAGCGAATATATCAGATGCAGATGCGACTACAAATCTGTGTAAATCAGTGAAATCCGTGTCTTTTTATATTTACAGACACAGATTAACAATGATTTTACATGAAGTCAGTGTTAACAAAATAACAGATTTTTGGAACAGTGCCCGATATCACTTACTCAAATATTGCTGTTTAAACCAATCTTTAAATTCAATGAACCTATCTTCAATAATAGCCACCCTTGCCTGTCTCATAATGTCCTGAAGGAAATGAACATTGTGTATGGATGCCAGTCGCATGGCCAGCAGTTCCGATTCCTTGAAAAGGTGATAGATATATGCCCTTGAAAAATGCCTGCAGGTATAGCAGCCACATTCTCCATCAATAGGCCTGAAGTCCCTGGCCTGGGATGAGCGGCGCAGGTCCATCTGCCCGTGTCTGGTCATCACAGTCTGGTGTCGGGCATTGCGGGTGGGGAACGCACTGTCAAAGATGTCCACACCCAGGGAAATGGATTCCAGCAATTCTACGGGCGAGCCCACCCCCATAAGGTAGCGGGGCTTATCAGGCGGTATCTGGGTCAGGTTCAACCTGATTGTCTCATGCATGACCTCTTTTGGCTCGCCAATACTCAAACCCCCGATACCATAGCCGTCAAAACCAATATCCACCAGCTTGCGGGCACAAACGTCCCTCATGTCAGGATATGTCCCGCCCTGCAAAATGGCAAAGACCAACTGGTTGTCGTTACAACGGGCATCAAGACTGCGCTGTCCCCAGTTCAGTGTCCGGCACACTGAATCCCTGACTTCATCCCTGGTGCTGCCCCATGGCGGACAATCATCCAGCACCATTGCAACGTCAGAACCCAGGGCACCCTGTATCTCCATGCACATCTCAGGCGTGTACATATACCGCTTACCATCCCTGGAATTTACATAACTTATACCCTGGTTGTTCAGTTTGAACTTGAATTCCTTTCGCAATATCTGGAACCCGCCACTGTCCGTAAAAATAGCTCCGTCCCAGTCCATAAACTTATGCAGCCCTCCGGCCTCGTTTATTAATTCATGACCCGGGCTCAGGTATAGATGGAAAGCATTANAAAGCATTACTGATGATGGCCTGGGTCCCCATTTCCCGTATTTCCTGGGGCGTAAGCGTCTTGACCGTGGCCTTGGTCGCCACTGGCATAAAAGCCGGGGTATCCACCACCTGATGATGCGTGGTCAGTTTTCCTACCCTGGCTCCTGACGTTTTTTCCTGGTGAACTATTTCAAACATGTCCTGCCACCACTCTGTCATCTGTTTCCTCTGTCCACTTAATTCCCTTGTTATTCAGTATGAACATTGCATCTCCAAAACTGTAGAACCTGTATCCCTTATCAATGGCCTCGCTGTATGCTGCCAGCACCGCATCCCTGCCGGCATAGGCACTGATCAGCATTAGCAGTGTGGATTTGGGAAGATGGAAGTTGGTGATAAGACCGCTCAACGGTGTCTTGAACTTGTAAGGCGGGTGTATGAATATCTCACTCCAGCCCTGGGATGGTGCTATCTTACCATCCAGCCACCGGGCACTTTCCAGTGCCCTGACCGTTGTTGTACCGACCACGATTATTCTCCCCCCATTTTCGATGGTACCATTAATGGCACAGGCCGTATCCTCGTCAATAGTAAAGTATTCGCTCTCCATGGTATGCTCTTCCACATCTTCGGCACGGACCGGCATGAACGTGCCCACACCCACATGGAGAGTGACAAATGCCAGCCTTACGCCCATCTGTTCTATCCTGTCAAGCAATTGCGGTGTAAAATGCAGCCCGGCAGTGGGTGCAGCAATGGAACCTTCGTCCCTGGAATAGATGGTCTGGTATCGCTCACCATCCTCCAGGTGTTCTTTAATGTACGGCGGCACTGGCATAACTCCCTCCTCGCAGAGGCAGGAATTCATGTCACCATCACATTGGAAACTGATATTGTACCTGTATCCGGTATGTGTATCAACCCGCTCCTTCACTGTACCTGATATGGTATTGAAATTCAGTTTTGCCCCCGCCTTTACCTTACCCCTGACCAGGCATTCATAATACTTATCGTCCAGCCGGTTAACCAGTAGTACTTCAACCCGGCCCCCCGTCTCTTTGGTACCATACAGCCTGGCAGGTATCACCCTGCTGTCGTTCAATACCAGCAGATCACCCGGGTGTAGGAACCGGGGCAGGTCACGGAAAATGTGATGATGCCGTTCGTTTTCATCCAGCACCATCAACTTTGATGAATCCCTGGGGTTGGCAGGTTTCTGGGCTATCATGTCCTGGGGCAGATGGTAATCAAAATCCGATAGTCTCATGCCTGTCCCCCATTGAACTAATAAGATTAAATCTTTGTGCAAAATTTAATGTCCTGATAAGGGTAAGAAATATTATATCCTACACCTATTGTCAGCCAATGAAAGAAACGGTAGGGATAACAGCCCTGGTTCCCCCTGAACTCATCTATGCGTGCGGTAAGCGGCCCATGGATGTGAACAACGTGGTGCCGGAATCATCTTTAAGCCCTGGCAGTAAACTGTGCGCCTGGACCGCCATCTGGAGGGATATGATACTGAATGGTGGACTGGATATTGATTCGCTGGTTGTGGTTGCCGGAGGCGACTGCCATAATGCACTGGTGGACGGGCAAAAAGTGGAATTAAGCGGCATGCCCACACATTATTTTTTCTATCCCTTTGACAGGGATACAGATTACCTGAGGTCACAGCTTGATAAGTTGAGCAAGTTTCTTGGTGGCATAAAAGACGAGAGGATGTTTTCCCTCATAAGAGACCTGAAGTCGAAGGGCAGGGCACTGGACGAACTAAGAGTAAACGACCGTGTCCGGGCCAGCGATGTATTCTCTGCCCTGATATCGTTCAGTGACCTCGCAGGAGACCCGGATGCATTTGAAAAGACGCTGGACAGTGTACCAGAGACTGATGTGGAATATTCCAGCCGGGTTGCACTCATTGGCGTACCACCAATATATCCTGACTTCCATGAGACAGCTGAGAGTTTCGGACTGCACGTAGTGTACGATGAACTGCCTTACGAATTCTTGCGCCTCTACGGGTCTGACCTGAACTCCCTGGCCCGCAGTTACAGCGACTATTCCTTCGCAGGCCCTATTAAGAACAGGGTAGAGCTCATAAAGGACGAACTGCAGCGGCGCCGGGTGGATGGAGTAATACACTATACCCAGTTTGCCTGCCACCATACCCTGGAAGATGAGATTTTCAGGGAGCATCTTGACTATCCTATCCTCACCGTGCAGGGAGACCTGCCCCGGCCGTCCCCGGAACAACTCAAGCTCAGGTTGGAGGCTTTTGCTGAGATGCTGGAAGTGAAGCCATGAATATTGGGCTTGATGTGGGTAGTACCACTGCCAAAGTTGTGCACATGGAGGATGGTGAGGTTATCTTTTCAAAAGTGGTACCGAGCCAGCGCTGGATAGAACTTATAGATGACGAACAGGGTGAAAAAAACATCGTTTCCACTGGCTATTTCAGGAAGAAAGTGCCCCATTTTGCTGCTATAACCGAGATTACAACAGCATCACTGGGTGCCAGGTACCATGACCCGGATGTCCAGGTTATTGTTGACATAGGCGGGCAGGACACCAAAGTTATCGACCTGCGCAACAATACCTTTGTCATAAATGACAAGTGCAGTGCGGGTACAGGAGCATTTTTGGAACTGGCAGCACACTATTTTGACATACCTGTCGGGTCACTTGGTGAACTGCACAGCCAGGCAACAAAAGGAGCTCAGATAAACAATACCTGTGGCGTGTTCGCCATATCTGAGATGATATCCCAGCTTGTTGGTGGGTTCAGTATGGAAGAAGTGATATATGGATTGCATCAGGCCTTTGCCCTGCGAATCGCACAGATGGTTCCGCCTGCTGATACTGTGATGCTTATTGGCGGTACGGTGCAAAATACGGGCATCGTTGATGCAGTAAACAACATGCTGGATTCAAAAATAGAAGTACCGGGCGCACCCCAGTTGGTTAATGCCCTGGGTGCGGCCCTGTACATGGAAAGATTGAATGATAGCAGATAAGTTTAATCATCTACCCAAGGACTTTTGAATCCCCCATCACTAATCTCGCGCATCCGCTTGACCATGTAATCATGGGCTTCATTTACTGTTTCCAGATCGCCACGCAGGACCAGTATTTCGCGTTGGTCAACTTCTATTATTTCGACATTGGTCAGTCTGGTTACCGGTTCCAAATCAAATTCTTCCACCAGTTCCACAATTAGTGATTCAGGCACACCAGGTGGTATCATCAGGTCATACAAACCTTCAAGCTCGTTAACTTCCTGGTTTCCTTTTAAATCTTCTTCTTCTTCAGTAAATTCGTCACCAATATATACGTTCTCTTCATCTTTTTTTTTCATTGCTGATTCTGTCAAATGATCACCAAAATATTTTAATTAAAAATTCTAATAAACTATGCTATTTTTTCACCGGCGCTTGGTCCGTATATGGCGTCATAGACTTCTTCCACATGAAATATCACTACAGCCTTTCCGGGTAGTTTTTTAGATTCAGCCAAATTCTTTGCTTCATCATAACGTTCGCCTTTTTCAAGATAGTCAACTGAACCTTTGACTTGATATGATTTTTTGGATTCAGCATCATAAGCCACAAGGGACAATTTCGGATTGGCTTTAAAGTTATCTGCGGTTTTTTTGAAGAAATTATCTACTATCATTATAGTCTCATCATCAATGAATTTCCACATTCCAACAAAAATCACATTTGGTTTGCCGTTACTATCTGCCGTAGCAATAGGCAGAGGTTTTTGTTTTTGTATTACTTCCTTAACTTCAGGGGATAATTTGACCATATTGTTCACCATTGATTGTTGTAGTTATCGAGGTTCATAAATGTTTGGATGTATTACTGGAACAAATGCTATGGCTGGTACAGACAGGTAAAATATATTTTTCAGGAATGGGTATGGATAATCTGATACCAATGAAATGCCATTATCACAAGAATTAATATTACGAAAAATCCCAAAAAATCAAATAACAATTCATTGACTCCCACATCTACAGATCCATTGGAACTAAGTTCAATATACCTGTAGACCCTCCTGGACATGATAATTCCACCAACTAACACTAAGTAAAACCAATTTTTGTTCAGGAATTTTTTATCAAGGAATGCCCTGGCTTTTATTACGTCAAAACTCGTTTCTCGCCAGACCTGCCAATTTTTGATAACTAAAAATAATCCTAATAACCCAAGAATAATTGATGCACAATTAAAAGCCAGCGAAAGAAAATAATAAGTATCCAACATTTAACACCACTTTTTATTTTGAACGTTAACCTATATAAAGATTATACGTCAATTATTATATAAAGAATATATATCTATTATTATATAAAATTTATCTCACTTTCTCAGCAATGTTATAGAGATGGGTACATACTTGGAATATTATAATAAAATTAAAAGAAGCCTCGGGGGGGATTTGAACCCCCGACCTAGTGATTACAAATCACTCGCTCTGCCGGGCTGAGCCACCGAGGCATCGGATTTATCCAGAAACGTGCCCGCTTGAAGGTTATAATATAACATAAAATCTTCGGTGTTCCACCCAACAACATTAAATGCTTTGTCGCTCCATTTTTATTTGGAGATAAACTCCTGCCCAAATTAGGGCAAGGGAGGTATATCATGGGGTCTGAAATAGAATACCTGAAAAAACGATACAGGGAAATGTCATCTTCCCAGCTTGAACTCATTATTGAACAAATTAAATGGGAACTGCAACACCATCCTGAAGCTGATAACACCGAACTTCAAATTGCTGTGGATGCCCTTGAAGAAAAGAAGAAGGCAGCCCATAAACAAAAGAAAGACAGGCCATGCCTGCTTGGGCATTTTGAACACCAGATTGATGTGGGCGAGGAATTTTAAGGTAGGCATGAAAAGTATCATAGAAGACAGGGTCACAGCCCATCTGGGAACTATCGAATCAGTACATGCTGTGAATATCCGGAACAAATCTGAAGTTGCCAGTTGGATAGCGGATAGGACAAACGAAGAAAAGATTGCCCTGACTATGACCACAGCCCTGAACACATGGGTCATGATGAACGCTGGTGGTAGAAGCGTAGATATACCAACAAATGTACTTGAGCAGATTCACAATAGTCTGACACTCAGGAGCAGATAGAGGCGCCCGTAAAAAAGTGTAGGAAGATACAGTAGCCTCCATTCCTTGCTCCTTAATGTTTAAAGTACTTCAGTTTTAGCCCTACTTAGGCTTTGGTGGCCAGTTCTTTTCCATCCAGGGCGGTATCTGCCCGCTGTCCTGAGGGCCAACCAGCACATTCAAACCGGTAGCATCCTCAAGGTCGCCCTGCAACCTTGCACCCAGACCCGGCAGGATTATCGTGTTATGCCCGGTCTTTTCACTGAAATCGAAATCTAACTTTTTGAACTCATCATTTATCTTCTGGCCTGTCAATTGACCACCTGCCACCGCAGCTTCTACTCCCAGACCGTCAGTATCAGCAGCCAGCAGGTAACAGTCAATGCCGCTACTGGCAAGGTCGCTTTCAACCGTATAGTATGTCAATGCAAAGTTGGTGGTAACGATAACAGGTGAATCCTTGCCCGGAGAACCCACTTCATACACCTTTGAATCCACCTTGACCGGCGTCCTCGGGTCGGTATAAATGGTATCCCTGATATGCATTTCAGGGAGCAGGGCAAAGGGTTCGATGCTGTGCAGTATCATGATATCCCCGTACCGTACAGAGAACACCGCGGCCAGCACAGTCTCCCAGTAACTGGAAGATACGGCATCTCCACCAGTCAAATACGCGGTCATTGGCACAGACATAAGCGGGAAGGCCACTTCACGCTGTCCTTCCTTAATGCCGGCGCGCCTCAATTTAAGGAAATTCTCAAAAGACTCCCGCAGCATATTACCCTGGGGATTAGTACCCGGGTCAAGTATCAGGTCCACCCGTCCCATCTCCAGGAACGTACTTGCCAGACTTTTCAACGTATCCAGGTCATCAGGTGCGAACAGCACCGTAGGTACATCATACTCAAGCACCAGGTCGGCCACAGCCTGCCAGTTATCTTTGGTAGCCGCATACAACAGCGGCCGCCTCTCAGCCGCAACCTCAAGGCCGGCCTTTAGCACTTCAGGATCGAGACTGCATAATATGAGCGGTAGTTCTGTATTCTCCATCACTTTTGAGACCGCGTCCCTGAACTTGCCCGGGTCGCCCGAAGTAGAACGCACCGCAATCATGTCCAGTCTCAAAAACCGTCCCACATAGAATTTCTTGAAATCCCTGATAAAAGTAACCCTTTCCACCAGTTCAGCCTCTGGCATGGTATCCCAAACATCAAGGGCAAATGCTGGTTGGTCAAAGAATGTCAATTGATGCCGGTACAGCACATCATCGCCGCCCACGGTCGCGGCTTGCTCACCTACACCGATAGTTACCTCCCTAATTTCAGGAGCCATCAGTTCACTGAGTTCTAAGTACTTTTTCTTGTACTTGTCCTCAAGCAATGGTGTACAATCCTCAAGTTTCAATGAACGGTCAATGACATGGGAACCGAATGCCATACATGTGGCTTCGCCGCACTCACCGCAATTGGTCTGGGGCAGGTACTTGTAAACTTCAAGAGGGCTGTTAATTTTCATTATCACACCTCCGCCGTGACCCAGTTGGATATATCCACTGCATCCCTTTCAAGAGAACCGTGCAGACTCTGGGTAATCTCTTTTAGCACAGCCACAGAACCAGGATGCATCATCATGAACAGGTCATTCCCTGCAAGTGCAAGGGCCAGTCCGGTCACAATCTCCCATATGGGACCCCTATATTCCCTGGGTCCCCAGTCGCTGTCCTCTTTCAGGGGCGACTTGACCATCCAGGATTCCCTGGCACCCCAGGCATTAGTGGTCCCGCTACTCATCGGGAAGGACAGTTCTTCATCCCCGTTAAGCCCTGCCAAGCGGATGCGTTCCATATTGGAATAAGCATAATCCAGGCCGTATCCCAGTGCCGCAGTGGTCGGGTCCATGATAATATCCTCACGTTTGACATCACACTGCCTCATGAGTTTGCGATTAAGTTCCTTTTGTGCATTAATTTCAAGCTGTGTCCATGACAGCACTACATGACCGTACTGGTTTGCAGCTTTTGCAATGCGCTCATAGTCCAGGTTCAAACTGGCACTGGCCAGCAGTACCCGTTCACCTTCAGCCACTTCGGCCGCCTTTTCCAGAACCTCAGGGTCCTTGTCAGGATTGCCGCTGCCGCCTATAACTATGGGTACATCCACTGCCTGTAGTACGTCGGCAACGGTCTCAGCAGCCTCTTTGGCTGATGTATCCTTGATGTTCGGGTCTGTACTGATTAGGTGAATGGTCACCATGTCTGCATTGAAGTCCTTGACCACCTTTTTGGCCCATTCGGCCGGACTTTCAATTACATCTTCATAATTGACCTTGACAGCCTTTGCCATCCCAATGGGCATATCAAAAACATCCATGGTAACGTAATTGCGGTGAGGCATTGGACTATCAAAATAATAAGGCAGCGCATTCTCCCCTCCCAGGGTGATAGTTCTTCCCCTGCTTCCGCCATCTGCTGATGTTGCGCCCAGGACAACTTCCTGGATAGGGTTCTTCCACTCATCCATCCTGGCCACTTCAAATTTAGACCTCAACAGTTCCTGTGGTCTGGCAACACCGGGAACTGCCGCCTGGGCCATTGACCCGAACAACTGGTCCACAGGATAACCCAATAATCGTGATATGTTTATCAGGTGCTGGGCAATCTGCGCAGTTTCATGTCCCAGCATATATGCCAGTTGTGGATTGAGCCCGCCACTGGCATCCATCTCCAGGTCAATGTCACCTTCAATGGTTACACCTTCCAGGGCTTCCACGTCCATATCATTGAACAGGCTGCCCAGTTCAGATAATTTGATCTTTTTTGACATAGTGATTCCACCTTATTTCATCGCATGAACTGTGATATGTTTGTCAAGTGCCGGGCTATCCGGGCTGTTTCATGTCCCAACGCATATGCCAGTTGTGGATTGAGCCCGCCACTTGCATCCATCTCCAGGTCAATGTCGCCTTCAATGGTTACACCTTCAAGGGCTTCCACGTCCATACCATTGAACAGGCTGCCCAGTTCAGATAATTTGATCTTTTTTGACATAGTGATTCCACCTTATTTCATTGCATACTTCATTTATTATTGAAAATCTGTTTTGTTAAATTCCTAATTTCATTATAATGTTTTCCATCTCAACCGCCGCAGACGATGTATCAGGCAGTTCAATCAGAGGCCTGCCATCCAGGTCGAATTGGGCAATTTCCTCGTCAAATGGTACCATACCCGCAACCTCCAGTCCCAGCTCCTGCGCATATTCATTAAGACGCTCACGGTTTTGCGGTGTCACCATATTGAGTATCACATGCATCTTCCTTATCTTCAGGTCCAGTTCCTTCACAAGGTCCCGTATCCGCTCAGCAGTCATGAGACCCCGCCTTGAACCATCGGTTACCACCACAAGTTCGTCCACGTCCCTGATAATGCCCCGGCTCAGATGTTCCAGGCCGGCAGCAGTATCAATAATGGTCAGGTCATAATTCTTCACTATCCTGTCCATGATACTGCGCAGCATATTATTGGCAAAACAGTAACATCCAGTCCCTTCAGGCCGGCCCATTACCAAAAGGTCATATCCATGCTGTTCGGCAAGTACACTGTATATTTTAGATTCCAGCAACCGTTCTTTATCAGTATCCGGCGGTAGATTGTCCCTTTCTTCCATCAAAAACTCGCGCTGGTCGCCCACAGTTTCCTCTACCTCATCACCCAGAACCTCTGGCAGGTTCGTGTCAGGGTCAGCATCAATGGCAAGAATGGTCTTATCCCTATTCACAAGTGAACGGATAAACATGGCAGTCACAGCAGTCTTGCCAGTACCCCCTTTACCGGTAATCGCAATAACTTTCAATCTTTACCTCAAACAATTATTCCTTATTGCTCAGTATAATCTTATCAATAGAGATCTTTGCATTTTTCAGGGTTATCTTCACACCGCCGCCGCCACCGGTCATTGGTGGAAGGTTTTGCAGCATTGACGGGTCAAATGCAGGCATGCCGACCTGGGGCATACCGATAGCACGGGTCTCAGCTACTGACTCATCTTCAGCAGGTTCTTCTTCCTCAGTGCTCCATCTCTCAACGATAGGATGTCCTTTTTCAGTAAGGAACTTCTTGAGCGTATCAATATCCTGGGCATCTTCTTCAGTAGCCACCTTGTCCACAATATCTGCCGGGATATCTTCAAGCACTTTGTCCTTGAGATGCTTTGGCATCCAGACCACCCGGTTCCAACCGCCGTCCGACTGTATNTTGGTGTAGGTATCAATTATTTCCGTTCACCCGGTTCCAACCGCCGTCCGACTGTATGAACTTGGGTGAACGGAAATAATTGATACCTACACCAAGGAATCCCATAACCTGCTTACCGCCGCCAGTCTGGCCAGCCATGGTACTAAATGCCAGTCCGTTAGGAGCATTCCCGGTAAAGTCCCTGTCAACCCAGCCAATACCATCCACTTCCGGTATGAAGAATCCGACGACTTCAAAGCAGCCGCATGAAGTGTGTGGGAACTCAAAGAAACTGTGTAACTTTATCCTGTTATACTCGCCGCCAGAGAGTTTCTGGGCGACTTCATTGACACCGGAATATTCCCCACTTAACTCATCCAGGCATTCACCCTTCTTGATAGCGAACTGCGGCCCTTCGGGGTCCACCTTTGCAGCCGCCCGCCCATCAAACCAATTGATGGCTCCGCATAATGCAATACGGTCAGGGGAAATCACACATACACTGGTGGGTGCAAAACTCTGGCACAGGGAACAACCGTAAAACTCTTCTACGTCTTCATCGTGCAGGTTGCGTGTCCGTTCGTCCCTGGCAGCATATATTTCCATTGCTTTTGCCAGTTCTTCTTCTACCTTTTCCAGGTCAGTGATGTATATGGCCTCTATCTTCTCAATAAACGTCAGTTCATTCTTGAAGAGCATCATGGAAGCCTTTGCAACATGTTCTAAAGAATTAAGACCTTTTGCAATGGCATCCTTATTGATCCGGATCCATACATCATACCGCTGGTTCAGGTGCATGAGACCCTGGATGTAATTCTGGAAATCATGATTCCGCCTCTCAACAATCGCCTCAAGGTCAGGTTCAACCAGTTCTCCTGCAATGCGGTATATCATAGCCAGTGGATAACGTCCGCCCTCTTCCATTTCAGAGAGGTCGGGGCCGATAAGCGTGAATTTACCGTCCTCTATCTCGTCCAGTCCCACAGCATTTACCAGTTCGAACCCTTTAGATTTCGGACCAGCCATTTCAACATACATATCATCCTTACGGACTCTTTCCCCTTCGAACATAGGGGATATCTCAAACGGGAATTCATCTGCCATTGTATATCCTCACGATTTTTTGTATATAGTAGATCATTCTTGCCAGCAATTCATTGCAATTTATTATAATTGTGCTACAACTATGTCCAGTGCCTGTAAAAAATCGTCCGGTTTAAGATTACCGAAGGATTGCTGGGCATTTGGATGATAGTGCCTGTCAATAGAGATTATCTTTATTTTTGTAAAATTCTTCAGTGTGGACATCAACTGGCTGGCATAGTAGTAATTATGCCCGAGGAATATGGTTGTATTGTACCCACCCTTGCCGTCGAATCCCTTCCAGTCAGGGTCTTTCAGGTATGAGACCAGTGC
>NKAJ01001229.1_pt2 | contig 11913 bp, 16 predicted proteins | sample 1556001 | NCBI WGS metagenome assembly NKAJ01 (sample SAMN06204642, study PRJNA360343) | marine sediment metagenome | isolation source: Jiulong cold seep at northern South China Sea | place: China: South China Sea, Jiulong cold seep | collected 2013-06 | reverse complement strand
ATTAATCGGCAACGTTACTTCTTTTCGCAAATTCAAACTGTTATGAAGGGGCAGTTCGCTACCCCCAAAAACGAAAATTCGCCACCCGCTCGCAGTGCTCGCTCGAACACAGACTCGCTCCATCTGTCATGTGGGGGAATGGTGGTGAGATTTTTCCGGTAAAAGCCTGTGTATCATATAGAACCTAGGTTGAGCGGTTCAACGTTCACGGTTCCCGGTTGAAGATCCCTAACTGGCTGTTAGCAAAATAATGACGCGTCAATAAGGCGAATGTTATGTTTCACCCACTGGGTGAAAGAGGCTAATCTGAGCATTGTGTTATAAAGTTAAGGATATCAGTAAACTATAACCTTTGAACCTTGAACCCTGAACCTGGAACCGATCACTTTAAGTGGAAGCATGTTGGATTGCAACCTTTCTGAGGGGAGGAACAGGTTTATGCTTGCGCAGGCTATGCCATAGATCCCAGTCTCTTTGCAAATTGAGCCAAAATTCAGGGCCTGTTCCCAGGGCCTCTCCAATTGCAAGGGCAGATGAAGCACTAATGCCCCGTCGTCCATTAATAATTTCATTGAGTCTGGCATAAGGCCAACCGAGGTGACTGGCTAATTCTGTTTGAGTTATTCCTAAAGGTTCCAGGAATTCCTTTAATAGCATTTCTCCTGGGTGGGTTGGGGTTCTGTTTTTGGGTAGCATAGTTTTGCTCCTAATGGTAATCAGTAATTTTTACATCATAAGCGTCATTGTCTATCCATTTAAAGACAATTCTCCATTGGTCATTAATTCTTACGCTCCAAAATCCTTCAAGGTCTCCAGACATTTTTTCAAGCCGATTGCCAGGTGGAATACGAAGAAATCCCAGGGTCGGAGAAGCAATGCCATATATCGATATACCGGTCAAGCATATTTATGTAAGGAATAGCTTCTTAGATCCTGGCACAATAAAAGATCGGCGACAACTGGCAAATCGCCCCCGGATATATGACCTTCAACGGCTCTGAAGATTCCCGCCTGGGCCAATTTGAGGATAATGATATGGCCTATTTGAGGTTGAGTACAGTTTTTGAAAACGAGCTTNTTGAGTTGGTCCAGCAATCGCCTGGCCTTAGGATGAAGTTCTTTTGGGATTTTTCTTGCATATTTGCTATTAGAGCCATGGTAAATATCTGTGGTAACCTTGTCAGCGAATTGCTTTATCATGATAATAAAATGCCATATATCGATATACCGGTCAAGCATATTTATGTAAGGAATAGCTTCTTAGATCCTGGCACAATAAAAGATCGGCGACAACTGGCAAATCGCCCCCGGATATATGACCTTCAACGGCTCTGAAGATTCCCGCCTGGGCCAATTTGAGGATAATGATATGGCCTATTTGAGGTTGAGTACAGTTTTTGAAAACGAGCTTTCTTAGTATCTATTTTTTAGACATTGACACCACCATTATTTCAAGATACATTTATTAAATATGCGATACAGGGAGGTGAGCCTATGCCTTTAAGCTTAAGGATACCATCGAAAAAGGAAGAGATGATTAAAAACGCCGCAGTGAAAGCAAGAAAAACGAAATCGGCGTTTATTCTTGAGGCTGTGGATGAAAAGCTGGGTTTGGTGAAGAATCGTGAAAAGGTGACCCGCGGACTTGCAGGCTGGCTCTCTCATGCTGAAGCAGAGGAATTAAGAAAAGCTACCGAAGTCTTCAACCAGGTTATTGAGGGGGACTGGGATTGAAGCTTGTACTGGATACCAATATCTACAGCGACTATGCAGAGGGTCTGCCTGAAACAGTAAATTTTATGGCTATCCATGGCGAACAGATATATCTACCTTCTGTGGTTCTCGGAGAACTCAATTTTGGGTTTATGAAAGGGAGTCGGCAGCAATTTAACGAAAAAAAATTGTATGAGTTTATCAATCGCTTAAGAGTTGAAATTATTAATGTAGATGCAGATGTTGCCAGAAAATACGCCGTTATATTTTTGTCATTACAAAGAAAGGGAGCAAAAATACCGATTAATGATGTATGGATTGCGGCATCCTGTATGAAAGCCGGGGGGACGCTACTGACAAGGGATAAGCATTTCGAGGTGGTGGAACAGATAGAGACTGTCATGCTGGTCTAACTTGTCTCTGCATGAGGACAATGTGCCTTCATAATTAATTAGAGCAAAAGCACACAGGCTAACAAGTTGCAGGGGGCTGTGATTCCTCATACACCTCACAGGAAATCCGCTCAGAAAACATCGCCCCGATGCAACCGTTTTAGAAACTCCTCCACGGGTAGAACATCTATGCCGTCAAAATGATACGTTCTTTTGCCTGTGTAAATGCCAATCATCTTATCTACGTGGATTCGGCCGGATTTGCTCAGGGAACGCATGGACCGTTCCCATCTCCTGTCCCATTTTCCCGCCATTTTTACTTCCAGGCAAACAATGTGAGCATTTAAGGAGGGTTGCCGCTTCCGGGTTTCAATAACAAAGTCGACTTCGACACCGCTGCCTGTTCGATAGAAGGTTATCGGCCGGTTCTTGTTTTGAGTATGATTGTAAACCCTTGCGATCTCAGGAGAACGCTGTTTCTGAATGAACTTGACGGCTGGAATAATTGGGCATAAGGTAATTTTTACTTTGAATGTCTTCGTAATTGGATCTGGGATTGGAGGGAAAAAGATCCTGAAGTTTATTCAGATAGGCATCCTAATCAGCAGCCTGACCTGTGAGATATAATCGCGAAGACTACCCATTCGAAGTTTCTTTGAATTGATGCTGTTCTTCTCATATACCGTTATTACACTTATTCAATCTAGCCTGCCCCGTTAAACGGTCTTTGCTTTTATTTAACCGGGGTCCATGGCGTCCCGCAATTCCTGCTCGCCTCGCATCTTCGGCAAACTCGGCAACTGCATAATCCGGGTTCATAGGCTGTTTGGCTATCCGTTAACTCCATTCTACTTGACATTTGGTTATACTTTATTAAAATATTTAGTATAACCTATTTACAATGGAGAAGAAGCATGGGCGCAACTTCTAAAGTATCTGTAAAAAGGAAAGTCTTCCCTAAAGGGCAGATTGTCATTCCTGTTGCTTTAAGAAAAAAATACCATATTGAGATTGGAGATCATGTTGATGTAATCCCCAAAGCCGACGGCATCCTACTAAAACCTATGCTCCCAAAAAAAAGGGGGAAATCTTTGACCGACTCCTTATTTGGAATATTTGGTAAATACGCAAAAGGGAAGCCAAAACTTGAGAAAGCTGATATCGGCAAGGCAACGGAAGCAGGATTTGTCGAGGGCTGGAAAAAATGACGGCGCTATTGGATACTAATATTTTGATTCGCTTTCTAACATCGGACAAAACCAAAAAGTTCCGAGGAGTATATACCTTGTTTGAATCACTGGAACGGGGAGATTTGCGGGTTGAATTGAAATTGATTGTTTTGTTCCAGGTAATATTTGTTCTAGGAAGTTTTTACTCTGTTCCCAGAGAAGATATAGCAACAGGGATGCTAAGCATCCTGGAATATAAAGGGATTATCGTTAAGGAGAAAAGAATTGTTAGGCGTATGATAGAACTCTGGCATGACAGCAAGTTGGACATTGTAGATTGTTATCTGGTTGCCTGTTTAGAAGGAGATAGACAAAATATCCTTTACAGCTATGATCGCGACTTTGATAAGTTCAAAATCAATCGCAAGGAGCCTTAGCCTTTAGCTGATCAGACCCATCGTAAGAAATGCGGGATATTGCCTTCCTCTATCCCCTGATCCCGAAGCGCTTGGACGTATCCGCCCGGCCATTTCGGATTCGGATTGAACGGAGCAACAGGAGTTGCAGTCATGCTATTCCTCTGTTTCGTGTCTCTAGGGGACGCCATTTCTGAATGAACTTATAGGTACTTTTGAACCTCTTTTAGTTCTTCAGTCTTAGCAGCCCGTACTGTGCGCCTGGCAGCAAACGTTTCAGGTGGGTTAAGTCCCACTCGACCCGAGGCCCCGTGTCGATATCCAACAAGTGGGGGTAATGCCTCACTTGGCCGAAGTGATGGAGCCCGGTTTGTCTCTGCATGAGGACAATGTGCCTTCATAATTAATCGGCAATGTTACTTCTTTTCGCAAATTCAAATTGTAAGCAGGCGCCACCTATCTACCTCGGGAAATATCCTTTACGGGTCCTAAGCCTGCCAGATGCCGTTTAGTGCTGACGAGAAACATGCTCACAACGCCCAGCCTTGTGCAACACAAAACGGCCGGGTTCCAGATTTTGCAAAACCCGGCCTTAATACGACGATGAGTCCTTGCGTGTTGTANTTCGCAAATTCAAACTGTAAGCAGGCGCCACCTATCTACCTCGGGAAATATCCTTTACGGGTCCTAAGCCTGCCAGATGCCGTTTAGTGCTGACGAGAAACATGCTCACAACGCCCAGCCTTGTGCAACACAAAACGGCCGGGTTCCAGATTTTGCAAAACCCGGCCTTAATACGACGATGAGTCCTTGCGTGTTGTAGTATGGGGTTTAGCGTATGTTGCCTTGGCGGTTTCCCTTGCGCCCCTTATGGAAAGGCCCTCCAAACTGAAGCTCCATTAGATCCATTTTTCTCTTTTGTTCCGGCGTGAGTATCGACCTAAGATAGATCACTGATTTAATCCGGGCAGCGGTCATCTTGCCTCTCAGTTCACCAATCTGACTTGCTAATATCTCTACCCTGGATAGATCTGCTTCGTCCTTATTGGCCTCGCTCCTGAGATCAACCAGGAGGGTTTCTAGTTTCGCCCGCAGCTTGATCATCTGTTTCTGTTTTTTTATTCGTTCTTCTTTCAGTTTTTTGACCTGATCTGTAGTCAGATCNCCGGCCTCGCTCCTGAGATCAACCAGGAGGGTTTCTAGTTCCGCCCGCAGTTTGATCATCTGTTTCTGTTTTTTTATTCGTTCTTCTTTCAGTTTTTTGACCTGATCTGTAGTCAGATCGAGATTGGCCATTATTTGAGGGCCGGCCTTAATTACTTCAGGACCGCCTTGGCCATCGGGTCCAAACGCATCTGCATTCCCGGCTGAGAACACAAGCCCCATGACAAGCAACATCACGATTACGGTCTTTGCATTTTTTTTCATTTTTGATCTCTCCTTTTTTGTGTCTATTTTCTTGAGGTATATCTAAATCAATAGCTTGGCTACTTCGGACGGTATTCCAAACTCCTCGTAGTCAGAGGCATCGTCTTCTGAATAGACCTCTGTGCTCCCAAAACCAAGGAGTTCGAGGTTCTCGGCATAGCCTGCCAGGACCTCCCGTTCAGTCATATGGATACGAGGGCCAAAAATCGCAGGCATATATAGGACCAGCATGATCACGACTGCTCCAACCAAGGCGGGCGCGATCCACCACCAGTACCTTGGAGCTGAAGGCTCGGGTTCCCTGGCGACGCGGCGCAGGATACGCTGTACCAGGTCTTGAGGAGGATCGATGTCAGTGCCTTCACTTAAGGCCGTCATGGATCGGGTAAACTCCTCAGCAACCTGACGGCAGGCGGCACACTTCACCAGATGGGCATCGAGCGCCTCTTTCTTTCCAGGGGACAAAATGCCCAACTTCTGTTCGGCAAGACATTTTTCGACTTTACGGCATCTCATGCTTACTCACCTCCCAATGCCTGGTAGGCCCTATGAAAGGCCTTTAGACCTCTACTCATACGGGATTTCACTGTTCCTAGTGATATGCCTTGGATCTGAGCCATTTCCTGCAGGTTCAAATCCAACTCAAAGCGTAAGGCCAGGCCTTCCCTGTATTTGGGTTTCACCTTTTGAAGTGCCTGCTGTACACGCAAATTCCGTTCGCGCTTAAGCATCTCCGGTTCTGCCTAAGCGCGAACGGAATTTGCGTNTTCTGCCTGCGGTTCAATCGCAAGTTCCGGCGGCTCGTCGCCAGTCGGGATCTCACGTCGGCGGCGTAATTGATCACGGCCCAGGTTTGTAGCTACCCTAAAGAACCAGTTTTCAAAGGGCCGCTTAGGATCGTAACGCCCTCTTTGTTCAAATATCCGGAGAAAAGCATCTTGCGCAAAGTCGGCCGCTTCATCGGTCTGACCAAACAACCGTAGGCCCAGCCGGAATATTTTTTCCTGATAGTGCTCTATGATCATTCGGAAGGCCTCAATGTCACCTGCCTGGAACCGGACAAGTGTCTCAGGACCGATAGAGGACATATTTTTCTCCTTTCTGTATATATACGCATGGATGAGGGAAAAGGTTCCAACTTTTTTTTGGGATCTTGTGTCTATGCAAGATGAAACGCGCGCTTACGAAGATATCCGCTTAACCAGAGTTGCCAACACCGACAGTCTTGCTAATATTCCGTAACTGATCACGTAGCAACCGGAAAGGCCGACAAAGTGAAAGATAAAATGTAACTACCCAGGTTCAAAGTTCCACCGTGAACCTGACAACCTGAGTAGTTACGGATATAGCAGCCAGGCCGGCCGGGCCTTCTCAAAGTCTTTTAAGTCCCTGGCCCAGATAGACTGGATATCCATTGGGTCTGTTCCGGCATTCACGGCCTCTCTCACCCTCTTGTCTCCAATAATCAGATCCGCTGGAAGGCGCTTGAACTCGTATTCATAGGGAGGGTCTTTCCATGCAAAGTCTTTTNCTGGCCCAGATAGACTGGATATCCATTGGGTCTGTTCCGGCATTCACGGCCTCTCTCACCATCTTGTCTCCAATAATCAGATCCGCTGGANAATCAGATCTACTGGAAGGCGCTTGAACTCGTATTCATAGGGAGGGTCTTTCCATGCAAAGTCTTTTGGATGCATCCTTTTGACTGCGGCTAAAATGGCAAGGGTCGTAATATATGGCCGGTATTCAAGTCTATGCGTTACGTGGATCTGAAAGCCTATGCACTGTTTTCCCGACCACTTGTGGAAAGTCGGTTCGAAAGACTGTTCTCTCAGGACAAAACCCGGCAGTTTCCACATTTTTGCCTCTTTTCTCAGGGCGTCACTGTCAAGAAAAGGAGCGCCGAATATCTCAAAGGGCCTGGTAGTACCCCTTCCCTCTGAGACATTTGTGCCTTCCCAGACGACCTGCCCCGGATATACCCCGGCTGTATCAAGGGTAGGCATATTTGGAGAAGGCCATATCCAGGGGAGACCTGTTGCAGCAAAGTCCATCTCTCGCCTCCAGCCTTGCATCTTCACAACATGGAACTCAAGATCCAGACCTTGCTCTTCCATGAAAAACCTGGCTATTTCTCCAATAGTCATGCCATGACGCATTGGAAGGGGGGCGAGCCCCACAAAGGATTGACAGTCCCGAGCCAGAAGATTGCCCTCTATCGACTCACCTCCCAGAGGATTGGGGCGATCCAGCACAGTTATACCCACACCTGCTTTGGCGCAGGCCTTCATGGCCAGGTAGAGAGTCCAGATGAATGTGTATACGCGGCAGCCTATGTCCTGAAGATCCACGATAAGGAGGTCTATCTCTGACAATTGCCCGGGAGAAGGCTCTCTGTCTTTTCCATAGAGACTGAAGACCGGGATATTAAGGGCCGGGTCATATGCATCAGGAGACTCCTTCATATTGTCCTGCTTTTCAGCATAAAGGCCGTGCTGAGGGCTAAAAAGGCACTTCAGATGGCCTGGCAATATGGTGAATATCAGGTCCTTGGAGTGTCTTAAGCGTGGGTCAACCGAGGCCTGGTTGCAAAGGAGCCCCAACCTTCTCCCCCTGACCCATGACGGCGTATTTTCCAGAAAGGTCTCAAGACCTGTACGTACATTCATTCACAAATCCACAAAGACAACCTAATTTCTTAATCCCTCAATTCCTCAATCCCTTAATATTTATTCAGTTCCAAGCCCGGCAAGCACTTTATAAGAAGCAGGTACCTGCTCCAAATGGTGGCAATGAAGGCTTTTCATGAGGGACCAGGCCTCTTCAAGCACCGCATCTGTCATAGTCAGTCTATGGAGGTTGTCAAGAGGTCCTTTCTGAATATACCTTAAGGACTTAAGTGTTCCCAAGCTTATTTTATGGATTTTTTCCCCTGACTTCCGGCATCCGCTGCATATAAATCCTCCCGCATGAAGTTTGAAGACTACGTGATCGCCCATCGGTGGCTTTTTACAGAGGAGGCATTGATCAAAATCAGGGGCATAACCTGCCAGGGTCAGAAGCAGGATCTTGAAAAAGAGGGTGGTCTTTCTAGGGTGGAAACCATCATTAAGAGAGTTAAGATACCATCGAAGGAGTTTGAAAAGATTTTTTTGGGGATCATCTTCCTTTGTCCAGAGATTTACCAGTTCGCAACATAAACTGGCCATGATATAGCATTCGACTTTATGTCTCAGATGTGGAAAATTATCCAGGATTTCAGTAGAGTCGATCCTGTTCAAACCTGTGGTGCGTGGCAGGACTAGAGACAGGTTGAGCATGGTGAAAGGTTCAAGTGCATTTACAAAGCGGCGTCGGCTCCTTTTTGCCCCCTTGGCAATGCCCCGCACTTTTCCTCTGGCCATTGTGTAAAAGGTGATAAGCCGGTCGGATTCTCCCAGGTCCTGGCCTGAAATTACGAATGCAGGACTTTTGAAGATATCGGGCATGTTATTCCGTATAAGAGCTGAAAGCCTGAAGCTGAAAGCACAAAGCTGAAAGCTCAAAGCTCAAAGCTATCATAATCAACCCTTTCAGCTTTCAGCTTTGTGCTTTGAGTGTTCAATAGGTCTTTCTTTCGATGAAGTGATCGCGGGAGGCGTGAGGTTTTGATCTGTTTCGTGTTTTTCATCTGAGGGCCAAAAGAACCAAATTACCAGCATAAGCAATAAAAAGATGAGAAAAAGCACTACTGCGGCACTGATTAAGTCTCGTTTAAACAGAGAGACTTTATTTACATAATTAAATAACGGCTTATATGCCGGCTCAGTTGGCTCATCAAGACTTTCATCAGCAGCACGGATCTCCTGGTAACGAAGAATGACGTCTTCCGGAACAAGACCTATGAATTCTGCATAGCTCTTTATGAAGCCTTTCACAAAGACCTCGGCAGGCAGCTCGTTCCAGCGGCCGGCCTCCATAGCCCTTAACCTGTAGATCGCAATTTTGGTGCCTTCTGCAACTTCCTCCAGGGAGATCTGGCGTAGTTCCCGTTCCCGCTTGAGGTATTCCCCTAAAGATTCTTTAAACATATCTTTTTTTCGGAATATTACAGAAAAAATCAAAGAAGTATCTGAATAGTTGACTTTGAACGTAGTTCCCTGAGCCACTCTTCAAACCGGGCATTTATTTGCTTGCGGTAGAGTTCTTTTCTGACTTCCTTTATTTGAGCCGAATCGAGATCAGTCTGTCCGCTTTGTACTATTTCCTTTAACCTGAAGATTTGCCAACCCACCTGAGTATCAACTATGTCACTAAAATCGCCTGGTTTAAGGTTGACTACAGCCTGTTTGACAAAGGGTGCCATCTCTTTCAAGGTAAAAGCGCCCAGGTATCCACCGTCTTGGCCTGATGGGAGATCGGAATAGCGCCTTGCCACTTCTTCAAAAACTTTTTCTTCCCTTAGTGCATTGTAGGCCTCTTCGATCCGTCTCCTGGCCTCCTTTCTGGATTCAGGATTACCCTCTTCAAATTTCGCACATATGTGTTGCATTATATAGAGTGGGTCATCGGAGCTGTTTTTAAAAGGATATTCTTTTAGATGTTCATTAACCTGTTCATCGGTTATTACTATCTTTGCGCGCACCTGTGCATTTATAAGCTCTGCCCTCTCAATTTGTTGCTTTAGCTCCTTTTTGTATTCTTCGAGTGTATGGCCTTCGGATGCAAGTTTTTCTGAAAGCTGATCTCTGGTTATATGATTGTCTTCACATATCTGGTCCAAGGCCCTCTCGATTTCCTGTTCACCTACTTTTATACCCAGTTTATTGGCTTCTTCCCGTGCAAGACGATCATCTATCAACTGTGGCAGGACTTGGGCAAAGATTTCCTGCCTTTTTGTCTCTATCTCTTCTTTGCTCATTTCTTCATTGGTGTACTTCTGAACCAGGGGTTGCGCCCAGCCTTCAAGCTCGGAAAGCGTGATCACATCTCCGTTTACTATGGCAGCTATCCTGTCGACTATGACACCGTATGCCATATGGGCCTCAAATGTCAGGACAGCCAACACAACGAAAAAGGTACGGGAAAATATGCTATGTATAATCATACTTGCGTCTCCGGTAAGGAATATAATCTTGGGAATTACCCCTTTGTAGCCATTTTTAGTAGTACTTGCAAGGTCTGTCTAATGCTTGCAAGGCTATCCCCATCTTTTTCAACAAATTCAGGAGAAATAATCAGTCTACCATCCGGCAATAGGCGCCACTGCCGGTTTTTTTGTACTGCCTCTACGAGTTTTTCAGAATGAGGTGGGCCTTCGGGCCCAAAACCCAAGACAATACGTTCTTTCTTATTAGAAAAATTCCTGTCAAGCCGTATCACGTTCAGCAGCCTCAGCGTGCGTTTTATCCCCATTACCTTAAGTAGAGACGCAACTTCTTCCGGCATCGGGCCGAAGCGGTCTCTGAGTTCCAGTGAAAAATCCGCGTCTTTTTCGTTGTCTTCCAGTCGTGCCATTCGCCGGTATAAGAGCAGACGCTGTTCCACATCCGGGACATACTCTTCAGGGATAAACGCGGGTATGCCCAGGTTTACTTCCGGGTCTATTTCGTCTTTTTGAGGGAGCCCTTTGAACTCGTCTATAGCCTTTTGCAGTAATTCAAGATAGAGTTCATATCCTACTTCTGCAATACTTCCTGACTGGGAGACTCCAAGTATGTTCCCGGCCCCGCGAATCTGAAGGTCCTGCATCGCAAGGCGGAATCCGCCTCCGGACACAGAGAGTTCCATAATGGCCTTGAGCCTTTTTATGGACTCTTTTCCTATCTCGGATATCCGGGGAATGAGAAGATAGGCATAGGCTTGTTCACCGGCTCTTCCGACCCTGCCCCTGAGCTGGTACAAGTCGGCAAGCCCAAGCTTGTCAGCCCGGTTTATGATCGTGGTGTTTGCAGACGGGATATCTATACCGGATTCTATTATAGTGGTGCACATAAGGCAGTCAATATCACCCCTTACAAACCGGATCATGATCTCCTCAAGTTCGCTGGGATTCATTTGTCCATGGATGACCTCTATCCTGGCATCAGGTGTTAAGCGCTGGATATGCTCTGCCAGCCTGTGCAGGCCCTTTATCCGGTTGTGAACAAAAAATACCTGGCCGCCGCGGCTGATCTCCCGCTCTATAGCCTCTTTTATTAACGAGTCATCAAACTCGGCCATGAAGGTCTTGACAGGTATGCGGTCCCTGGGAGGCGTATTGATTGTTGAAAGGTCCCGGATTCCCAGAAGGGAAAGCTGAAGAGTCCTTGGGATTGGTGTTGCGGTAAGCGTAAGACAGTCAACAGTCTGCTTGAGCCTTTTCAGCCGTTCTTTGTGCTTAACTCCGAAACGGTGTTCCTCGTCTACGATCAGCAGTCCCAGGTCCTTGAATTTTACGTCCGGCTGCAGCAGCCGGTGTGTGCCTATAATGATATCGACCCGGCCTTGGCTGATCCCGGCAAGGATCTCTCTCTGCTTTTGTCTGGTCTTGAGCCTGCTGAGGGCCTCTACAGTAACAGGATATCTCTGAAACCGCTGTATGAATGTCCGTTCGTGCTGTTCTGCCAGGAGAGTGGTAGGTACCAGTACGGCCGCCTGTTTTCCGTCTTCAACAGCCTTGAATACGGCCCTCATAGCGACTTCTGTCTTGCCGTAGCCCACGTCACCGCACAGCAGCCGGTCCATGGGTCTGGGCTCCTGCATGTCAGAAAGCACTTCTTCTATTGAGGCAGCCTGGTCCCTGGTCTCTTCATAGGGAAATGAGGCTTCAAACTG
>NKAJ01000037.1_pt2 | contig 11918 bp, 13 predicted proteins | sample 1556001 | NCBI WGS metagenome assembly NKAJ01 (sample SAMN06204642, study PRJNA360343) | marine sediment metagenome | isolation source: Jiulong cold seep at northern South China Sea | place: China: South China Sea, Jiulong cold seep | collected 2013-06 | reverse complement strand
GCAACCAACCTGCTATGGCGATTATGATGATAACCGGAGTAATGTATACATAAATAGGATATTCTGCCAGGGAATCATATTTACCCTTTTCAACATAGAACATATCTGAAGTCACTTCTTTAGATATATCTTCTACGCCGTTATTATATGTCAATTTTACTGTTAAAATGTTAGCTCCGACTTCATCGGCTCTGAGTGTGAATTTATACTCGTCCTCATACCTTGCTCCAAATACGCTCTTTTGAATAATAGGTTTCTCATTTATTATGTCGATGTCTTCTGAGCCCGAAAGATACGTTAAGTTATTAGGAATTACCGGAGTGATCTTAATAGTATATGCAGGTACATCCTTAAAATTCTCAACATTTATTGTAAAAGTAATCTTTTCATCACGCTTTAATTTTGTTTTGTCCTGCGAGATTNTGCTCTTTTGAATGATAGGTTTTTCACTTATTATGTCGATGTCTTCTGAGCCCGAAAGATACGTTAAGTTATTAGGAATTACCNCGCTCTTTTGAATAATAGGTTTCTCATTTATTATGTCGATGTCTTCTGAGCCCGAAAGATACGTTAAGTTATTAGGAATTACCGGAGTGATCTTAATAGTATATGCAGGTACATCCTTAAAATTCTCAACATTTATTGTAAAAGTAATCTTTTCATCACGCTTTAATTTTGTTTTGTCCTGCGAGATTGTTAGTTCAAGTTCAGAAGTTTCTACTGCCTCTTCAGCGACGGTCACGGTTGGCCGAGTGGATGGTGTAGTATAATCATCCCCGAACACCGCAGAAGAATAGGTAGCTATAGCAGGACTGAGAGTAAAAGTGCCGCCTTTGGCAGCCTCAACTTCATATATGTACATCTGGACATATGTGTAGCCCACAGCCAGTTCACTTGGGTATGTGGAATAAATGTTAGATTTAAATGTAAAACCCGGGGTTATGCCAGGGTCTATGCTGACACGTTGCGCAGTACCGCTACCAGTATTTCTGGCCTTGATAGTTACCCTGATGGTGTCTCCGATATTAACTGAAGATTTATCCACTTCTTTTGAAAGTGTGAGGGATGGTTTACCGATATATGCGGCATTTGAAACGCCCCCAGCTACTGCCTTTTCATATTCCACGGTTATACCAGTGGTTGTGATATCCACAATTGCATACTGGGAGGTGATGTTCTTTTCATTTACAAGTATCTCAATAGAACCGCTTTGGTATTTTACATGCCTTTTATCATCTACTATATTTGTAGAAACAGTTAATTCGTCATATGAACCATCTGAATTTAACTGATAAATGTTTATTTCTAATAAAAGGTCTCCTGAAAATGACGTAATATCAGATACTTCAATAAAATAGTTATTTATCTGGTAGCCGTCCCCTTCGTAAATCCTCTCATCATATATGTTATCGGCACTTGCATTGCTCGTTAACAAGACCAGAATGAAAAACAACAACAGGCTATATCCTACAATCCGGTTTTTTTTCAATTTGGATATCCCCTCTATAACTCAGTAATTTCTTAATTCATGCATTTTTTAAATCATTATCAATAACGATATTTTACTATTATATATTTTGTGATACAATATCGCTCGTATGATTACTGTTTCTAAATCATCTATCTTTTTATATATATTATATGGACATATATATTTAATTTTCTACCATGGGCAAAATTACCTTACTACCGTTTCCGCTTTACAAGATGAAATATATAAATATCAGGCCTGGGACGTTTTCCGCTGGTTGTTGCAAAATCCGAATAGCAGCGGGGGCATAGTTCACGTACATTCAGGGCAGCTATCTCCTGCGTGCCCGGAATTATCCTGGCAAATATAAAACCCGGTGATACACCCACAGCTTCTGCATTTTCCTTTAATAGTTTGAGGAAATGTTCCTCAAACACTTCCAGGTCGTCCAAAGCCAGGCCACGGGTATTGGCCGTATATCCCGAACAGCCGCAGGGAAGTGCAAACAGGTCAAGTTCAATTACCATTACTGCCCGACCGATAAGCTGCCTGATACCTTCCTCCAGGTTAGCTCTTGTTTTTAGAAGATTATCCAGGGTCATAATGTATCAATCCCTTTTTTCGTTAATGTAGTCCATTGCTCAAGCTTTTCATCAGGAGTGCCCATGCGGCTATACATCTGCGTAACCTTATCTGCCAGGCGATTGCAATATCCACAGGTGTGGCACACAGTACTGTGCGTCTTCCATTGTTGGATAGCACCGTCCAGGGCTTTGTTAGGAATGTTAAAAAGGTCGATAAGGTCCTTAGGGCAATCCATCAGGTCCATCAGGTTGCCATCATAACTCTCATTGGCANCTCACAATATCCACAGGTGTGGCACACAGTACTGTGCGTCTTCCACTGCTCGATAGCACCGTCCAGGGCCTTGTTAGGAATGTTGAACAGGTCGACAAGGTCCTTCGGGCAGTCCATCAGGTCCATCAGGTTGCCGTCATAACTCTCATTGGCATAGGCGTCTACACAGTTCAGTATCCAGTTCAATAAATGGGAGCGCCCCCCTATCTTAAAAACGTCTGTAATATGGGCATATTCCTCTAGGTCTTCCGGCCTGATAAATGGTGATTTGATAATAAGGGACGGGTCGTTGATGCGCAGCGAGAGGCACTTGTAGTAATAATAGTCATCCTGTACATTGGGACGGGGTGGCGGTCCGTTAACATGGGAGAAGAAATTAAAATGGGCATACCTGAACGGGCAGCGGTACAGGCATCCTTCATTGACAAGCAGTTTGAGTTCGCAGTCCACTGCATCCTTGATAGCTTCCAGTACATCGAAATGACGGTTCACGTTAGAATCAATTACAATGGACGAAGCACCCAGTTGTTCAAAGAACTCAGCTTTCTGGGAGCTGTCCACAAATGCCAATACACTGACTACAGACGGTATATTGAACTCCTGGTCTAACATTTCTATAATGTAAGGGTCTGCCACCACAACAGTGTCCACACCGATGTCCTCCAGATTTGAAAGGTACCAGTGTAGGAGATTGTAACCTTCAGTAGTTAGCTGCTGGCCGCCCATGCATGAACTGTTCAGTACTATTTCTATCTTGACACCTTTATTATGGCAGTATTGGGTATGTTTGGCGATTTCCTCAAGACTTGCATGCCCGAGATTGACGCGGCCCGTGCCGATGTAATCCGGCGAACCTGCCATGTAAATTGAATAAATGTCCTTGGAGTTGGCCAGTAATTGCTCAAGCCCTTCAAAATGTCCGGGATGAGGTACGTAGAGTTTCTTTTTCATGGTTGCTGGGAGATTTATGGGGGGAGAGGGAGATAAAGGTTTTTGTTAAATCAGTCCACTGTATAAATTCTCTTCATGTCAGGTTTCTCTGTGCAATAGTAATGAACCCAAATGTAAAGATGAGTGAAGAGGGCAGACAGCAGGGCAGCCTTAGATGCATAAACAAGCCCGGGTAGCCAGATTATTGCAACACCGAATAGGTACATCCCATTATCGACAAATCTATAAATTCCTTCTTTTACCAGCGGCCTGTCCCCATAAGAATTGTCAAAATGGTCAATGCCCAATGCACGTTTCATTTTGAAATACCTGCCTACCGAATAAAATAGATAAACAGCCAATATGGCAATTATAAATGCCAGGATGTTCAGTGAAAACTGGTTATAATAGAATGAGTTCCTGTTGGATATGGCTAAGATGATCACAAAAATAATCCTAACAAGAGCTAACGTAAAAAAACCGATTGAATAATAAGTAAATCCCCGGGCGCCAAATATCCTCGTGACCAGGGAATAGTGCAGTTGAGTTCTCCAGCAGAACCACACATAAACCTGGTGTATTACAGGAAAGGCAATTGAAAGATAGAACCAGATTATTGTGTTGATACCATAATACTGGCCTGCGAAAAAATCTCCTGTTCTGCTGATAAGATATGTTAAACCCAATAGGATTATGAGGAGCAGATAATGCAACGGTTGCTTTTCAAAGATTAAGTTGACATCTTTCACATTGTAATGATTATACTGTGAATTGTTATAGATTTTTTTATACATAGTGGGGGAGGCAGAATCAGTTTGGCCCCTGGCCCTCTCTGATGCCACACAAAGATTAAAATGATATTTTATAGCGCCAGCAGCCTCTCCCTGCCAGATATCACATCCTCTATGGAGAACACTTCCAGGTTGTGTATTCCGCCATACCCTAATTCGCCTATCACTGACAGGTCCACCGTGCCGGTTCCGGGGGCCATGTGTATATCACCATCGTACTCCCCGGTCCATACTCCCATATTATCGTGTACATGCACATGCACCACCCATTCCCGTACCATCTCCATGAACGCTCTCACCAGCCCGGAATCGCCCCCTGAGGTCAGGTTGGCATGCCCCACATCAAAGGTAACGCCCAGATTGCCTGAATCCACTTTCTCCACAGCCTTTACCAATTCAGCTGCTTCACAGCACAGGTTGCCGGGAGCAGTACCCTCCTTATTTTCCAGGCCCAGCACTATGCCGTGCTCCTCTGCAAACCCTGCCAGACGTTTAAGGTTATCTACCATTTTGTCAAAACTTCCCTGCCGATCATTTCCTACAAGACCTGGATGCACTACCATAACATTTGACTGAAAATATGCAGCGATTTCAATAGATTCTTCAATGAGCTTAAAATCGGAACCATTCATGTGTGCCGTATCCACACGTAGAGGTTTGGGATATGTTTGTGCATCAGCATAATATGGGGCATGCACAGATGTAATTCCGCTGGACGTAGACAATACATCCTTAACAGCCTCTACACGGTCATGCTGAAGTTCACGTCCCTCATATAAACCCATCTTGGGAATGTACAGTTCCACGGAGTCAACTTCAGCTATCAATTCCTCAAGTGTGGATGCAAAAGATGATGCCCCTATGATCATTTTGCTACAGCACCTGCCTCATTATGTCCAGTGCCCGCTGGATATCCTCGTCGCCGGTGGCATATGAAAGCCGAATATGACCAGCCCCCCTTGGTCCAAATGCCTCGCCAGGCGCGGTAATAACTCCTGCTTCCAGCAGTTTCTGGACAGCTTCCATGGAATTTTCAACTTCCGGGAATGCATAGAAGGCGCCCTGGGGTTCAACGCACTTAATACCGATATCCTTCAGCCCCTTTATTAACAGGTCACGGCGGCGTAAAAAGCTATTGTACATATCAGTTACGCAGTCCTGTGGGCCGGTTATTGCTGCCAATGCAGCTTTTTGGGCGATACTGTTTGCACACGCCTGCACATACTGGTGAGCCTTGACCATCTGCTCAGTGATGTCATGGGGTGCGGCCACATAACCCAGTCTCCACCCGGTCATGGCATAGGTCTTTGAAGTGGCATTAATGGTTACCGTATTTTCGTATAAACTGGCAGGACTAACATGCTCGCCCGAATATATGAAATGTTCATACACCTCATCAGATATTATTGTGATATTGTGGTCCTCTGCCAACTGGCACAGGTCCTTTATCTCATCCCGTGTCTGCACACTTCCAGTAGGATTGGATGGAGAATTGATAAAAAGCACCCTGGTCCTGTCAGTGATATGTTCTGCCACATTATCAGCAGTAAGGGTAAAGTTCTCGCTCAGCGGCACACCTACCACTTTACCCCCTGCAAATTCGCTAAGAGCTGCATAGGACACGAAGCCGGGATCAGGGACCAGCACTTCATCCCCTGATTCCACCAGCGCCAACAGAGCGATATGGAGTGCTTCGGATGCGCCTGACGTGATGATAATGTCATCAGGGGCTACTACGAAATTGTTGTCCCGCCTGAACTTATCACACAATGCGTACCTCAGTTCAGGTATCCCCAGGTTAGGAGTATATCCTGTGAACCCTTCTATAATTGCGTCAATGGCCGCCTGTTTAATGTGGTCTGGTGTGTCAAAGTCGGGCTGTCCGAGACCCATATTAACAGAATTCGGTCCGGCAGACTCAAATATCTTCCTTATCCCTGAAATATCAATCTCGTCAACCCTTTTCGCAAATTTTCTTTTTGGTGTCATTCTTCATCCTTATATTCCACTTTTGAGATCTTCCAGCTATCAATTGATTCCAGTTCCTTACTAATCAAAATTATTCTGTCTATGCTTCCATTCCAGTGAATCGTCTTGTCTAGATCACCATTTATGAGTTCTCTTACGATACTTTCAATGAAATGATTTAGTGCATACTGTTTTGAGAACTGGATATTGAACAGGGCACGGTACCCACCATCAGTTTTCCCGTATGACATCAAGGTATAATCATGGTTTTCATATACCGGGATTCTATCATAGTCACAGATAATCTCCTTTTCATGGTTAAAAGAAGAATCAATCTTTGCAAAACACTGCAATACTGCCGCTATCACATCACGACTGGTCAGCCTGCCAAACCACAATCTAATCTTACCAGTGGTGCAATATAAATGCACATCATCGCATCCCATTTCAATAGACAATATGTCCCTGCTACGTTCAATAATGTCTTCAATCGACCCAGGTAAATTTTCAGACATCAACATATTGATACATGCTAGGTAAATAAGAATCTTACTATTCAAACGGCTCCGAAATTACGATACTAATTTGAAGGTATTGTCTGATTTTTCACATTACCAAATTAGTACTTTGTATAAAATACAAATAGCCCAATAAACAAATGTCCGAAACTTATATGTATTTATCACATATTATATATATTCAATATATAACTTGATGAAAATATGGATATTCGTAAAATTCAGCGGACAGGAGGGTCTACGTATATGGTTTCCCTTCCAAAAAGATGGGCAGATAGAGTAAGCGTGACCAACGGCACGAATGTAGGAATTACTATCAGACCAGACGGTACCCTCATTATAACACCAGATATTTCTTCTCCATCCCCCTCTAAAAAACAACTTGACGTCACAGGGAAACACGGGGAACCCTAGTAAGATTGGTGACTAGGGTGTAAATATCGCAGAAATAGCGATAAATTCAACTATATCAAAATAAATATTAGATAAAATTAAAANCTAAAAAACAACTTGACGTCACAGGGAAACACGGGGAACCTCTGGTAAGGGAGATTATTGCATCATATAATAGCAGGGTTCAATATGATTGAATTAATATCACCGCGTATCTCTACCGAACAAAAACAGATCATCAGGTAAATCACCTACAAACTCATTGGACCCGAGATTATTGAAGATACTGCTGTTCGTATGACTCGAACTGGCAAATATGGCAATAGGAATGAAAAAAGACATTGAAAAAGCACTGCATACTATAAACAGGAAACTGACCACCATGGATGCCAGGGATGCACTCCACCTGCGCATTGTCTCTGACAGTATTGACCGGATTGGTGACTAGGGTGTAAATATCGCAGAAATAGCGATAAATTCAACTATATCAAAATAAATATTAGATAAAATTAAAATAATCCCGTGAGGGGATACATAAGGAGGAACATGAATGGGATTAATAAAAAAAGTAAAAAAAAATTTATCTTCAGTATTTAAAAGTATATTTAAAAAGAAGGTAGCACGGATTGGAATATATGGTCCGCCCAATGCGGGAAAAACTACACTGGCAAATAGAATTATCAGGGACTGGACCGGAGATGCCATGGGCGCGGTCTCTGAAGTCCCACATGAGACCCGGCGGGCTCGCCGCCGTGAAGGTGTTACTATTGAATCTAACGGTTCAAAGGTCACCCTGGATATTGTGGATACACCCGGGCTGGCTACCAAGATAGATTTCCATGATTTCATGGCTCATGGGTTAGAAGAAGAAGAGGCAAAGCGAAGGGCAAAGGAAGCTACGGAAGGCATTATAGAAGCTGTAAAATGGCTGGAAGACCTTGATGGGGTCATCCTTGTAATGGATGCCACCGAGGACCCATTCACCCAGGTGAATGTGACCGTTATAGGCAATATGGAAGCCAGAAATCTGCCACTGCTCATCGCGGCCAACAAGATAGACCTGCCTGAATCTTCTCCGGCAAGGATACGTAGTGCTTTCCCCCAACATCCAATGGTACCCATATCAGCGCTGAATGGACAGAATATAGATACTCTCTATGAAGAGATTGCAGACCATTTCGGGTGATATCATGATTGGCGTACAAATGGACCTTATATCTGAAGATAAACTGTCTCGACTGACAGCCATGGAGAAGATACGGATGATACTTGACGGGGTCAAGGAAGGTAAGATACTGGTACTTGAGAGAGGACTGACTCCTTCAGAAGAAGCTAAACTTATCGAAATGACCATGACAGAGATTACTCCTGATGAATTTGCAGGTATTGAAATAGAGAGTTATCCCAGTAAAAAGAACCAGAAACTATTAGATAAATTATTCAGAAAAACTGTCATCAGGACCAGATTAACGGTCATCGGCCCTGCAAACCAATTAAAGACCCTGAAAAAAGACAGGGACCTTATCAGTGCACTGGTTTCGTCCCAGTGATGAAAAACACAGAATTTCATAGCAGAGTGGAAATATGCCCCATAAATGTACCAGGTGTGAGAACATTTTCACGGATGGAGCCGTGGAGATACTTAACGGATGCCCCAACTGCGGCTGGAATAAGTTCCTCTATGTCCGTGAAGAGCCAGAAGCACCACCGTCCGATACAGTAGCCGATGATGTGAAGCGCGAACCTGCAAAGAAGTTCTTGAAAGAAATCGATGAGTTCATGGTTGACCATGGAATTGAAGAAAAAGAAACAGTTGAACAAGAACCTGACGAAGACCGTATTGAATCAGTAAGGATAATGGGTCCTGGTTCCTATGAACTCAATCTTGATGCATTGTTGGAACGCAAGGAAATCATCATGGCAATGAAGGAAGATGGTACCTATATGGTACATCTGCCCTCAGTCTTCGATAACAAAAAGACGAAAAAAAAGAGAAAGAGATAGGTTAGTCTATTCAGCCGGCCTCATAAACACGTTGGGTGTTAATGCGACATTATATAACCGTTCTGGATTCTCACTGTCAGGGAACACGATAAAAGTGTCTACTGTGGCACCTAACATATAGGAATCATAGAAATAAACACCACCAATATCATCGTCTTGGTATCCTACGTTGTACGCCAATACCTTGGCATGATTTTCTTTAATGCTGATTATTTTTATCTCATCAAAATCGTAGAACATGTCGTTGATGGCAGGTTCAATGTTTCCGCTGCCCAGGAAAAGTACATATAACCGGGCAATAAAATCCAGTTCATATTCAACAGTAAATGAAGCATGAGGTCCTTGTGGTTCCATGGTCATCTCAGTTATGTGAAGATATCTTGGCGAATCAGCACTTGCAGGACCAAAGGAAATTAGTGATGTTGCAATTAAAGCTAGCAGCAACATTATGATTATACGTTTCATCGTTAAATTCCATCCGTTTTTTTGTTTCATACTATGTACATACTATGTATATAGATATTTCTCAATTATTATATTCAGTAGCAAATTATTTATCTCTTTCTGTCGCCTTTGCAGCTGCAGATATTGTATGTCTCAGGCGTTTTGAGCCACCCAGGTTCTTAATATTCCTTTCTTCTTTGATATCCAACACATCAAAGTCCTTGAGTAACCCGAACAACTCGAAAATGTTGAAATAATGATACACTGAACCCGTGTCCCGCCTGTATGTGAAAGGTTCTACTTCATATCCGCCCATTCGCATATCCTCCCTGCCCAGCACTTCCATTACAAGTATGCCACCTGGTATCAAAATCCTGTTGAACTCATCCAATGCTGCTCTTCTCTCAGCTTCAAGCAAATGTTGTAAAACCCCAAAACAAATCATCCCCTTGAATATATTATCCTGAAAAGGCAGATGGCATGTATCAGCTGCCACCAGGTCCATCTCAATACTCCGGCGCCGTTTCGCCACACCCAGTTCACTCAGGGCAACCAATGAGACATCTATCCCCATCACATTATATCCCTTCATTACCAGAGGTATGGCATATCTACCAATACCGCAACCAACATCCAGTATAGTACCTGAAGATGGTGCATACTGGTTGAAATAATCCAGTGAGTACGGTCCTTTCCAGATGCCTCGACGGTGTTCTTCGTTCCATGCCATGATATGGCTGAATGTTCGACCCATAAAACGCTCAATATTATAACAACGTTTATGTATAAAAGTGAGTTTTAACCAAGCAATTATGGCTTTTCGGACTTAAAACATAATATCGAGGACATTACATGAAAAATATATTCACCATCACATTGATAACTTGTATAGTTCTGACAGGGCTATTGGTTTCAGGCTGCACCGATAATGAACCAGATGCCAGTAATACATTTTCGCCTTCCTCAGCCCCTGAAACAGTTGTGGATGTTTCAATCGGTGAGGTGCTGTCTAATCCTTATGCATATAACTATATCCAGATTTCAGGCACAGTCAACCAAACTTTGGATGTCAAAGGCTATACTTACATAGAAGTGACTGATGAGAACAAAAGTATGTGGATAGCAGGATACACAACTTCGTTTGAGAATGGCACTGAGATCACTGCCTCGGGCAATTTGATGATAAACTTCCCTAGCACATCGTTGGGTAAAACATTCGACGTTCTGCTTATGGCGGATTCTATTTCGGATGGGTCATCCACTACTACCATAGATTCACCCCATGGCAGTGCTAACAATAATGTTGTTACGTATGACATCAATGTAACACCAGTCGAAGGAAGTACGCAAATCGCAGACATTATTTCAAATGCTGCAATCCTGTCAGGACAGGAAGTGAAAGTGACTGCGGTGGTAGTGAAATCTACTCCGCTTATTAGTGAATTGTTCCTTACATTGGACGATGGCTCAGGACAGTTGAAGGCTAGTTGCCCGAATTCCTTTGTAGTATCAAGCGGCGACAATGTCGTGGTCACAGGTACCGTTAGGACAAATGTTGACTACGGTTCCGGATATTTTTTTGAGGTATTGCTTGAGATAACTAATGTAGAGTAAATAATGCTACAAATAACACATTATGGATTAACCTGAAGTGATATTATGGGAAAGTATCCGGTAGTAATGACCATTGCCGGCTCTGATTCCGGCGGTGGTGCTGGCATACAGGCTGACCTGAAGACCTTTGCAGCTCTGGGAGCCCACGGCACATGTGCTCTCACCTCAATTACCTCCCAGAACACTACCGGAGTGCTGGATATCCATGACCTTCCGCCGCCTGTTATTGCATCCCAGATAAGGGCTGTGGCATCGGATATGGATATTGCCCATGCCAAGACCGGTATGCTCTCATCTTCTGACATTATCCTGACCGTTGCAGAAATGGTCAGGGAATACGGGATACCCCTGGTGGTCGACCCGGTCATGGCTGCAGAAGCGGGAGGCAGCCTGCTGCAAAGTGATGCCGTGAAAACTTTGCAGGAGAAACTCATCCCCCTGTCAAGGGTGGTGACTCCTAATATTCATGAAGCAGGAGTGCTTGCCGGGATAAAGGTAGATGACTGGCAGGATGCGAAGGAAGCCGCCCGCTGTATAGTAGATGCGGGGGCCAATGCCATCATCATCACGGGCGGGCATCTTGACGGGTCTGACCTGCTCTATGACGGGCTGGATTTTACACTAATTGATGGTGAACTGGTCAAGGGTGGGACACATGGTGCCGGATGCACCTATTCGGCGGCCCTGACAGTATTCCTGGCAACAGGACATTCATTGAGGGATGCGGCAGCAGGTGCCAAGCTGTTCGTGACGAGGGCCATTCTCGAGAGCCGGTCAGTGGGTAAGGGTGTGGGTCCCGTGAATCCGGGTTGGCATACCCTGAGGACAGCCCAGATGTATGAGGCGCTAAGCGATGTACAAAAGGCGGTTGCCATTCTGGAATCGTCTGCTGATTTTGCCGCCCTCATACCTGAAGTGGGCTGCAAT
>NKAJ01002032.1_pt1 | contig 11928 bp, 7 predicted proteins | sample 1556001 | NCBI WGS metagenome assembly NKAJ01 (sample SAMN06204642, study PRJNA360343) | marine sediment metagenome | isolation source: Jiulong cold seep at northern South China Sea | place: China: South China Sea, Jiulong cold seep | collected 2013-06 | reverse complement strand
AAAAAAATCCTTGATGTTACTTCAAAGCCGGTGGATTATTTAATCAAAATAATTGGCTCGAAAAAATTCAAGATATTTGAAGACGCAATAGAAGCGATTATTAATAAAGTTATTTATGCATCAATATATACAGTTAACCCTGAGGAGATTATAAAAAGAGCGCATGATCACGGTATAAAAATAAATGATATATCCGAATTAAAGATATGCGATCTGCAATTACTGGATAACTGCAATCGAACGCATATTGATTNATCAAAATAATTGGCTCGAAAAAATTCAAGATATTTGAAGACGCAATAGAAGCGATTATTAATAAAGTTATTTATGCATCAATATATACAGTTAACCCTGAGGAGATTATAAAAAGAGCGCATGATCACGGTATAAAAATAAATGATATATCCGAATTAAAGATATGCGATCTGCAATTACTGGATAACTGCAATCGAACGCATATTGATTATCATAAGAAGACAGCTGCGGTTCAGGGGGCCGTGTCAGGTCTGGGAGGTGCGCTGGTCGCAACTGCTGATCTTACAGCCGTTCTGATTCAGGACTTTCATATGATTCAGGAAATTGCATTTTGTTATGGATATGACCCTAACGATATCATTGAGAAGGCAATAATGTTAAGGATAATTGAAGCGGCAATCGGCGGATCGAAAATAAAAATTAATGCCTTAATGGAAATAGAAGTCTTAAAAGATACTAAAAGAAGAGAAAGTGAAGAGGCGATTACAAAAAAGGGTGTTAATATCTTGGGGGCCAAAGCTCTGGAGGAATATGTTGAGAGCCTTACAGTGGCCGTGCTTGTTCGCTTAATGCCCCGTAGCTTGCCAGTTGTATCAATTGTAGTAAGTGCCCATTCAAATCATGAGATAATAGAACATTCAGGTAAAACGGCTTTCATGGTCTACAGGAAGAGGTTTATAGAGAGAAAAAGGAAATTGGCCTATGAAACCGGAACGAACAGTCGGAGACGCGGGTAAGATACACGGAGATTCACGTGTCTTCACAACCGGAAGCTCCATCATGTCACACCCAGGCCGGAGAGGAGAAAGGCCTTGCTGGGAACGGAGATCCAGGAGCTATTATGCTCACTATGGATTTCCAGAATAGTAATTACTAAGATTGGCAAGGTTTCCCGCTGAATTTCCCATGCCTGATGCACAGGCCCTGTGAAGGCTGGACCCTCAAAATCTGTTTCTTGATGGAACTTGATAGAGTTGGCTACATATGCCACCAGCAATCTATAAAGACAAGTTCGAGGAGCTATACCGTCAGTACAATCGCAGGGAGTTTGTACATCCTGATCCCCTTGAGTTCCTGTATCATTATGAAGACCTTAGTGACCGCGAAATCGTGGCATTTGTTGCCTCATCGCTTGCCTATGGAAGGGTTGCCTATATTCTCGAGAGTATTTCCTCTGTTCTTGAACGGATGAAGCCAACCCCATCGGTCTTCTTAAAGCGGACTTCCCTCAAAACCATGCACCAGACCTTTTCCGGCTTCAAGCACCGATTTACTAACGACCAAAAGCTTTGCGCCATGTTATTTGGTGTGAAGAAGGTTATTGAACGCCACGGTTCTCTTCAGGCATGTTTTTCAGCCGGCTTGAATGACGATGACGATACAATACTTCCGGCCCTTTCTGCCTTTACAAGGGAACTGACCGTATGTGCTGATGACAACTTGAAGCATCTGATTCCCTCGCCAACCATGGGCAGCACATGTAAGCGACTCAACCTCTTCCTAAGGTGGATGGTGCGCTCTGATGAGATAGATCCGGGGGGGTGGGAGAATGTGCCTGTATCAAAGCTGATAGTTCCAGTTGATACTCATATGCACAAGATTTGTCAGTTGCTTGGGCTTACAACTCGGAGACAGGCAGATATGCGTGCGGCAATGGAAATCACCAAGGCCTTCCGATCTATTGCTCCCGCAGATCCGGTCAGATATGATTTTTCTCTGACCCGTCTGGGAATCCGGAAAGATGCGGACATGGGCGCATTTCTGAAACAGTTGCCTTGCTCCGAATCAAGACCGCAATTTGCTCAAGAAGACGAAGTTGCTCTGCCTGATTGAGTTTTTCGACTTCTTCCAACGCAAGACTAAGGCAAATTCGAAAGCCACTGGTATGCGGGAGCAACCAGTATGTACTGGTTTCCATTTGGTATCATGCGGTAACTTTCGTTTTCCTCGACAAGTTGAATCGCCGGTATCCGGGGTGCATCCCAGAGATACACCTTCCGTTTTTTTGAATTGTCGTGCAATTCTCCGGTCCATGGGCCAATACTGAAAGTGAGGAAAAATCTTTCAAAAACCGACAACCAACTCCGAACACAATTATAAGAAACCTTCAAGTCGTGAGACAACGAAGGTGCAGAGATAGGACTTCCTACCTTTGATGGCAACAAAAGATAGAACGTTTCCACATCCACGACAGATTTCACGACGGTCAGATCACGAATATCCTCACGTATTAACTGTTGGGAATAGATGTTCGACCATCGGCAGTAGGCACTCATTCGCCCTGCCAGGTACGGCTCCGGAAATCCGCTTAATTCAGATAGCCTCGACCATATCTCTTTCAGTTCATTAGCTTGCTCCATGCTTATTTGCAACGGATCATTGAGAAAAGGGCCGATCTCTCTGCTCCTCTTCCCAAGTTCGGAAATCGTAAAGGACCACAGGTGAAAGAGGAAGTAGCGCCCAGCGAGTGAATCTATTCCTTTCTGCAAGTTCTTCGACATTCGAGCAGACAATGCACAATGTCTGATCGAATGTCGAAGAACTTGAAAACGCTATTATCCGGTTATAATAAGCCGATACTTGTGGATAAATTACCTAATCACAGGATAGCCCGAATTTATCCATGCCTTCATACCGCCCGCAAGGCTGTGAACGTGTGTAAAACCTTTGCCAGCAAGAAAACTTGCAGCAATGTTTCCCCTGTAACCTACGGCGCAGGTTACAATAACTTCCTCATCTTTCGGTATATCCGGCAGTTTTTTCATCAATTCGGTCAAAGGAAGATGAACCGCTTCTTTAACATGTCCAATATGCCATTCGGCAGACGTCCTGATATCGAAAAAGTATCGGTAGTCTTTTTTCTCGAGTTTTTCTCTTAGATGGGCTGCCGAAATCTGCCACAACTGCGCTATAGGAAAACCCATCTCCTGCCATGCGGCAATTCCCCCGTAAAGAAATCCAGTAATATTGTCATACCCGATCCGGTGCAGTTGAATACGCATTTTTTCATAAGCTTGTTCATCAGTAACGACAAGTATCAACTTAGATTCCGGCTCTATAACCATTCCGATCCAGTTTGCGGTCTGTTTGGCAAAACCGATATTGATACTTCCAGGAATATGAACTCCTCCGAATGCAGCAGTATCGCGGGTATCCAAAACCAAAGCGCCTTTTTCGATTCGCTCTTTTACCTGAAAAGGAGATAAATCCTTTAATGCAGGACACCGCTCAAGAAGCTGGGGACCGTTTGTATTTGTTTTGATTATATGCGAAAAACTTTTAGGTCTTTCCGGGAAATCCTTTTTGAACGCCGTCTGAAAATCCTTCCATGAAAGAAGTAGGGAAGGATTATTCTCTTTTTCAAATCCGATCGTAGAACTCGGCTTAGTACTCATACCTCTTCCGCACAGAGAACCTTCTCCATGTGCGGGAAATATTTCTATACTGTCCGGAAGCCTTCCTAATTTATTATGAAGCGAATCGTAAAGATTTTTTACCTGTTCATCGATAAGTTCTGCCCCCGCAAGATCGGGTCTTCCGACATCTCCGACAAACATGCAGTCTCCGGTAAGAACAAACCACGGTTTAACACTTCTCGATTTGTCGGTAACCAAAATAGACATCGCATGCGGGGTATGTCCCGGAGTTTTGATAAACTCAAGTTTGGCATTTCCAATCTCGAGGATATCTCCTTCATCGACTTCTTTATGCTCAAAGCGGACAGGTGTATCTTTTGCAAAGTAAATATCAGCGCCTGTTCTCGATTTTAACTCCATGTTTCCGCTGACATGGTCTGCGTGGATATGGGTTTCAAAAATGTGAGTAATTTTCATGCCGTTTTTCCGTGCGAGATCGATGTAATCGTAGACATCTCTTTTAGGATCGACCACGCAAGCAGCCCGTGCCATAGGGCATCCGATAATATAGGAAAGACATCCCATGCCTTCTACTGCTATCTGCTTAAAATACATTTTTCCCCTCTGGTTTTTCAATTCGCATTTTTAAAATTTGTCCCTCTTATATAGTGGGAATAATCGACACTTTACAATAGAATTTTGGTTCATCCAAGATTAGCATACTTTTAAGTTGAAAGTAATTCTTCACTAACCACGTACTATAGGGCAGCAGGGATACGTTCGTGCCAAAATACTTGCCAGAACCGCCAACCGGTGACGATTTCAGTAAAATTAGTGCGAATCGGCCTTTATAGACGGCGAAATGGATTCATGATGCTCTGAGATTACCGCTTCTTGACGCCTCTTGACATTTGGGGCCTGTGTACAGGCTATTCTTTTCATCAAGTGGCGCCACTGATGGCCACACTTGATGAATCTCGAAAAAGCAATTTCCTATCAGCTTCACGGCGATCCTGCCTGCAAATGACCGAGTTCAATGCTCATTGCTTATTCTTGGACCTCTCTTTTCCTGTTCAGCCAATAGAACAGAACTGGGACGNTGACCGAGTTCAATGCTCATTGCTTATTCTTGGACCTCTCTTTTCCTGTTCAGCCAGTAGAACAAAACAGGGACANAATGGATTCATGATGCTCTGAGATTACCGCTTCTTGACGCCTCTTGACATTTGGGGCCTGTGTACAGGCTATTCTTTTCATCAAGTGGCGCCACTGATGGCCACACTTGATGAATCTCGAAAAAGCAATTTCCTATCAGCTTCACGGCGATCCTGCCTGCAAATGACCGAGTTCAATGCTCATTGCTTATTCTTGGACCTCTCTTTTCCTGTTCAGCCAATAGAACAGAACTGGGACGATGATCAGGTTTGTCAGAGTCGCTGTGACTATCCCTCCTGCGACCGGAGTGGCAATAGGCTTCATCACTTCTGAGCCTGTCCCGGTAGACAACATGATGGCCATGAGGGCCAGAACGGTCGTGGCAGTTGTCATGGTAATCGCCCTGACTCTCAGCAGAGCGGCATCAGTGACGATCTCTTTGAGGGGTTTACCTGGTCGTCCTCCCTCCTTTTGCAGCAGAAGATATTCAACCATGACGATCCCGTCTTCAACAGATATCCCAAACAAGGCCAGGTATCCCACCCACACGGCTGTTGAGAATTTGACTCCCATGAANCCTACGACCGGAGTGGCGATAGGCTTCATCACTTCTGAGCCTGTCCCGGTAGACAACATGATGGCCATGAGGGCCAGAACGGTCGTGGCAGTTGTCATGGTAATCGCCCTGACTCTCAGCAGAGCGGCATCAGTGACGATCTCTTTGAGGGGTTTACCTGGTCGTCCTCCCTCCTTTTGCAGCAGAAGATATTCAACCATGACGATCCCGTCCTCAACAGATATTCCAAACAAGGCCAGGTATCCTACCCACACAGCCGTTGAGAATTTGATTCCCATGAGNACTCTCAGCAGAGCGGCATCAGTGACGATCTCTTTGAGGGGTTTACCTGGTCGTCCTCCCTCCTTTTGCAGCAGAAGATATTCAACCATGACGATCCCGTCTTCAACAGATATCCCAAACAAGGCCAGGTATCCCACCCACACGGCTGTTGAGAATTTGACTCCCATGAAATACTGCAGCCAGATCCCGCCTACAAAGGCAAAGGGCACGGCGAGCATAAGGGTTAGCGCTGCCGAGAAGGACTTAAACTTCATGTAAAGGAGGACAAAAATGACTAGGATACAGACCGGCACAACCGCCATCAGCCTCTTTCTCGATTGAAGTTCATACTCATATTGCCCACTCCAGGTCATGTAATAGCCGGGAGGGAAGGTAACGGCCTTCTTCACAATTTTGTCAGCTTCGGTCACAAAATCGACAATGCCCGTCTTTTCTGTGTCCACATCTACAAAAATGCGTGAGAACAGGAGGGTGTCTTCGCTCGCTATCTTTGCGGGCCCCAGGCTTCTGACGATCTCAGTCAATTGGTACAGTGGGACCTTGTAACCAAAAGGGGAGTCGACCAACACCCGCTTGATCGCCTCCACGTTGTCCCTCAATTCCCGCATATACCTGACACGGACATGGTAACGCTCTCTTCCCTCGACTGTTGTGGTAATGTTCATGCCTCCCAGGGCTGTCATGATCAGGGCCTGAACATCGCCCACCCTGATGCCATGTCTAGCCACTTCATTCCGATCGATTTCAATCTCAAGGTATGGTTTGTTTCCAATGCGCTCTGCATAAGGGCTCACGACCCCTGGGATTGTCCGCAGAACCTCTTCAATCTTCAATGCGAGCCGTTCGATTTCCTTCAGATCTGAACCGAATACCTTAATCCCAACCGGCGTTTGAATGCCGGTGGCAAGCATGTCAATGCGATTACGAATGGGTTGTGTCATGATCGGTATTACGCCGGGCATCTCTGTCTTCTTAATGATCTCGTTGATTAGTTTTGCTTTGGTCATCCCCGGCCGCCATTGATTCTCAGGTTTGATGACGATGATCGCCTCTATCATTCCCACAGGCGCAGGATCTGTCGCCGTGTCGGCACGTCCCAGTTTTCCAACCACGGTGACCACTTCAGGAAATTCCTTGATGATAGAAGTCTGTTTGGTGAGAACTTCTTTCACCTGGGTCAGGGAAGCACCCGGCAAAAGGACAGGCATGTAAAGTAAATCGCCTTCGTTCAACGGTGGCATGAACTCGCTCTTAATGCCCGGCAAGATCGACTCCAGGCCGGCCACAATCCTGTGCAGCACAGGTATGCTGTGGACAGGCATAATCTTGGACATAGGTGTCGTAATGAGTCGTGCCCCCATCATGGGAACCACGCTGATAGCAATGAAGACCAGCGCGAACAGGATCACGAGAAATCTATGATCCAGGCTCCACCTGATTATCGGCCGATAAGCCGACTGTAAGACCCTCGTGATCAGATGCTTCTCCGGCGGCTTCGTTTTTCTACCTAGAATGAGGATACACAGTACCGGAATGACGGTGATGGACAGGAGCGCTGCACTGCCCATGGCCGAAATGGTGGTCAAAGCCAGCGGTCTGAAGAGTTTTCCGGCCTGACCGGTAAGGGAAAGGATTGTGGCAAAGGCCGTAATAATGATCAGCATGGAGAAGAAAATGCCTCCCCCCACCTCACGAGCGGCCTTCAAGGCAACCACAGACTTCTTCTTGTGAGGGGCCGCTGAAATGTGCCTCGCAATATTCTCTGTCATGATAATGCCGGCGTCGACCATCACACCAATGGAAAGGGCCAGTCCTCCCAAAGCCATGATATTCGAAGAGACTTTAAGAATGTACATCACCACAAAAGACATGAGGATCCCGGCTGGCAGGATCATTGAAATGATCAGGCTGCTTCGAATCTCTCCCATAAATACGAGGACCACCAACAGCGCAATAACGAGGGCCTCTATGAGGGCAACCCTCAGGGTGTGAACTGCTCTCTGGATAAGATCAGATCGATCATAATACCCGTTGATCCTGACTCCAGGCGGAAGCCCTGTTTTGATCTCTTCGATTTTGGATTTCACGCCTTCGATGACCGACAGGGGGTTTTCACCGTAGCGCATCAGGACGATCCCGCCCACGGTCTCCTCACCATCTTTAACCAGGGCCCCGCGGCGAAACTCAGGACCCAAAGTGACAACAGCAATGTTCTTCACATAGACAGGAACGCCTTCGTGAGACCCAATGACAATGTTCTCTATATCTTCCGGGGTCTTGATAAACCCCAAACCTCGAACGATCCACTCTGCACCACCTTCTTCTATAACCTTGGCACCTACATCGATATTGCTTTCTTTGACAGCCCTGATGAGCTGTTTCATGTCGATTCCATAGGAAAGCATCTTGTTGGGATCAACATCGATCTGGTACTGTTTGACATAGCCTCCAACACTGGCCACTTCACTCACACCCCGCACGGCTGTGAGCTGGAATTTAATAAACCAGTCCTGTATTGACCTCAGCTCTGCTAAGTTCTGCTGCGAACGAACAAGAGGCCGACCATCTTCTGGGCACTTTCCAGCCCTTTCATAAACCTTTCTTGGATGATCGGGGCAATAGTAGCCGTTCTCGATGGTGTACCAGAATACCTGCCCAAGAGCCGTTGCGTCGGGGCCGAGTACGGGAACCACTCCCTCAGGAAGGTCTTTCTGAGCCATGTTTATCCGCTCTAACACCCGGGTTCGGGACCAGTAGAAGTCGATCTTGTCCTCAAAGACAATGTTAATTGTCCCAAATCCAAACATGGCGTTGGAACGAATAACTTCCACACCAGGAATGCCCAGTAAACTGGTCGTCAAGGGATATACGATTTGATCCTCTATGTCTTTTGGGCTTCTTCCTGACCATTCCACATAAACGATTTGTTGATTAACGCCGATGTCGGGAATGGCGTCGACAGGGGTCCTTTTCATCGCCCACCAACCAGCCCCTATAAAGGCCGCTGCAAAGGCAAGAACCATGAATCGGTTAGAGATAGACCATGCAATAATTCTGTTGATCATAGCCCCAAACTCCGGTTTCTATTACGTTCCTTGTCCGCCTCTTTAATGACTGTGTTCGATTGCCCCGCCATACTCTCCAGATGCTGCGCCCCCCAGAGTACGCTGAGAGTCGAGAAGGTAAGTGGCTGATACGGCCACTCGCTGGCCTTTTTCAAGGCCGGATACAACTGGGACCCAGCCCCCGGCTCTGCTTCCGACCTCGATCTCAACCGGCTTGAACGTTCCTTCTCCCAAATCAACGTAAGCCAGCTTTCTTGCTCCGGTATCCAAAACAGCTGTGTACGGTATAGCAAGGACCGGCTTGTAGCCCGCGTGAGGGATCTTCAATCTGACGTCCACAAACATGCCGGGTTTAAGCATGCGCTCCGGATTGGGCACATCTNCTGTGTACGGTATAGCAAGGACCGGCTTGTGGCCCGCGTGAGGGATCTTCAATCTGGCGTCCACAAACATGCCGGGTTTCAGCATGCGCTCCGGATTGGGCACATCTATGCGCACCTTGACCGAGCGCGTTTTCTTATTCAAGAATGGGTCAATGAAGGATACCGTGCCTGTAAATGTGTCTCCTGGGTAGGCTGCTGACGTGATGGCCACCTTTTGGCCCTGCTTGACCCAAGCCATCTCGTATTCGTAAACATCTGCCATGGCCCAGACAACGGACAAGTCAGCAATCGTAAAAAGCTTGTCGCCGGTCTTCACGTATTGGCCTTCATTGGTTTGCTTGTGGATCACCGTACCCCCGATCGGCGCATTGATGGTTGTCTCTGAACAGACGACCTGACAACTCTTCTCCATTTCAGCAATCTCTTCTTGAGAAATTCCCCAGAACACCAGTCGCTGTTTCGTGGCATTGACCAGATCAACGGCCGCCTTAAGAGCTTGTGCATTTCCACCGGCCTTTATCTTATCCCTCGTTTCAAGGGCAAGGAGGTACTCTTGCTGAGTAGAAATCAATTCGGGACTGTAAAGCTCAGCCAGAGGTGTCCCTTTCTTGACTTCAACACCCATAAAATTCACATACAGTCTGTTGATTCTCCCACCAATCCATGCGGAAACCACCTTCACCCGTCTTTCATCATAGGTGATTTCCCCAACTGTCCGGATTTCCTTGACCAGAGTTCGATAGTCAACTGGAGCCGTCCTGATATCCGTTCGCTTCAACATCTCAGGGGTCAATTTCACGGTCATATCGACCTGGTGCTTTGAAAAATCCGTCTGCACGTTTTCAGACTGCTCGCCGTGCTCACTGTGGATTCCTTGCTCATCTGTCTTGGATGGCGAGCCGGAATGTTGGGTATGGGTATCTTTGGCCTGCCCAGGTGAGTGGGTCATCTCTTCTGCACCAAATGATTCCGAAATGAGGAGAAGGCTCAAAACGAATAGCACGGTGCTTGCTGATCGATAAAACCGCCTGGCTCTTTTTCCTGATTGCTTCGTATTTCCGTTCATGCTCATCCCTCCTTGACGTGAGGGGAAAGATCTTCCGAAATGCCCGCAGCCTGTTCGATGCCTGCGGCCCTCTCCATGTCAGCAACATGCTTCAAATAGTCAACATAAGCCTTCCAATAGGTGTATTCGATGTTCAGAAGGATCCGCTGAGAATCAAGCAGGTCAAGGAAACCAACCACGCCGGTCACGTATCCAGCTTCGGCTGATTTTAATGACTGCTCTGCCTGGGGTATCAACACGTTCTTATATAGATTCACTGTCTCGCGGGCGGCTTCGATCTTGAAATAGGTGTCTTCAACCTCAAGCAGAATCTGATTCATGAGATTGTCGTAACGGTTTTTCTGGGCCTTGACCATATGGATGGCGCTGCTGACCTGAGAAGACCGCTTCTGCCGCCAAATGGGAACGTTTATGCTGACCATTACATTCATGGCATCTCGCCCGTTGTCGCTGAAATCCAACGGCCCGTTGTCGATCTGGATGTAGTTCACTCCGATGGTGAAGTCTGGATAATAATCCATTTTAGCCAACCTGTGAGCTATGTCGCTTTTCTCGATCAGGGAGATTCCAGCCTTCAGCTCGGGACGATTTTTCTGAGCCATCATGATAAGATCTTCTTTCGTGTAAGTGAAATCACTCATTTTGGGCGGCAATGGTTTCCCAATTGTATTCTCTACAGGCCTGTTGAGCAACGTGTTGAGTATAGCCTCCGCTGTTTGCCTTTGGCTATGGAGGTTCAGGAGCTTGTCGTCAAGTTTGGTGATCTCCACATGGGCTTTTAAGATGTTCTGCTGATTTCCTTCACCCGTCTGGTATTTGGTCCTCGCAATCCGCTCAAATCTCTTCAAGATCTCTTTTTCGTTGTCTGTTATGTCCTGAACCGTTGATATGTAATAAAGCTCGTAATATGCGTTTTTGACCTGACGAATGACCTCCTGTTTGACAGCTTCGTAAGAAGCCTTTGCGGCCTCAGCTTTTTTGGCAGCGATTTCGGCTCTGGCATCTCTTTTGCCAAAGAATGGGAACTTCTGTTTCGCGCCGAAGATGCGTTTTTGGGGGCCGACTCTTGTTTCCACATCTTTCACGAAATGGGTATAGGAGATCTGGGGATCAGGAAAGGCTCGCCGTGCCTCAATAATATCCTGGTCCCTCAGCCACCGATTTCTGGCTGCCAGAATCTCCGGGTTTTTCTCAGCCGCTTCTTGGATGAAGTTATCCAACTGAATGGAATCGCTTGATGTTTGGTCGGCTTTTGCCTCTGTGAACAGGCCCCAAGAAATGACGATGCTAGCGAGTAGGCACCTTTTTATGAAAGACATTGAGATTCTTTCCATGTTTTCCTCCTCTTCTGGGAAAAAATTCCTGCCGCTCTAACTCGTTTCTTTACTTGAGTTCGTGATGCCTTTTTCCGTTCTATGTGTCAGATAGCTTTTAGTTGCGATACAATATATACCACATCTTATTTTGAACCTACTAAAACAATAGAAAAAATAAATGGGGTGAAGACTGTATTTTGTCGGCACGTGTACAGTATTTTTCGAATACGGTGTTTGATGATTTCGTTCCAAAGGCAACCCGGGACCTTGGCTGGCGATCATGCAATGGCGAGGCCTCAGCAGTCACGATTCAAAGATGCGCTTCCACGGGGCAGCGGTCTGCTATAAGGGGGGATTTAGTATGCCAAAGCAAAGGACACACTGAAAACGACTTGTCATCTCGGCAAAAAGCCCGGCAGGCATGATACTGCAACCTTGCTGAAGCTTGTCAGATGACGAATATGCGATCGTGT
>NKAJ01001224.1_pt1 | contig 11936 bp, 11 predicted proteins | sample 1556001 | NCBI WGS metagenome assembly NKAJ01 (sample SAMN06204642, study PRJNA360343) | marine sediment metagenome | isolation source: Jiulong cold seep at northern South China Sea | place: China: South China Sea, Jiulong cold seep | collected 2013-06 | reverse complement strand
GATGATATCGTGGCCGAGGCTTTTTAAGATGCTGAACATCTTGATACTTCGCGCCGTCATATTTTTGATTATCCTCCGGTCAGACCATCGACCTGGCAACCAGGGATGGCCGGGGATCCAAAAATGGGAAGTCCAAGACGGTCTGATCAAATGCACCTTTAAACCTTGGATGGTTGCTGACTCGAATTGCTACCCAGCTTAATAACAAATTCAGCCAGCCTTAAATCAAACTCAGTATCAATGTTTGCCATGATTTCATCGATTAAAATAAATGATGTCTTATCACCTTTGATGCTTTTTTTATTGATGATACAATCCCTGGTAATGGCATATGCCACGCCGTTTTTGTGATACACCGGCGTAAGCTGCTGTCTGGCAATTATGTTCGCCCCGGCCGGGTCATAATAATCTAGGTTGTCCTTTCGAATTACAAGCTGTTTCAGGGGATGCGCCTTGGCGTCTGTCTCGCTGACGGTCCACACGGCATCAAAACCCCCTTTGATGAGTTTCTCTATGGATGCCGTCACATGGTCTGGTTGACGCAAGGGAGAAGTCGGCTGCAGCATTACTATGACATCATACTGTCTTCCATCGATTTGTTCGCATTCCAGCAAGGCATGATTGAGCACCTCCCAGTCACCCACAAAATCCCCGGACAAAACCTTTGGCCGCATAAAGGGCACGTCCAGGCCGCTTTCCTTTGCTATTTGAGCTATTTTTTCATGATCCGTCGAAACGACCGCCCTGTCCACGTATGGAATCTGTTTTACCACACGTCCGACAAGGACAACGAGGGGAATACCGTTCAGTTTGCGGATGTTTTTCAGTTTCATGCCCTTGCTCCCACCGCGTGCGGGTACTACCACCAGTATGGTCTTGTTTTCAAGCACTGATTATCCTTTTGTCCAATTTGATATACACAGACCATCCATGGCATTCCCGAGGTCCTCGAATCGAAACTGTTCGTTAACAAAGAGAAAAGGGCAACCGTTTTTCATCGCTGATTCTCTATCGGATTCTCCATCTCCCACGACAAGCACCTGAGCGTTTTTCAACCCTTCTAATGCAATGATACGCCGGAGTGTCTCATGCTTTTCATTCGGCCATCCAAACACGGCACGAAAATAGCCATCCCATTTTCTGAATCGAATAATCTCTTTCAGATTGGCATCAGGGGTGGTGGAACTCACGTATAGTCCATATGCCGACGAAAATTTTCTGAGCGCCTCTTCCGCTCCTGCCTTCTCCGGGCAGGTTTTTGCCCCTGCCACAACAATTGCGTTGTAAAACCCGGCCAGCTCTTTGACTTTTTCCCTTAAAAGCGCATCCCTCCTGTAACCAAGTCTCAGGAGAATCTCTTTCAGGATGACGTAACGGCTTTGTTCAAATATTTCAGAAAGGACCACACGTATGATTGAGGCATGGCGGTCATCGTCTGGGAACAGTTTAAAATACGCATCGTATTTTAACTGGTTTGAGTCAATAAGCGTTCCGTCAAAGTCAAAGACAATTACTTGTATTCCCACATAACCCTCGTTATGAAACGTAGCTAAAAACTCACATTAGGATGCCTGCTTTTCAATTACATTCCATTTGGAGATGACTGTTTTCCTCGCCTCCCTGGGGAGTCTTGCTATCCTATCATCCTCATAGAAAGAGTCATTATCAAAGTGGGTGGTGCTCACTTCCTCAAAAATTGCACCATCAAGGGTATGGAATTTATGCCATTCACCAGGTCTTACCAGAATAGTATCCCCTATCTGCGGTTTGATCCTTTTTCCGTCCAGTTCTACCTCCAAATCCCCGTATAACAACTGGAATGTTTCTTCCTTTTTTTTATGAAAATGGTAGGGATGTTTCTGTCTGGGAAGCTGGATGATTAGTTTTTTGCAATACTTGCGGTTGATACAGTTCATGATGACCGCACCGAATTCCCTGAACCGTTCAAGACCATAGTGGTGGGACAACTCAATGGAGCTGTCCTTTCCGATATGTATCCTCGCTTTGTGGAGCATCCCTTTCACCTGAAGCATGATGCGGTAAATTATCTCTTCCGGGGGCAATATACTGTTGGCAACAGCCATATTTACAGGCTCGTGCGGAGAATAATCCTTGTCAGCCTCAACCCCATCAAACCAGTCGCCACTTGTAAGCTGGCCGTCACTGAGCGGNCGCCACTTGTAAGCTGGCCGTCACTGAGCGGCATTGCAAAATAGACCTTGTCCCTCTTAAGCTTATCACCTTTCTTGATCTCCTCCCTTGCGAATACCCCCCGCATGAGTGAGCGTAAAGAGGCAATCTCTTCAGGAGAGGCAGGGCTGCGATGCTTTCCGCCACAGGCCGCTACGGCCTGTTTGTGTGCCTCAATCCATCGGGCGATTTGCTCAGGTCTGGAGGAATATCTGTTTAACTTATGTTCTTCTGTCTCCATTCCTACGTGCCTTTCGAACAGCCTTGCGCCCTTTCCATAAGCAATTTGAATGGCCGCGTAGTTGTCAGGGTCCTCATGGGTGGAGAACCCAATGGGCACGTCCGGGAACCGCTCTTTCAGCACGTTGATCTGATTCAATCTCAGCTTGTCGTTCGGCGTAGGATAGATGGCCACACAGTGCATCAAGGCAAAGTGCATGTTTCTTGATTCGAGAAAACTCACCAGCCTGTCTATTTTGTCCATGCTCAACCCTGCAGTTGAGACAATGACGGGTTTGTTCACCTGGGTAATCCGTTCAATAAGGGGCCTGTCACTTGCGGAGCAACTGGCCACTTTGATAATTTCAATGCCCAAATCAAGGATAACGTCCACGGATTCTTCGTCAAACGGGGTGCATATCGTATGCATCCCATTCTTAATGACGGCTTTAGTAAGTGTCTCGTATTGCTGTGCGGTCAAGGCCGTTTCCATGAATCTCGGGATATGTTTTACATCCTTTCTCTGTTTGTAATCCGGATGAATAAAGGTATCCAATTGCCTGAATTGAAACTTGAAAGCGGCACGGACACCGGCCTTTCTGGTTACATTACCCATTGCATTAATGATGTTGAGGGCATGCTTCATATCGCCCTGGTGGTTGTTGGCAAGATCGAGAATAAACAGATCGTTAAAATTAAAGTTGTGCATAAAGTTTACCTCGTTTCCGGACGGGCACTTATTAGGATATCTCAAAGGCCTCGGGTCCGTATCCCCCGTCGTAGTTGATCCTCACGGTTCTCTTGTGTCGATGGGAGACATAAGCAGCAGCTATAACCAGCATGGTCTCAAGCCCCCTCTCAAGCGATATGGGAGCGTCCGCTGGATCCCCTCCGTTCAGGATAACTTCAATAAAGTCTATCTCTCCTTTGAAGTCGTCGGGACGCGTTTTTTGAATTGTTTCTTCTATGATCTCTCCTTTTCCATCCCAGTAACGCAGGGCATCATGTCCGCCATCAAGATTGACAAACCATTCAAGAAAGCCGTTGGAGCCTTGAATTCTCACCTTTTTTTGCGGGGGCTCAGTAACCACATCCTGGACGATGTCTCCCACGAGACCAGCCTGGGTCTTGACATTCAGCAGACAAATCCGGTCATATTTAACAATACCATCTACTACCATATCCATTGTGGAGGATACCTCAACGATCCTTCCGGCATCAACAAGATGGGCAAACCGCTGCCAGATGTTTATGGCGTGAGAATGTTCTCCGCCAGCTCCGCCTCCACGTTCAGAAAAACCGAGGTAGGTGTCCTTGGGGCCGCTCAGCCATGGATGGGCGGTGAAAATACCGCCCCAATGTTCCCTGAAACAGGCGCTGATAGTGATCGGATTGCCAATCGTGTTTTTTGCAAGAATCCGGGCCGCGCGCCTGGAATTCTCGGTCAGGCTATGGTTATAACCGACCGCAACGAATGTCCCGGTGGCCTTTTTAAGGTCGACAATCCTNATGTCCCGGTGGCCTTTTTAAGGTCGACAATCCTCTGGACCCCATCGAGAGAGGGCGTACACAAAGGCTTCTCAATAAGCAATACTTTCGGTGGGTTGTTTTCCAACACCCTGGTTGCCACACTAATGTGGGTGTCCGGAGGAGTGCCTATTATGACCACGTCAAAACCTTCACCTGAGCCAGTATCTGCCTCTGAAAGGCGTATGTCCGGATCCCAGCGTCCGTAGCGGGACGGATATATGTCCTCGCGTGTTCGTTTCAGTGCATCATGGTCGATGTCGCATATAAGAACATCCCACCCCTTGGTACGGCAGACATGTGCCAAATGGTTGCCGATAGAACCGGCGCCGTAGATTTTTACGCTGTACACGAGAATATCTCCTTTAATTGATGCTGATCCTGAATATATGCTTAGATACCTGTGTAACCTTGATGGTCTCAAAGCGATTAAGCAATCTTCCCATGCATGCTATCTTTCTCATGATTTCCGACACAGAAATATCTGGAAAGCGATAGGCATGGTAGGCTAGATTATTTCGATGCCCGGGTCGATGCATATTGATACGTTTCGACATTGTCCGCAAGTGGTTTTGGATCCAGCCATGGACATAGACGTTCAATGATGTAGCCGGGGGTTGTCTCTTGTTGTAGCCTCCGGCCTCCAGGACCTGGATAATCCGTTCCGCTGCCAAAGGGCCGTCAAGCCCCGCGATGTGCCGATCCAATATCCTTCGACGCTCAGCATAATCAAGCGGCCCGAGTTTTCCTTTCACGATGGCACGAACCGTCGTGCAGAGTTCATCGAGTGAAAAGACACACCGGCTCACCAAACCAGGCAATTCAAAGTCGAACATCTCTGATTTCACTGGCTGGTAGTTCACAGTCGGTGTGCCGAGCACTGCAGCCTCCACTTGGGTCGTACAGTCATTCGCAATTAATGCCTGTGCTGCCATCAGCCACGGAATTACGCTCCCATCGTTTGCCACATGCAGATTATCACACCGTGCAGCTATGGCATGCCATGGACCTTGGTTCTCAGCCGGGTGAGGCCGGACGACCACATTAGAGCTACCCAGCGACTCACAAAGTGATGGGAGCATCTCCTGAAAGTAATTAAAAAGGGCAAGTTTATGCCGACCTTTACCGATATCAAATCGATTCGCCGCATCGGTGCCATCTTTTGCCATTGCCTTTTTAAGTTCACTGAGCTCCGGATAAAAATGGTTCACCTTGCTAAAGTTTGTGTTGACCAGCACGAAGTCTCCGAACCGTTCACGAATTGCATCTGCGTCTGACCGGTAAAACTCACGAAGTTCCGGCCGCATCAAGTCGACGCGGGGATTCCCGGTAATATGGATTTCCGCTCCATGATAGCCGGGATACTTGCGAAAGGTGCTCGTGTCATCCGTGCCCCACGCAATCAGGTGGGAGACTTGCCGCATAGTGATAGGTGACAGTCGCCACCGGTAATATTCAGGGTCTGGTTCACGCAGCAGGCCTTCCTCATCGCACGCAACGATTTCATGACCAAGCTTTCGCAGGATGTCGAACATACGAATGCTTAACGAACGAATGCTCTTGGCAAGATAAACGCCCCTCGGAATCGAGTCTACCCGGAAATGGAGAAACGCCCGTGAGCCTATAATGACAGGAAAACCGCTCTCAACCGCAATACAACCCAAGAGAAGTTTGGCATCCATCTCCCGGACTTGCGTCTCTACCGGAATAATAAGGGTTGAAGGTGAAATAGTCATAACAGCTGCTTTTAATCCCTGCGAACTGCCAAGGCCTCCCAGCGCTTGGCAAACGCATCAAAGAGTTGATCATTGGTGGAAATAGCGCCAATCTCATGATTGAGCCAATAAGATCGAGTTGTCCAGTTAAAGCTGCCGAAAATAACCCAGCGCCGGCCATCCTTCTCCGCAAGCACGAACTTGTTATGCATCGGAAGACCCTTAGGATGAATAACGCGCCGGAACGGGATTCCGGCTTGAATCAGCATCCGCTCGACCTTTACAGGGACCCGTCTCAGGGTTGGTTCAGCCAATATCTCTACTGTTGCGTCACTGTGGACAAGTCGTATCAAGGCCTTGACGATTGGCTTCCCTTTGATGTGTGACGCAGCAATTCGTATCCGCGCGCCCGCTCCAAGCCGTGAGAGAAACCGTATTACAGGATGCGGCCGTATCCGCGGCCAAAAAAAAATATCGGTGTCCTTCCCTTTCACCGCTTTGTTTGCAGTCGGGGAAAAACGATAGAACATGATACGTTTCGTTCGGTGGATCCACCGGGCATGTTCAACCAGCCTTTCAACCAGCCTGGGGTCATCAAGCCCAACCAGGACATTGTGACCATGATCCTGGTCACCGATTTCAGCTATGATAGCTGGATCATCCCCTGGACCATTTCCGGACGGGTTAAAGGAACCGATAAAGGCAATCGGCCTCGGGTGGGAAAAGCAATAGAGCTTTTCATGCAAATGCGGTTTCCAAACTATCCCGGGAGGGGTTGGCACCCGCTGTAGGGACACGGTACGAAACCCTTCGCCTAAGCCATTCGGGCCAGATAACATCCCAATTACATCCTCATTGGCACACGCTGTTCGAGGATGACGCTCTAGTGTCACAGTAACCTTGATGCCTTGCCGGTGGGCACGGAGTAATTCCTCGGCCAGCATCCGGTCACGAAAGTAGTATGTTACCCAATCAATGGTCCCGCCGGGCGGCACCGCAGCGATACGCTCTGCCAGGAGGTCACGCAAGCAGTATGCCGGCATATCAGGACCGCCGAAATGGACCTCGCAAAAGGGCCTCGCTTCTCTCTTCTTCATGTTATGCGTCCGGCCATTGCCAAGATTCCAAAAATCAGGATAAGTCCTTCTTCGTGCAATACCCGCCTGTCTCACATTCAGGATGCGGGTGTAACATCCAAAGGGCTATCGACCGCGGTTGACTGCGCATCCAGGGTTATGGCACCTTCTCTCAGATCGGAAAAGACCTTGCAGATGTAGTCTATTTGTTCCTGAGTATGCGCTGCGCTCACGCTACAGCGAACCAGGGACGCGCTGTCCGGTGTAGCCGGGGGTAATGCCAGATTCACATACACCCCGCGATCCAAAAGATTGCCCCAGAGGACGAGGGCCTGTTTTACACTCGGCAAGCGGACTGCAACAATAGGACTGATCTCCGGGCCCAGGCTGAAGCCCATATCGTCAAGACCTTGATACAAATGGCGGGCGTTACGCCAGAGCCGTCGGCGTAATTCAGGGTGTGTCTCCAGTATCTTGAGTGCAGTCCGGGTGGAGGCGATGACCGGTGGAGCAGGCGACGCGGTAAAGATATATGGGCGGCTGGCATAGCGAATCAGATCCAATTCAGGGTGGTTGCTGACACAAAAGCCGCCGGTTGCGCCCAGACTTTTGCTAAAGGTACCTATGATAAAGTCCATGCTGTTTCCCACACCGGCTTCCTCGAGAAGCCCGCGCCCGTGTTCACCAAGAACACCCAGTGAATGGGCCTCGTCCACCAGTAGATAGGCACCGTATTTCTGCTTTAAGGTTACTATATCTGCCAGAGGGGCCCGGTCGCCTAACATACTATAGATGCCCTCCACCAGAATCAGTGTATTTGCGGTCTTTTTGCCAAGCCGTCGTAGGCGTTTCTCTAAATCAATCACATTGTTATGTCGGAATCGAATGATTTCCGCACTGCCCATGCGGCATCCGTCATAGATACTCGCATGACAGTGTGCATCTACCAAAATCGTATCACCGCGACCCGCCAGGACCGACAACATCCCCAGATTGGCAAGGTAGCCGGTAGAAAATACGATGGCAGAACGGTAACCGAAAAAGTCTGCAAATTCACGTTCCAACGCAGCATGACCAGCATATGTCCCGTTTGCCATCCGTGATCCAGTCGTCCCGGTCCCTTGAGCTTGAACGGCCTTTTTTGCCGCTTCGATACATTGCGGATCAAAAGTAAGCCCCAAATAGTTGTTGGTACCGGCTAAGATGGTGTGACGTCCGTTCACGATCGCCTCGGTTGCCGAAATGAGCCGCTCGATGACGACGTTAAAAGGATTGACGCCACTATCTACCAGGGCCCGCTGATCCGCAGCGAGACGATGGAACTTGTCGAAAATGCCCATCACGATTCCAGCATCAATTGTTGGACCTGTGAAGCAAGGTCCTTAACCGTACGGACATCTGGCAATATATTTAATGGAATGGAGATATCGAAGCAGTCCTCTATAGCGGGTAGAAGTTCCATTACCGCCATAGAATCAAGACCGAGATCGGCTACCAAATCCGTCGCTTCATTGATTTCCTGCTTGTCCCGGGCGAGCTGCTGCAGAACCGGATAGATTTGTGCAAGGATGTCTTCATACTGTGACATAGGTTCGCGCTCCTTTCAAGATTCGTCGTGCCATCCCAAGGTACGCAGCAGGCCTTCTTCAAGGGGAATCTGCGGTTTCCATCCGGTTGCCTTGCTAAAGGGCGTATTATCGCACACCCAGTCGGGATGCATAAGTTCCCGTAATTTTCCAGGGGTCAGCATCGGCGCATATCCTACCATCCTGGCCGTCATCAGATTCAGCTTGGTCAGGGTAGCAAGTACCGTCACAGGCACCCGCACGCGAAGGACAGGTCTGGCGCGTAGCAGTGCGATCGTTTTGATCACATCACTCCAAGTATATCCGCCGCTACGATCGTCGTGCAGTTCGAATACATCTTGTCCACAACTGTCGCTTTCCAACCATCTTATCACCGCCTCTGCCAAGTCTTCTATGTATAACAATGAAAACCGGCGGGCATGACCGGCACCCGGCACCAAAGCGATACCCCGTCCCATCCAGCGCAACAGCGGCAGCAGTTCTTTGTCCCCGGGTCCATACACAGCAGGCGGCCGGAACACAGTCCAGTCCATTTCCTTTGCAGTAGCGGCCAATGCGGCTTCACCTTGTCGCTTGCTGGCCGCGTACGGAGAGATGTCCGGTTCACGGGCCGCCAGCGAAGAAATCATCAAAAAGCGCGGTGGCGGATAGTTCTCTGTAGCAGCCTGGGCCAGCCTCGCTACACCTGCGCTATTGACCCGATTAAAATAGTCCTGGGATGCGCCACGAACTGCGCCTGCACAGTGCACGACGGCTTCTGCACCGCAAACCAAACGGCGTAGGCTGTCCATGTCCTCTAGATCCCCTATCACCCACTGCGTGACCATGCCGGTAAGCCGGGCCTTAACCGAGGAAAGACGCACTAAGGCCCTGACTTGCCAGCCTTCGGCCTCAAGCCGCTGTGCCAGTACACCGCCTATGAACCCGGTTGCTCCCGTCAAGGCAATCACACGAGACATAAGGACCTTCCGGTGGATGCCGGATCGGACACGATACCACCTCTATTTATCGATGAACACTGATTCAGAAATGCGTTTGGGATAATCGGGAAAAAATAAATCAGCAAACGGATTATCCTTGTAATATCTATCTAAGGCGGAATACTCTGCTGGGCGTTTTGTCGTAGGCCGTTTCTGTGCACTTTTGTGACCTTGCCCAATTCGTTGGATAAAATCCTGCTGCGCTTTGGATCGAGACGGCTTCCCGGAAGAAGTGCGAGGTAATGTATGGGGAGGGACCAGTTCCACGAAGCAGTCAATGCCCGATCCCTGGCGGATCAAACCCTGCAGTTGTTTGGTCATGGATTTTCTCTTCGCCGGGTCGGATTCACGGCACTGAACGACCATGACAACGATTTCTTTTCCTCCTGCACCTGTGACGGAAAAGGCCATTGCATCTCCACGCCTCACCCCGGGCTTCTGCTCGACCAGATACTCCAGGTCCTGAGGCCAGATATTGTGGCCGTTGATAATGATCAAGTCCTTTTCACGTCCAGTAATCACGATATCTCCCTGGATTCGATAACCGATATCACCGGTATTGAGCCAGCCATCCCGGGACAGGACCTCCCGGGTCGCATCAATATCTCCGATATAACCGGACATCACACTCGGCCCCTTAATAAAAATGATCCCGCAGCGCTTGTCCGGCAATTCCCTTCCTTGCCGATCCCGTACTACGACTTCATACCCTGGCAGCGGTTTGCCGCACTTAACGAAGATGCTCGTACGCAAAGGGCGCTCTTTCTCTGAACCGTCCTCCACAGCCAATACCTCCTGGTGTGCAACAAAATGGTCGGTGTCTATAATGTCCACATCCAGACCCTGGCCGAGAGACGCAAAACTCACACCGAGAGAGCATTCTGCCATGCCATAGCAAGCTAGAAAGGCCTTTTTGTCGAATCCACAGGGAGCAAAGATTTTCGCAAACTGTTTTAGGAAGTCGGGACGGATTATTTCCGCTCCGATTCCTGCCACGCGCCAGGCACTGAGGTCAAACCGGTCCATATCGCTTTTCCTGACTCGGCGTGCGCAGAGTTCATAACCAAACGGTGGACCGAAAGAGATCGTGGCCCTGCTCTGGGTCATCAGGGCCAACCACTGCCTGGGCCGCATTGCAAATGCCTGAGTGCCCAGGTAATCGACAGAGCGCTGACATGCCAGCGGGGCCAGTACGAATCCAACAAAGCCCATATCATGGTAATATGGAAGCCAGGATAGGCAACGATCATCGGGCCGCATCCGGAGCCCGGTCCTAATAATGCCTCTCAGATTGCTCAGAATCGCTTTTTGGGAGATGATCACCCCACGCGGGAAGCGCGTGCTTCCAGATGTGTATTGAATGTAGGCCATCTCCATGGGTCCTATGGGAAGCGGCTGGATAGTGCTTTGGGGAAGATCAGCAAATGCATTAGGGGCGCCGAAAAATTTGAGGTCCAATCCTATAGCGGCTTCGGCAAGAAACTCGATAAATCCTTCATGGGCCATGGCAACCGCTGCCTGGCTACTTACGAGCAGTCTCCGCAAATGCGCCACATAATTATTGCGGCTGCCCATGGAAATCATTGCGGGAAGTGGGACCGGCACCAAGCCGGCGTATTGGCAGGCAAAAAAGAAGCGCTGGAAATCAGGGTGAGTGTCTGCCACCAGTGCCATCCGGGTACCACGTTCCAGCCCCAGGCTGTGGAGACGGAGGGCCAGTACCTGTGCCTCTTCCCGCAATTGTGCATAAGGAAGCACGGCAGAAAGTTTCCCTTTGCTGGTATAAAAGTTATACCCGGTTTTACCCTGGGCAGCGTAATCAAGTGCCTCCGCCAGCGTGGAAAAATCTGCGCCCCGCAACGGCAGATTGTTTTCGGTCGGTGTCGCCTGCATAACCTCTATTGGATAATGATCAGTTTTATCATTGACGAACAAGCAGCTATCAAGCAAAAGATAGGTTTTGTAATTGGCCTTATTGATATTTCATTTATTTCCGAATGTCAAATTAATTCATTTGGTTCTTAGGATTCATAGGGTAAACTTGCACTGCAATTAACCCTTGAACATTGAACCATGAACGGTGAACGGTTACTCTATGTTGTAATCTCCCAATGGATACGAATATATCCGGTGTTTTCATTCGCTATGAAATCTTTTATCCCACGTCTGCCTGGCAGACAGAGACAAAATAATGGGTTGTTACGAGTCGTACCTGTGACAGGTCGTCGTGCCTTGTACAGGTTCATCCGCGTTCCGTGGTCAATCTATGCAGACGACCCGGTATGGGTACCACCCCTTTTGATAGAACGGCACCAACATCTGTCCCGCCGAAATCCTTATTTCGCGCATGCACGTTGTCGTTTCTGGATTGCCTACCGGGGCAAGCAGCCCGTCGGCCGCATCAGTGCCCAGGTGGACGAGCTCCATCTGGAACGTTATCAGGATGCTACTGGTTTTTTCGGGATGCTGGATGCGCAAGACGATGCCGCAATTTTTCGGTCCCTTCTGAACGCCGCTGAGACCTGGCTGCGCGAGATGGGCATGCGCCGAGTCCTTGGGCCGTTTAACCTTTCCATCAACCATGAGTGTGGCCTTCTGGTGGAAGGTTTTGATACACCTCCCATGGTCATGATGGGTCATGCC
>NKAJ01001923.1_pt1 | contig 11950 bp, 13 predicted proteins | sample 1556001 | NCBI WGS metagenome assembly NKAJ01 (sample SAMN06204642, study PRJNA360343) | marine sediment metagenome | isolation source: Jiulong cold seep at northern South China Sea | place: China: South China Sea, Jiulong cold seep | collected 2013-06 | reverse complement strand
ATCACGAGTCTCAAAATAATTCTGCTCAAAATGTTGTGGACACACCACACGAAGATTTAGCGGAATAAGACTTACTTGGTGATATGTTAACAAGACATATCTGCGTGCAGCCACACGGCCAGGCGGAGAAATTGAAGCGNCAAAGAGCTATCGTAATCAACCCCTTTCAGCTTTCAGCTTCAGGCTTTCAGCTCTTGTGCAATGCCGCAGATAGGGTATTCTCAGCAGAATTATAAAATGAATAGTGGTAACGACAAAAAAATGAACAGGTCAATCCAGGATGTATTAATTGAGAGCCTAACAGGCTCTTTTAGGCAGAGTTATGTTGCCGGGGGTTAAAGACAGGCATGGCTAAAATCAGAGTCCATGAGCTGGCCAAGGAATTCGGAATAGCCAGCAAAGAGATGGCGACCAAGATTATGGATCTTGGCTACAACATCAAGAACTACATGAGTACGCTTGAGGACTATGAGGCCCGGGATATCCGCCGCAAGCTCAAGGACAAAGCACATGCGGCAGAAAAGAAAGAACAAGAGGTAAAGCCCAAAACCACAGTGCGTCTCAGGCACCGAAAAATTACCCTCAAAAAGATCGTTCGTCCAACTGAATCTGAAGAGAAGGTCGTTGCCAAGGTGTCTGTGAAAGAGGCTGCGGTGACGGAGGAAAAAGCTGAAGAGGCTATTCCTGTCGTCAGGGAAGAGGAAGAAATTAAGGCTGAGGGAGAAGCCCCGGCTACTGAAGCAGAACAGTTAGAAATCGAATCCGGGCAAGAGGTAACCGAGACCGCAGCAGAAGTAGTGGAAGAGCCCCTGCCTGAAAAACAGATTGCCCAGCCTAAAGTCGCTTCTAAACCCAAGACTGAAAAAAAGGCCAAAGTCGCTAAGCCCAAAAGCTTTGTAAAGATCCTTGACCGGCCGAGGATTGAAATCCCCCAGCAACCAAACAATAAACCTGAAAGTCCTGCTCCTCGGGCTAAAAAGCCCTCTCACACGGGTGCACCTCCTGTAGAACCGTCGGTTCCTCTAGTTGATATTTCTGTAGTCCCTGAAAAAAAGGACAGAAAAAAGGGCAAAAGAGTAGTCCAGATGTCAGAGTTGGGAGGATCGCTCAAAAAGCGTCGGGTTACTCCCAAGCGAAAGGGAAGACAGAGACATATAGACAAAATTCTTGCAGAAGAGAGCGATATCACAACATCCGGCCGGAAGAAAACCGGGGTTTCCGAAATCCATGGCGATTCAGGACAAAAGGTGGCGGCAGCCCCTAAGCCCGGCACTGCGCCCTCCAAGGCAAGCAAACGAAAGTTTGCCATATACGAGACTATTCAGGTGGGTGAGCTTGCCAAGCGGATGGGCGTCAAGGCAGGAGACGTTATAATGAAGCTCATGGGGCTGGACGTAATGGCCACGGTAAATCAGTCTATCGATTACGACGTAGCCGGCATTGTGGCATCCGGATTTGACTATGAGCTGGAGAAGAAGTCCGTGGCTGAAGACCTGGTCCACATGGAGGATGCCCGGGAAGGCGAGCCTGTACTAAGACCTCCTGTAATTACAATCATGGGCCATGTAGATCATGGAAAGACTTCACTCCTGGATGCCATACGCAAAGCGGATGTAGCCTCAAAGGAGGCAGGTGGCATCACCCAGCACATAGGCGCATATCACGTCACACTTCCCTCCGGCCAGGAAGTAGTCTTTCTGGATACCCCGGGCCATGAGGCATTCACAGCTATGAGGTCTCGCGGGGCCAAGGTTACTGATATCGTAATCCTGCTGGTGGCAGCGGATGACGGCGTAATGGCCCAGACACGTGAGGCTATAGATCATGCTCGGGCAGCCGAGGTGCCCATCATTGTAGCAATCAACAAGATCGACAAGCCAGGGGCGAATCCGGAAAAGGTGAAGGGGGAGCTTGCTGAACTGGGATTGATTCCGGAGGATTGGGGTGGAGAGACAATTTGCATCAACATCTCAGCCAAAGAAAAAACAGGAATCGAAGAATTGCTTGAGATGATGGCCCTCCAGGCCGAGGTGATGGAACTCAAGGCAGATCCCAGTCGGCCTGCCAGAGGTCACGTGATAGAGGCGAATCTGGACAAGGGGCGTGGTCCTGTGGCTACCCTGCTGATTTCAGAAGGGACGCTGCACATAGGTGACGCTCTGGTCTGCGGCATACACCACGGCAGAGTACGGGCCATGTTCGACGACAAGGGTGAAAGGATAAAGACTGCCGCCCCCTCCATGCCTGTGGCAATTCAGGGTCTCTCCGGCGTGCCGGAGGCAGGGAACGAATTCACAGTACTTTCTGACGACAAAAAGGCCAGAGAAGTGGCTGAGTATCGCCAACGTAAGACAAGAGAGACAGAACTGGTCAAGAGCAGCAAGGTAAGTCTGGAAAATGTTTTTGAAAAACTCCGGGAGGAGGAACTCAAGGAACTTAATATAGTCCTCAAGACAGATGTTCAGGGCTCTGTGGAGGCCCTTCTAGAGGCATTGCGCAAGCTCAGCACTCAAGAGATAAAGGTGAATTTCGTCAGGAGCGGTATCGGGGCCATTACCGAATCCGATGTCTTGCTGGCATCTGCCTCAGATGCAATCATCATAGGCTTCAATGTAAAACCCAGCCCGCAGGCGAAGGCCTTGGCCGAGCGGGAACATGTGGACATCCGCTTCTATGATGTCATTTACCATGCCATGGAGGAGATTAAAAGCGCCATGGTCGGGCTGTTGGAACCTGTTTATAAGGAGAAGACCCTGGGACGCGCCGAGGTGCGTGACGTCTTCCACATTGCCAAAGTCGGTACAGTGGCAGGGAGCTATGTGCTGGAGGGCTTGATCCAGAGAAATGTTCAAGCCAGACTCTTAAGAGACAACGTTGTAGCCTATAACGGCAAGATAGCGTCTCTTCGTCGATTTAAAGAGGACGTAAAAGAAGTCCAGGCAGGGTACGAATGCGGAATCGGCCTTGAAAGGTTCAATGACGTAAAAACAGGGGACATAATAGAGGCCTATGTAATGGAAGAAAAAGCCCCGGTCCTTGGAGAACCTGTATCTAATGCCGGAGAGAAGAAAACTTCTGATTGATAAATGATCGTGGGGATAATCAGGCTCAGGGTAAGATTGCCCGGAAACCATTCGCTAAAGGGGAAACGGCGTGTGGTTAAGAGTTTGATTGGCCAGGTGCGTAGCCGTTTTAATGTAGCTGTATCAGAAATAGCCCTGAACGATGTATGGCAAAGGGCGGAAATAGGAATATCCACAATAGGAAATAGCCAGCCAACAATCAACTCCGTCCTGGATAAGATCCTGGAATTCATTGAAAGGACCTGTCTGGTAGAGATTATTGATACAGATATCGAAATTATTCACATGGGAAAATAAGAAGACAATCATGCCCCACATGTTCCCCCGTTCCAGACGGATAGAGGATCTCCTCAGGAAAGAAATGGCAGACATGCTGCTTGGTGAAATTAAGGATCCAAGGATCCAAGGACTTGTGACCATAATGCAGGTAAAGGTCTCAGAAGACCTCCGTCACGCAAAGTTTTTTGTTTCGGTTCTTGGAAAAGGGCCTGAAAGGGAATCTGTGCTGGAAGGACTGAATAAGGCTAAGGGCTTCATACGGCGAACACTGGGACACCGCCTTGACCTCAGGCGGATACCTGAACTGCACTTTCAACTGGACCGGAGCCTGGATGACCAGGAAAAGATAGAAAGACTCCTTGCCAGTGTGCAAACCGGCCAACAGACAGAGAATTGAGAAACACTGTGACTGAAGTTTTACCCAAAGACACCAAGACACTGAAGGCTGCGGTAGATGCCATTAATGCATCTGATCGTCTCCTTTTGACCTGTCATGTCAAGCCGGACGGAGATGCTTTGGGTTCTGTATTGGGCCTGGGCCTTGCCCTTAAGGACGCAGGGAGAGACGTAACCCTTTTTATAGAAGATCCCGTGCCGGATTCACTTCAATTTCTCCCCGGCTCTCAGTACCTGGTCAATGAAGTGGCCGATCCGCTGCCTGAAAAGACCACTCTGGTAGTCCTTGACTGCAATGAACCCCACAGGATCGGAAAGCAGGCACAAAGGTTGATAGAACAGGCCTCACTTATTGTTGTTCTGGATCATCACCTGAGCCAGGCCCCGTTCTGTGCTCAAACTCCGGAAACAAAACACCCTCATTGTATAAGCTATATATCTACGGACATTTTTGCCGCAGGGGCCATAGTCCTGTGGATCATCAAAGGACTTGGATGGCCTATAACAGAAGACATCGCCACAAATCTCTATGCTGCCATATTGTCAGACACAGGGTGTTTCCGTCATAGCAATACGAACGAGACAGCTTTCCGGATGGCCGGGGACCTCGTGGCCCACGGCGCAAACCCCTATGCCGTTGCGAACCAACTTTATCAAAACTATTCTCTATGCAGACAACACCTTTTGGGCCTTGTATTAAGGACCATTGAGGTAAGGGGGCATGGCAGGATAGGTCTTCTTCAGGCCACTCCGGAAATGTTTCGTGTCAGCGGAGCAATGGAGCACGACACAGATGATTTTGTAGGGCATGTCCGGTGCATAGATACAGTAGAGGTTGCCATTTTCATAAAGGAGGTCTATGCCGGACAGGTATCTGTCAGCATGAGGTCAAAATCATTCTTTAATGTAGCAAAATTGGCAAAAGAATTCGGAGGTGGCGGGCACTTTCACGCGGCAGGTTTCCGCAAGACCGGGACAGCAGCCGAAATTAGAGAAATCCTGTTGAATCAAATAAATGCCTATCTTGAGGGCTCGGGAACAGCCGATGCTTGATGGTATCCTGGTAATGGACAAGGCATTCGGCATAACGTCCTTCCAAATGGTTCAGGAAGTTCGCAAAAGGCTTAAGGTTAAAAAAGCCGGACATGCAGGTACCCTTGATCCACTTGCCACAGGTGTATTGCCCATATGTCTGGGACGGGCGACAAAGATCGTCCAGTTTATTATGGCAGGTCACAAGGTATATCAAGGGACTATGCTCCTTGGAGTAGCTACCGACACCTACGATGCAGCAGGCAAAATCACGGAACAGAAACCTTTACCCCCAAGTCTTGACCTAATCTCTTTACAGGAGGCGGCCAAAGAATTTACAGGCAGGCTTCTTCAGCCACCTCCGCCTTTTTCGGCAGCCAAGCATAAAGGGAAACCGTTATACAAATTCGCACGTCAGGGAATAATGGTCCAAAAAGAGCCCAGGCCGGTGCAGGTATTCTCCTTTGAGATCCTTGAAATAAGGTTACCCGAAGTGGACTTCAGAGTACACTGCTCAAAAGGTACCTATGTGAGATCACTTGTACATGAGCTAGGATCAAATCTGGGTTGCGGCGGTCATGTGACAGGACTGCGAAGGACCCGAAACGGACCCTTCAACATAGAGCAGGCACTGGAAATGGAGACTCTGGACGAAATTCTTAAAAGCAAAAGGCTTCCAGAGGTCCTTATTCCTATTGGGAAGGCACTGGCTCACATCCCTGCCGTTGAGATAGATAATGAGATAGCAACAGAGTTAAGGAATGGACGTCCAATTTTTGTAAACAGGCTCAAGGATCTAATGGAATCGCAAGGCCATAAGACAGATATGGAGCTGCCTTATCTGCGTCTTCTTCTTTGCAGGCCGCCTTATATAAAAAATGGTTCAAGCCTGCAGGAAAAAGATCTGGTATCCGTGGTGGCATGGCCCACCGCGCTGAAATCAGATGGCCACAAAATACTGCGTCCCATAAAAGTCTGGCCAAAAGAATATGCTATTACAAATTAAAATAAGAAATATCAAATCGTAGTTATAGCGAAGGAGGAAAAAATAGGTGGTTTTGGATCCAGAACGTAAGAAAGAAATTATAGAGAACTTCCAAACCCACGGGACTGACACTGGGTCCCCTGAGGTTCAAGTAGCCCTGTTGAGTTCCCGTATTGGCTATCTCACCGAGCACTTCAAGATCCACAAGAAGGATCACGGCTCAAGACGCGGCCTGTTAAAACTTGTAGGCCAGAGAAGGAGGTTGCTCGACTACCTCAAGAACCAGGATTTGGGGCGGTACAGAAAAATTATAAAGGAACTGGGAATCCGCAAGTAGTACGATGTAACCGTTCACACTTCTTGGCAGTCGACAGACATGGAGTGAGAACTGCGGATTTAATACACTGAACTTGTAACTCTCTTGGTTGTTGCAAGATAATAGGACCTTAAAACAGATGATAAAATTAAAAACACAGATAAATGACATGGCCTTCTCCTTTGAAACAGGACGATTGGCCAAGCAGTCCAACGGCGCCATTTTGGCCAGCCTTGGGGAAACCGTAGTCCTGGTGACAGCGGTAACCTCCGGTAAAACACGAGAAGGAATAGACTACCTGCCACTCATGGTAGACTACCAGGAGATGTTCTACGGATCAGGTCGAATACCCGGGAATTATTTCCGTAGGGAGATCGGAAGACCCAGCGAAAAAGAAACCCTGACTTCACGATTTATAGATCGTCCACTTCGGCCCAGATTTCCTGATGGATACGCCTACGATACCCAGATAATAGCAACGATGCTTTCTGTGGATGTAGAGGTCGATCCTGATGTAGTTGCCATTACTGCGGCATCCGCAGCCCTTTGTATCTCAGACATACCATTTGACGGCCCTATTGCCGGCGTAAGAGTGGGAAGGGCGGAAGGCAAATTCGTAGTTAACCCCACCAAGACCCAGCTTTCGAATTCCGATCTTAACATAATTGTTGCCGGTACGAGAAGCGCAATAGTTATGGTAGAGGGTTGGGCCGCGGCACTTTCAGAACAGGAAGTACTGGATGCTATCTTTTTCGGTCATGAATCCCTGACGCCCTTGCTCGATCTCCAGGATGAGCTTGTTGAAAAGGCGGGTAAGCCCAAGATGACTGTCCCTGAACCCGATTCGGACCTTGACCTTACAGACAAGGTCAGGGAGTCTGCACGGGAGAAGATGCTTGCAGCCATACAGATACCCTCCAAGGTCGAACGAGTTGAGGGAATAAAGTGCCTCAAAACAGAAGTTAAGGAGGCATTGGCTGAAGTCCATCCCGGGCGTGAACAGGAAATATCAAAGTGCTTGAAGGACCTTGAAAAGGAGCTGGTGCGCACTTTGATCACAAAAGAAAAGCGCCGGATCGACGGCAGAGCTTTTGATGAAGTCAGGCCGATTTCCTGCTCTGTGGGAGAACTCCCCCGCACCCACGGCTCAGCGGTCTTCACCCGCGGAGAAACTCAGGTGCTGGCTGTGGCAACCCTTGGTAGCTCTGATGACGAACAGAGGATCGAGTCCCCTGTGGGACAACATTATAAACACTTCATGCTGCACTATAATTTTACCCCTTTCAGCGTAGGCGAAGTCAGGCCGATGAGGGGTCCGGCACGAAGAGATATCGGCCACGGAGTGCTGGCAGAACGGGCGCTGGCCGGAGTAGTACCTCCTGCGGACGATTTTCCATACACTATTCGCATTGTTTCAGAGGTTTTGGAATCAAACGGCTCATCCTCAATGGCTACTGTTTGTGGAGGGGCACTTGCTATGATGGATGCCGGCATCCCCATTCGAGACATGGTGGCAGGGGTTGCAATGGGCCTTGTAAAGGAGAATGACGAGGTCATCATACTCTCTGATATCCTGGGAGATGAAGACCACATGGGCGATATGGACTTCAAGGTAGCAGGGACCGAGGAAGGGATTGCCTCGCTACAGATGGACATCAAGATTTCAGGGATCAGCCGGGATATTTTAAGCAAGGCGCTTATGCAGGCAAGGGATGCGAGACTCTTTATCCTGGGCAAGATGAAAGAGGTGATAGATCATCCCAGAAAAGACCTTTCCCAGTATGCACCTAGAATCATTACCCTCAATATCAACCCGGAAAAGATCCGGGATCTTATCGGCCCTGGGGGGAAGCATATACGTGGCATAATAGCGGAAACCGGCGTAAAGATAGACGTCGATGATTCAGGTGAGGTGAACATTTTTTCCTCTTCAGGGGAAGCAGCAGAAGATGCCATCAAAAGGATCCAGGACCTCACAAAAGAGGCTGAGGTCGGAGAAATCTACCTTGGGACCGTGAAAAAGATTATGGACTTCGGGGCGTTTGTTGAGATATTACCAGGTACCGACGGCCTGGTGCATATTTCCCAACTGGAGAACAGGCATGTAAAAAATGTAAAGGATATACTTGCCGAAGGTGATGAAGTCCGTGTAAAAGTCATAGGTATAGATCAACAGGGCAGGATCAAGCTCAGCCGCAAGGCTGCCATGGACGACGAGCAGGGAGCTACTGTTCAAAAATGAACCAGCAATACAATAAATCCGTCCTCTCAAACGGCATTCGCGTGCTTACTGAGCGCATGCCCAATGTCCGCTCGGTATCAGTCGGTGTGTGGGTTACTATAGGTGCCAGGGACGAAGATGCCGGCAACTCCGGCATTTCCCACTTTATCGAGCATATGATTTTTAAGGGGACTGAACGGCGTACCGCCCTGGACATTGCCAAGGCCTTTGACCAGATGGGTGGATTTTCCAATGCCTTTACCTCCAAAGAGATCACATGTTTCCACGCAAAGGTACTGGATATCCATCTAGACAGGGTACTGGATTTATTCTCTGATATTTTTCTCCATTCCAGATTTGACGACAAGGAAGTGGAAAGAGAACGTCGGGTCATAATGCAAGAGATCAGTATGCTTGAGGACTCCCCGGATGAGTTGATACATGAGCTTTTTAACAAATTTTACTGGCCCGGAAGCAACCTTGGACAATCCATTCTCGGCACTGTTGACAACGTCAGAGCAATAAGTTCACAGACCTTGAAGGAGTTTGTAGGTAAGGCCTATGTAGGCCCAAAGGTCCTGATCGCTGCGGCGGGTAACCTGGAACATGAGTCTTTTGTTGCCAAGATAAACGAACTTTTCGGAGGCCTGGCCCTTATCAACGGCCATTCATCTCATTCCAGGCCTGTACCCCACCTTGGGGCCAAATTTATCAAAAAAGACCTGGAACAGCTTCACGTACTGATGGGCTATGAAGGACCATGTACCTCAGACCCTCAACGCTATCCGGCCCTGTTGCTTAACGTCATTCTGGGCGGATCCATGAGTTCCCGGCTGTTTCAGGAGATAAGGGAAAAACGGGGTCTTGCCTACTCAGTCTATTCCTTTTCCTCCTCGTTCCAGGATACCGGGATGCTGGGAATTTATGCAGGCATCTCTGAAAAACAGTTTTCGAAAACAGTGGAGCTAATGCAAGGGGAGTTAAAAAAGCTCGCAGATCAATCTATTGAATACGATGAACTGGAGGCTGCCAGGGATCACATCAAGGGTGGATTGTTGCTCTCTGCTGAAAGCGCAGACAGCCGCATGACGCGTTTGGCAAAAAATGAAATAAATCTGGGCAAATTCGTCTCTTATGATGAGGTAATCCGCAAAATTAATGCGGTCACCCCTGAGGACATAAAGCAGATGGCAACACAGTGTTTGAAGGGGGGCTCCGCCTTGGTCTGTCTGGGGCCGACCCCGGATGGAGAGGCAGGAAGGTATGAGGAGCCGGCAAGTTCTTTTGCAGGCAGCTCATGAGTAGTATGTGATAGAATCCCTGTCCATTAGATCACCGGAAGGACTATCTGTAGTTGTACAGATAAAACGCCTGCCCCATGCAGTTGACCTTGCTCTTCCTCATTACATAACCAGGCAATCAGCAGGCATGGATTTAGCCGCAGCGATCCAACACGATATCCTACTGCATCCAGGGGAAATAGGTCTTGTTCCCACAGGTCTTGCAGTAGCTCTGCCACACGGTTATGAATTCCAAATCCGGCCCAGAAGTGGACTTGCCACCAAACACGGTCTGACAGTAGTTAACGCCCCCGGCACTATTGACGCCGATTACCGCGGTGAGATAAAAGTCGGACTTATTAATCTCGGACCGGAAACTGTCACCATCAAGAGAAAACAAAGGATAGCCCAGATGATCCTTGCCAGGGTCTGGCATGCAGACTGGCAAGAAGTGGATTCACTGCCCACAACCGCAAGGGGTGAGGGCGGCTTTGGTCATAGCGGGGTTTAGGAGGTGGCAGTCATAATATTCCTCGGTTTCGTTGTTTAATAGCCATATATCCATTCATTATCATCCCGTCTCGCTGCCCTGAGTCAATGCAAAACCACTCAATGGTCCTTAAAATCATGTTGTTTTCACTTCCAGCAACCGTTATATATGTGCCTATTTACGGCCACGTCGGTCGTAGAATCACTGTTAAATTAAAAATGAAAGTAGAACAAATCATAGAAACAATAGACAGATATGTTGATGAGCTTGGCCAGATTCTTGGCAGATTCTCCAAGACCCGCGATGGCCTGCTTATAAACTCTCAAGACAACTATCGTATGAGGCAGATTGCGATCGAGTTGGTTGACTTCATTAACGACCACATTCCCGATTCGGCCCACCATTCTTCTATGGTTTCTGATTTTTACAATAAAGGAATTAGTAATTTCTATGGGTCATCTTCATACGCAAGTGTCGAAGAAATAAGAGGTGTATTGAAGTCAATAAAAACGCGGATAGAAAGAAATCCAGCCCTTTTCGACTATAAGGTGGGCAAAATAGCCGTTGGCTCTGAGGATAAAAAACGATTTGATGGAATTGAGGTCATTATGAGCAGGTTTCATACTGTTGTTCTGCAACTTCAGCAGCGCCACAATAATAGGCCCACCTTGGATGTTACTGATGAATATGATGTTCAAGACCTCTTTCATTCTTTATTAAAATTGTATTTCAACGACATAAGGCCAGAGGAGTGGGTTCCAAGTTATGCTGGAGGTGCTTCAAGGAGCGATTTTCTTCTCCCCGAAATAAATGCTGTCATCGAAATCAAAAGGAGTAGGCAATCAATGTCCACTAAAGATTTGGGCGAGCAGCTAATTGTGGATATCGCAAAATACAAGATGCATCCTCAATGCAGCAGGTTGATCTGTTTTGTATACGATCCTGAAGGCAGGGTCAATAACCCCAGAGGCATGGAGAATGATCTGAGTAACTGTGATAGTGATATTGACGTTAGGACGATGATCGTGCCTAAGCAGTTGTAATTTAACAAATAAATCCATCCAACCGCTTTCAGCGTCGGCTGATTTTGACGTTGGGCCTATGATGGGATAGGTGAAACAACATGGACCCAAAAACTGGACTTGAAGATTGCAAGAAGATATTAAAAGAGCATTATGGCTCTCAATTTCGTGGTTTATTTTTATATGGTTCTATGGCACGAGGAGAGGCAGAAAAATCAAGTGATATTGACATACTTGTTCTATTATCAAAACCCTTTAGTTATTTTGATGAGTTGCGGAAAATTATTGAACTTCTTTATCCAATTCAACTCAAATCAGAACATCTTATATCGGCAAAACCGGTAGCTGAAGAGGAGTTCGCTTCCGGGACAATTCATCTTTACCGCACAGCTAGACGTGAGGGGATGGCTGCATGAGTCCTGACGACCATATAGAGATTCAAGCCAATCTTGAAAGAGCGGAACAATCCATTGAAGCTGCAGGGAAATTGCTATCTGATGGCTACTGTGATTTTGCAGCGTCAAGGGCTTATTACGCTGCTTTCTATGCTGCAACAGCTCTTCTTTTAAATGATGGCATGGAATTTAGCAAGCATAGTGGAGTAATTGCGGCAATTCATAAGCGGTTTATCAAAACTGAGAAATTGGAAAAGCAATTTGGAAAGGATCTGAATTGGCTGTTTGAACTACGCAGTATAGGAGACTATGGAGTTACTATTCATATTCCTGAACAAGAAGCAAAGCAAGCCATTGAAGCTGCGCGTCGTTTTGTTCAGACGGTTCAATTAATACTTCAAGAAGCCGAAAATGGATAAAGTTTAGCCCAATCGGGTAAAGGGGATGTTTT
>NKAJ01001965.1_pt2 | contig 11993 bp, 16 predicted proteins | sample 1556001 | NCBI WGS metagenome assembly NKAJ01 (sample SAMN06204642, study PRJNA360343) | marine sediment metagenome | isolation source: Jiulong cold seep at northern South China Sea | place: China: South China Sea, Jiulong cold seep | collected 2013-06 | reverse complement strand
AAAAGGAATACGAGGCTAAAAATGCTAACAGCAGAAAAAGTCATAAAGGAAATATACCTTCTTCCATTAAACGAAAGGCAAAAAGTTGCGCGCCATATTATAGAGTTTGGAATAAGAGTCCCTCATCCGGATGTCCCTGAGATTTTAGACATGAAAGCATGGCAGGATGAAATTGCAAGAAAGCCATTTAATCTAAAACAGGCATCGGAATATCTCGGAGTGTCATCTGTTACCCTCAGAAGATGGGTCAAAGCAGGGCGAATATCGGCCTCTAAAATAGGCAGAGCATATACATTTGATGTGATGGATCTTAAAAATCTTAAAAAAGCCCACCTTACAAAAAGAGACCTTTGAAAAATGTTTAATTTCGTTCAAGTTCAAGGAAGGCATCCGCCTCAGGTGGATTAACTGCAAGAATACATTCCAATGCAACACCTGCGTGATCAATCAATTCATATAATGACCCACGCAATTGGCGACAAAACTGAATATTTTCTTGATAGTGATGGTACTGGGATGTGATCCTGTTGGGTTTTCTCTCTGATCTCCGACTCACCTTATCTATCTAGAACTTGCATCCAAAATCGTTATTCCTACGATTTTATCACCATCTGTTCTAATCAAGATATCATCATCCCTCTCAACTGTTTTTTTTGCTCTCTGCGGCTTTCGAAAACTCAAATACAAAACATCCGCATCTTCGTCATAGTCAACCCAAATATGCTTTACCGGAAGCTTTGCAAGTTCTGATGATAGTCCCAAGCAAGAATCGATTATTTCCTTATTTGCTGTATTTACTGCCTGCATCGCCATATTGTATCCCCCTTTGGTTTCTTATTCAGGAAATATGCCGTGATCACGAATCCATCTTCTTTTGAAATCTCCCTGTAAACAAACACCAGCCATTTATTTTTTCCCATGTTCTTCGTTGCTTTCAGACTCACTTTATTGCTCATGATTATGAAATCCGGTTTTTCGACAGCTTCCAGAACCTCAAAATAGTAGCTGGCTAAATCGTCGTGNGTTTTTCGACAGCTTCCAGAACCTCAAAATAGTAGCTGGCTAAATCGTCGTGGTTCTCGGTAATATGGAACCATCTCTCATACGTTAAACGTATCGGCACGCCATTAGCTGAATAGGCGCTCTCCACATCCCGTTCGCTTCCCAACTTGCTCCCCCCTTCTTTCTTCTTATCTTCTGACCTCAGACCTCAGACCCCAGACCTCTGATCTCTGATCTCCGCCCTCAGATCTCTATCCTTTCAGCTTCCATTCTCCCATCCCATGACTTCCCCATACAATTCAGCGTACTGCCTTGCTATTGTTTCAATATCAAAACAGGCCACCGCCTTTTCCCTTGCCTTTACACAAAGCTCTTTATAACGATTTTCATTGGATAATACCCAGTCGATTCCGGCGGCAAGGTCGCTGGTGTCAAATGGTTTTGCAAGGTAGCCGTTAATTTGGTGATCAATCATATCCGGCATGCCGCCGATATCGAAAGATTTTTCAAAAATCGCAAATAACTCCGGCAATGATGCCTATTACCATGCTGATGATGGTCAGTTCTGTTATTGGGATAAGCCAGAATATTCCAGGGCAACAACTGACGAAACAGATGTACCATCAGAAAATGGTGAAATTTCACCGTTCCCTACAATTCCCAAAAAATAAATACCATTTTTTTGTGCAGCCTCATAATCAGACATAGCATCACCTATAAACAAACAATTCTGAGGATTATAATTTTCTTTAGTTATGATTTCCCGACAAATTTCCCATTTCTTTCTCGGAGAACCATGAACTTCTTTAAAATATCCCTTCAGCTCTTTTTTCTCCACTATTAGATTTATTTCCTCATAGGGTGTGGCCGAAACAATATAACAGGGAATAGCTTTTTTTTTAAGACAATCTAAACTCTCTTTTGCACCGGTTATAAATGGCGAAGCCAATACTCCTTCCACAACAAGATTTGAAAATTGTTTTGAAAGGCTTTTGATTATTTCTTCATCAACAGGTTGATTCAAAATTTCCTCATAGTAATATCTGAATTTGTCAAACCGTGATACCCCGCCGTTATTAAGATGATATTCAACAACCCTTTTTTCTACTTTCGGTCCATATTGCCGAAACATTTTTGCAAAGGCTTTTGTCTTCACTTCAACTGAATCGAGTATAACCCCATCAAAATCGAAAAAAACAGCTTCCCAGTTCATAAACAAATATTACCTTACTTAATAATATTAGCAAGCACGGTGCATGGCGCGCTGTCAGCATCCTCTACCCGCAGAGGAGATACAATAATCTCTTTTAGTTTCATGCCATTATCAACCATAGACAAGTCCATATCCTCAAGCAAAAGAATTGGCCGCGGATAGTCAAGAAACGCCTTATGGGCCTCCCGTCCGATCTTTCTATGAGCAAATGAAGAAAGGGAAATCGAATCAAAGCCAAACACTCTGAGGCGTATAAAGCGCTTGCGCAGAAAAGTAGCCATGCCTGGGGCAAAGCCAGAGTTATTTTCCCAGTAAATATCTTTCTCTCTCAAATGGCAAAAACCAGTTTTAATGACAAGTATATCTATATTGTCGGGCACAGCGTCCATGTCCACGTCTTCCGGCTCTAAAATAACCTCAGGCTCAACAGTGGCAATGTCAAGAATAAAAGGGGAATGAAAAATCCAGAACTCCGGGCTGTAGTCTCCCGATGTTTTTCCGGCTTGCACAAAATGTCTCGGAAAATCGATATGTGTGCCAAGATGATTAGACAAACTCCAGTATGAGGTGTTGCATGAATCCCCTTTTTCTATGCTTTTCTCGTGCCGAATCTTCAGTGAGTCTCCGCCTCCATAAGCTGGAGTTTTTCGGCTTAATGGATAAGAAAGATAAATCCATTTACTCATTGTTTTCGCCATTAACAAAAAGCCCCATTTCTTCATGTTTTTCAATATGTACGTTTTCGTATATTTCCGCCATACACTGAAGCAGTCCCTGCCCCATATCAATATGGGGGTTATTGACCATCTTCCGGCCGAGTTTGGGACTAAAATTATAAGGAGTGATCTTATAATGAGCTTTTCTTTCAGAAGGCAAAATTTCAATCTCTATTTTGTTTCCAAGCATTTCCCTGATCATTTCCAGAAGCTCAATATATCGCATCTTCTCGGCGCCGGTGAGAATGATATGCTGGTTTTCGAACCCTGGTTGCAAAATTGCCACACTAATCTGCGCTGCATCCTGTACATGAATGAATTCTCGCACCTCTTCCCCGGTTCCTCTGTAAACTATCTTGCCATCCTGGACGGCCTGTTTGATCAATTTGTAGATACTATTCCGTTCGTCGCTACGTGTACCGTAAAGAGACCCGTATCGAAGACAGGTATATTTAAGGTCATAAAGTTTACTAAAATTTTCAATAAATGTTTCGCAGGCCTGTTTACTTGCGGCATAAAAAGAACCGGAATTACTATAAACATACGCTGAGCTTGCAAAGACAAACCTTTTTATACCAGCTCTGCGGCATGCCTCCAGAAGCTGCACTGTGCCCAGGATATTATATTTGGCAGTATCCACTGGCCTGGCGGCACACTCGTCAATATCAGCTATACCCGCAAAATGGTAAACAACCTCCAGGTCCTCCACAATTTTGTATAAACATTCCTGATCCAGGATATCGCCTACTATTATCTTTTGATCAGGCCGCAAGTATTGGGATTTGCGGATATCAAATATAGTCACCTCATGAGCGGCATCGCTGAGCGCATCAGCAATATGACTGCCCAAGAAACCTGAACCGCCAGTTACCAATATTTTCATTTTATACAACCTGCCTTTTTAAGCTCTCGAAGCAAATTTTCAACAGCCTGTCTTTCCATCAGAATCCGTCCTTCCTGAGCATATGAGCCGATATGCGCAGTCAGCAGAACACTATCCAAATCCTTCAGCTTTCCCGCATATGGTTCCTCTTCAAAGCAATCCATTGCGGCTCCGCCAAGATAGCCAGAAGACAACGCATTATACAAGGCATCTTCATCAATCAGTCCGCCACGAGCTGTATTGATGAGCAAAGCGCCCTTTTTCATGCTTTGGATTCTTTTCGCATTGATGAAATGATGATTTTCTCGATTATACGGAATATGCAAAGAGATAATGTCAGCATCAGATAATATTTTTTCTAAACCAATCAGGGAGAAATTATCACTTTTGTTCACAAAAGGATCACAACCAAGAATTTTGCATCCAAAAGAAGATAGCAGTCCAGCCAGATAAGACCCTATTCGCCCGCAACCGATAAGTCCCACTGTTTTGTCGTGCAGTAGATTGCCCATTGGCCGTTTCCAGTCACCTTTGCGAATACTTGCATCAGAAATATGAATACGACGAAGCAGAGAGAGGATCATGCTCATGGCCAATTCTGCCACAGGTATGGTCGGGGCACCCATTGGACGCACCCAGTCACCCCGTCGTATGCTTGCATCTGAAATATGAATACGACGAAGCAGAGAAAGAATCATGCCCAAGGTCAACTCCGCTACAGGTGTGGTTGGAGCGTCCGGCGTATTAGTGACAACAATACCCAAATCCTTGGCTGCTTGCAGGGCAACAGAATCCATTCCAATGCCGGCTCGTGAGATAACTTTGAGGGTTTTAGCCTTTTCCAGCACCTTGCGAGTCAGGGGTTCAACTCCGGCAATCATACCAACAGGCTGGTGTTGTTCAATAAGCTCAGAAACTTCGGGTTCCGTTAACTTTCGGGCATAGAGATTTAATTTATAGCTAAGTCCGTTTTCTGATAGAATTTGAAGTAAACTCGAATCCTGTTTACCAAAAGACGAAGTTGTTATAAGTATTTCTGTCATTTAAAAATCCCTACTGGTATATATTTCGGGGCCCATTTACCCCACGGCATTCCGTATTTACCAGATTTAAAGTAAAACTTCGCAAGATTTTCCTTTAAGTAACTGTTGTTTTGATACTTTTGCAATATCTCTATAGGGTTTTGCTCTCCCTTCGGAATTACTTCAAATATGTCTCCGATGTCAGTAGAAGAAAAACAGTTGCCCTGCGATGGTTCATGAAACCAAGTTTCTGATTTTTCCGTCCCGGACGTAGTAACAGCCCAATGCGCATTCGGCTTAACTACTCTTTTAATTTCCCTAACTGCTGTTTTTAAATTCTCTAAAGGAATATGTTCTATTGCGGAAAGGGAAACCACAGCATCAAAGGCATGTTCCGGCACCTCCGGTATGTTGCACAGATTTCCTTTAAGCCATTTAATATGTCCAGTTCTGGTGGTTGCCAATTTATTAACTCTTCGCCACTGTTCGTGTTTATCTATATATCGTTTAGCTGACCACCATTTGTATGGCATTGACTGCTTAATCATATTTTTTATAGCCGTTTTAAAATATTGTTCTTTATTATTATCAGACCCATCAAGAAATGTTTTATAACTTGTGTTTTCAAAGCTTGGCAATACTTCATATGTGCATTGATAGCGTTTTTGATAAGCAAATCCTGGATCATTAAGATTTAAATCAATGTTTGTCACATTAAATCCCAATTCTGCCATTAAAAACTGAACATGACCTCCTCCTCCTCCTGCATCCAGAATTTTATAATCACGCGGCCAGTCTTTTATTTGAGAATAAATCCATGTGATATCTGTAATATAATGCCAACCAATTTGCGTGCGATCCGTCATCTTGAGAAAAGATTCCACAAATTGAAACTCTGCCAAGTTGATCTGAAGATCAGGATCAATAAATTCATATTTAAGCATGAAGAGGCATCCTTTTTGAAAACATTGTTTATAACAACTCTATTTTTTACAACCGTCTTATTGCTTTTCCAAAATAAAAACAAAAGTACCCAATGGCTTATAAGTTTTTGCGCTGTTATTTGGCGGATAAAAGTTATAAACCACATCAGGCGTTTCTTTGACAATATCAGTGTATAAGGTCGATTTGATATACCCTGGGGGCCTCTTACAGGTTATTCTTAGAGAATGGCCAAAATATTGTCTTATAAAACGCCACCAGCCATTTATTGTCCTCAAATATGGTCTTTCAACTGATTGAATCAATTCTTTGGATTTGTGATACAACGAATACCCAACCGTTCCAAGAAAAAGTCCTTTTGCATCCGCAGACTTATGGACTCCAAGCGGGATGGATACATCCACGCAATGCAACATACGCCCACCTGGCTTCAACATTTTACACATATGATCGAACACTTTCTTCATATTGTTCCAGGGGATATGTTCAAGAGTAGAAACAGTATAAACACAATCAAAATAATCTGACGGAATATTAGTAGTACCCCCCCCCACGCGTTCAAACACATAGTTTACAGAGGGATACTTCGACTTTAGTTCTTCCCTATCTCCCCACCGGACCCATAAATCCTCTTTTGATTCAACTCCAAAATCGTCCACAACCCAGGCTTCAACATTAAATTCGTTTGACAGATATTGGGGTAAGCCACTATATGCCCCTCCAACTTCAACGACCTTCTCTCCTTTTGCAAAATTGCCCTTGGCAATAATCCATGGCCTGTTATGCCCTTTAATTCCCCATTCTACAAAAGGAAGTCCTTTCTCATGAAACTTCATCATTTCAAAAACACTTCCCCATTCAAACTTTTTCAATAAATACATCCCTGAATCCCTTTTAATAACCAAAACGATCTTTCCAGGCCATTTTATCTTGTTAAAACTACTTTACTCTGAATACTAAGCATAAGTATATCCAAACTGTAGGCAATAAATTTATAACCTTCCCGAACTTTTTCTTGAAATGCTTCGACTTTAGGCGGAATCACATGAAAACCGGATAGAGCATTCATTTTTTCAGCAACCTCTTTCACCTTGGCAAGGGCAGATATAACTTCAGGCTGATCGAACTGCCCTGGAACTCCCAGAGAACCCGAAAGATCATAAGGGCCGATAATAAACCCGTCCACGCCTTCCACACTGAGAATATCCTCAAGGTTCTCCACGGCCTTGATGTGCTCAACCTGAACAATAACGATACTTTCTTGCTCATTCCACTTTTTATATTCCTCAAAATCAGTGCCATACTTCTGCGCCCTGGCAAGTCCGACACCACGAAATCCTTTTGGAGGATATTGCACGCAAGCTACTGCTTTTTCAGCATCTTCTTTAGAATTTACCATCGGCACAATGACCCCATGAGCGCCGGCATCCATCACCCTCTTAATCAGGTTAGGGTCGTTTTCACCAACACGAACTAACGGCACAACATCGCAAAGTTCGATAACACGTATTAAATCCTGAGCAATGTCGAGAGTTATCGCGCTATGTTCCATATCTACGGTAAGCCAGTCATAACCGGCCTTGGCCATAATTTCTGCCACAACCGAATGCCCTATGGTAATCCAGGAGCCGATGGTCAGCTCCCGATTTTTTAACTTTTGTTTAAGATTCATCTATATTCACCTGCATTTTTTGATGGAATTCGTTAAGTGGCTGACGAGTGAAAACTTCTAATTTTCCACCTTCTGTACAGTTTATAATTTTTCTGCCGTGCCTTTCAAACGTGTCTCGCGCAACTTCGTAATGCAACTCTGATGCAGTAATGTCCGGTAATTGCCATTTAACCCCGCCTGCAAAATAATTGGGATCAAAATGACCGAGGTCCCGCTCACCCGCTATAACCGTCTTGTTTGCCGGACCTTTCGTTGCAAAGGAATGATCGCAGCCTACCAGCGCAATTTCTTTAAATCCCATGTGAAAAGCAAGCTGCATGGCAACGTAGGTCACAGTATGACCCTGGTTTATCGAGATAGAACAATCTTTTGCAAAATTTCCGCTGCCACCTGCTGAGTGTAGAAAATGCACGTTCTTATTAAATCTAACCCATTTTTTTCCGCCAGAATCAAGGAAAAGCTGGATATCGGTTGTATTATAAAACTCGGCATTCTGTTCTATAACATGAGGATTGACGGCAACAATAACCGAAGGCCGAAAATCAGTTCTTTTAAACAACAGGTTGATCTTGTTTAATCCAAACGTAAATGTCCCGCTCGCCGCAAGGTCTCCAAAGTTTACTTCGTTTAAACTGGGGCCATTGCATAAAATAACAGCCTTTTGTCCCCAAAATCTGTCTTTCCATGCCTTGATCCTCTTCCTTGATATCCACGAATATGGATGCATGTCCCACACAAGTCGAAATAATACCAGGGCGGCAGCAGAGCGATAGGGGTTGATGGTAGCTCTCGGTTCTTTGTCCAGATTTTGCTCGATCTTCATTTATTTACTCGCCTTTTATATAAAACTTCCGCTATCTCCCAATCTTCCGGCTCATCAATATCAACAGCTTCAAGTTTATTTATCTCAAACATCTGAGGTTTTAAACCAATGCGGGATTCACCTGCATCCACAAAAGATTTTTTAGAAAATATATAGAAATTGGAATTTTCTTCATACACCGGCGGCAGATCCTGGGTGCGAAGCAGTTCATTCGGATTATGATTGACAGGAGTCCCATCCTGCCAATAAAGCCTGGTTTGCAATCTTGTTACGGAAAATAGACTGTCGAATTTCTTTAGATTCTTAAAATATGTCTCAATGGCTAAATCGATGGCACTTGATTGCAACAATGGGTTTGTGCTGTGGGTCTGTAAAAAATACTCACCATCATTTTTGGTTAAATCATAAGCAATAATATCATTCATAGATACAAAATCGCCTTGTATCTCCTTTGGTCTATCGATAATTACCACTCTTTCAAAGTTTTTTAGCGCATCTACTTTGATAATTTCGCTATCTGTATTGATGATGACTTTATCAATATATTCAGATTGCAGTAGAGTCGATAACACAGCATGATAAAGCGGTTTCCCGCAGAAATTTTTAATATTTTTGTCCGGCACCCGTTCAGAGTGGGCCTTCATGGGGAGGAGGGCGGTGATTTTCATTTATGTTTTCCCCTTAAAACTTCCGGCAAAGGATTTTATCTTTCTTTTCAATTTACCATACATCGAATTAGCCGGATTTTTACTTTGATAAAAAGTCAAATTAGTTTCCAGCTCAGTCAAATACGACAGAATTTCTTCATAATTATTATTTTCTCTTAGAGTGAAGAAATTGTTTTCGTTTCTATTTAATCTAAATATAGACTCCACCTTTTCATTACCCTGTACAAGTTCAAATCCGCATTGATTCAATGTTGCCTTTAATGATGACAATGAAAAGTTGAAAGTATGCGCGTGAGTTAAATATTTTAAAAAATCACAATCATAAACATATCTTGTTTTAAGATCCAAAACACCGGGAACTTCTATATAAAGTATTGTATCCTCATTCGATATTTTTTTTAAATATTTAAGCGTGTTAAATGGGTCTGTAAAATGTTCAAAAGCATGGGATAATATAATTAAATCAAATTTATCATTCATCTTATTGGCATACTCTTCAATTGAGTTCACTGTAAGTTTCAGCCCATTTTTATTACCATGTTTCACATAGTCTTTATTGTATTCGGTACCATAACAAGCCACTTCGACATTATTGTTTTTTGCAACATTTGCGAATTCCAACAAATTAGTTCCACAGCCTGCGCCCATTTCAAAAATTCTGATATCAGATGAACTTAAATACGTCTTTACAAGATTAAATATTTTGCTGCCCTGTCCTTTTGAAAATAAATTTTTTATAGGTTCGGCAGTTCCAAAATGTAAAGGATGATAAAAGTTATTATAATACAAAGGCAACGAACTGTCACAAATATAGGGATTTGTGACTATAAGTCCGCAATTCTTGCAAATGTAAGATGAGAAATCCATGCCAAATCTATCTATAGAGGCAATTTTTAATTTGTTATGACTACCGCATAAACAACCATCCCGTTCGCATAGATCAAGCTCTCCATTTTCAATTGCAGTCTGCAACTCTGCCTTTGTTTTAAGCTGAAGATCGTTCAACTTCCAAGGTGTTTTTTTTGTGTATAAGAATCTTTCTAACACAAATTACTCCTCATAACTACCCTTTAATAAAAGACAATGTCCCGATGATATAAATAATAATTACACATAGCGGGGCAAATATAGTACTTTTTTCAAATGTTATAAAACTCAAATTAAATGCCCTATACGAATGTATGGCTGAGTACCAGGAATAAAAACCTAAATATCCCGCCATGAGACCCAATGGAAAGGCATACACATCAACCAGTTTAAAAGACATAAAACAAACCAGTATATAAATAAAGCCGGCAATCCCATTAGCTATATGCCAAATAATATGATTTGTAATGCTGTATAACTGCAAATGCATTGCCCCATAGCGTTCCACAAAAAAAGCCAGCCCCATCAATGACCATAGCAGACTGGTTGGGAAATCAGCATTGCTTCCAATAAACTTAAGCAGCGGCTCTCCTGCAATCCCTAATCCGATAAAACCGGCGACATAGCACCAATAGGACAGCCCCATTCCCCTTTTTGCGAGAGTCACTAATTCATCTTTTTTGGCTTCAGCAAAAAGTCGTGCTAATACAGGCAACTTACTATAAAAAGGCGCCTGGGAAAACTGGCTGACGGTCTGGATTAAACGCAAAGCCAAAAGGTATGAGGCAACACCGGATGCGGTGCCAACCTGCGCATACATAACACCGCTTGCTTGAATTAAACCATAGCTCATAAAATGACCCACTCCACTGCGCCAAGCGCTGGGCCATATTGCATCAAAAACTTTTTTATTCTTCTTCTTTCTGGCAAAACTCTTAAAACGCCCGTCCTCCACGACACTCGACAGCCAACGATTCCGCAGAATATTTAAAACCTGCCAACCCTGGTGGGCAACAACTAATCCCAATATACCTCCACCTAAAATCAGCACTAAAAAACTCGTGACAATAGCCCCAAGCGAGGTTATTGCCTCCCAGCGTCGAAGAAGCACGATTTGATTTATACCCTGTAGATAAGAGCTATAGATATTACCTCGAAGAGTAACTGTCGAAACCACAAGGATCACCCCCCAGGCAACCCACGCTGAAAACGTATCCTGTGTAAGGGAAACCGGTTTGACTAAGGCTAAGGTGCCAAAAATAACCAGAAACATAGTCCAAAGAATGCCAAGGCGTGAGTAAACAACACGCATCTCAGAACAAATCAGTTCGAGTGTTTCCCAATTAGCTTGTCCATTATTTTTATCCTTTGGGCTCTTGAGATCATCAACTTTGGCACCTCCCATGGCGTATGCGATTACCCTGCTAAAAGTCGGAGAAAACCCGATATCAACCAGCATCTGGAAGCTAATAATTGTCATAAAAAGATACCAAAGAACGATTTCTTCGGTACTAAGCCGCGTGAGAAGCAACGGAAGAACTACAACCAAACTTAGGAATCTTGTAAAAAAACTTCCCCAAGTCATTAAAGTCGGGGAATCCCAGACTCGAAAAAAAAGTTTCCTCATAATTAACTGCGTCTTTCAGTCTCCCGCACCATGATGCCGTCTAAGCCCAAAGTCGCCAGCGCAGTAAAAAGCCCGACAAAGCTGCCCGCATAGCTCAAAAGCCCAAACCGCTCCGGCCCTAAATATCGGGCAACATAAACACCGACAAAGAGCGCAACAACCATGCTCAACACACGATGGCCCATGAGCCAGGAGGTGTTGGCAAAGTAGCGTTTAAAGCCGAGAGATCGAATATTGATAGCTGTTCTCAAATATTACCTATTTTACAGCGAATGCGGATTTGTTCAATCCAACAATTTTCTGATTTCTGAAGATTTGTCCAGAAAAATCTCGGAGACGGGTTGTAATGGGGGACATCCATTTGTAATAATTGGGGCCGCGTCTTGATTAGCGCATTAATTTTATATTTTTTTATGGGAAGCTTCAGGATAAGCCCTCCAGGCGGGCAAACAGGATTATTAGGATTATGCTGAAAGCTAAAGGATGAAAGCAACCTTGGGGGTGGTTCGATTGGCCTCCGGAACGCTCATTAGGATTGGCCTCCGGGACGCTCATTAG
>NKAJ01000360.1_pt1 | contig 11997 bp, 17 predicted proteins | sample 1556001 | NCBI WGS metagenome assembly NKAJ01 (sample SAMN06204642, study PRJNA360343) | marine sediment metagenome | isolation source: Jiulong cold seep at northern South China Sea | place: China: South China Sea, Jiulong cold seep | collected 2013-06 | reverse complement strand
TCCCCCATTCCCTGACAACATTAACCGCTGTGTCAAGGTCAGAGGTGAGAATAGTGTCAGGAGTGGGTAGGCCTTGTTGCTTGAACAGGTACGATGACATGTGTTTATTGGCCGCCGTCTGTATGGCCAGGGGCGGATTTACAATCTTAATCCCCTGTTCATCCAGATTGCACAGTACATCGAACCGGTAGGGCATACCCTCATTATCGTCTCCACCAACCCCCCCACCACCAACATCACGCACAATGACCGCATCCAGCGACCTGAGGTCCATGTCCCTTGCCACTAGTTCAGTCTCCCTCCGCAACCTTGTGGTAACATCATGGAGCCTGAACACAAAAGGCGACCCACCTGCCCTGGTCACTGCCTCATACAATGCAAGGGCAGTCCAGTCCTGCGGGTCGGTAACTGCTATGCCGATACGTTTCACGATAACAACCCCCCTATCTCGACCGGGCTTATATTCAATTCTTCCAGTACCCATGCCTGGATATTCACCACTTTATTTACCGCATCAATAATAGTACCGTCCGAAGTGGCCACCAACTCCCCGCAATGCTTGAGGTCATAATCAACGTGCTTGGAAGTCCTGACATTGCCAATAAGGCCAGCCTTTCCCATCCTGTCACCCACCCATTTTGCCAGTTCCCCGCTCTTGCTGATCTGGCTGTCGAAGAGAAACTCCACCTTACCAGGTGCACAATGTGACAGCTTCCCGAGTATGTAATCCAACGCCCTTACAGTCACATCCGAGCAATGGTAATTCCTGAACACACCTCTGGTATCCCTGATAAACCCATCATCACAAAGGTAGACCGGCTCACCTTTAAATGCGGATTCCACACCAATAAGTACATTGTACCCATCCACCCAAATTTCTTTACCAGCCAATTCGTTACATTCAATGGTCCTGTTTTTCCGTGCCTGAGCCATCTCTTCAGTGTAGATGACCCTGCCAAACACATGGCGGATATTGATATCCAGCCTGTAATGGTTGCACACATAAGTAATGGCGCTTGCTCTTGGATACCCCCTCTCCAGCAGGTATCTTATATCACTTACAGCCATATCCTCAACAGGAATATAAGATAAGGCCATCTCCCCCTCAGGCATGGTCAATACTCCATTTTGAACCTCAAAATTGCAGCAATACCGCCCAGACCGTGCAGCCTGTGTCCCGGCTCGAATTCGGTACTGAATACCACCACCTTGCCCCGGCTGTGTTCAATGCTAAGGATGAATGCATCAATATTTTCACCTTTCTCCCGTCCCTCCCTGAGCAGTTCATCAGTGATAAGCAGCGTACCCACTGCACCCATATCCCTGGCCTGTCTCACCGCATCCCACCCATAAGCTACGGCCCCGTCGGTTGCAATGCGCTCCATCAGCTCTTCCATGAGCATTGCCTCCCTGGCTATCCTGGACTCCTCCACTATCCTGTCAACAGCACCCCGCCGCAACACTTCCTGGTAACCGGAAACGCCTATGGTTATTGTATCTTCGGTCCGGGCCCTGGCTGCCAATTCGGGTTTTTGTGTTTTCATGGTCTTCATGAAATCGTCTTTCGTAAATCCGGGCCCGGCCACGATAACTGTCTCGCTCTTGCCCGCAGCCTGTTCAAGCTGGGCAATGACCTGGGCAAAAAAGCCTTCCCTGTGACTGGATTCTCCCTTACCGGACCCCGTCTTGACATTAGAATAATCCTCAACCCCGAACTGTCTGACAAGTCCGATGGACGCCTCACCTTCTTCAATTGTCAGTATGACCACCTTGGGACGTTTTGCTGCGGCTTCAGCCTCTTTGATACGCTCAAGCTGGTCGTTCTTCCAGGTTTTTGTCACAGACAGGTTCGTACCTTCTTCAATGTTCAGGGTGTGGTATGCACTTACATCCTGCCCGCTCTCGATCACACCATGCAGGCGCAACCGATTTGAGAATTTATGGAATTCGATGTTTTCTATGCGTACTCCCAGACGCATGGGTTTTTTCTCGACTTTTTCAGGTCTGAGCTTATCGGTGGCTCCCTCCACCCGGCGTTTTGTGAGGGCAAAAACCAAATCGCCTGGCTCAACAATATATTTCAGGTGCCACAGGTCGTCAAGGGATTCCGGCGTCAGGGCAATCTCGCCTTCCCTGCCTTTCAGGTTCCTTTTGGTAACTCTCATCCAAAACCTATAGTGTACTGGTAGGTTATGTTATTTACTGTTAGGATTTTCAATAAAAAATGATACAATATTATCTAACACTTTTACAACCGTTTAACCAAAACAGTTTATTTATAACGTTTTATTTTTGAAGTTTAATTACTGCAATTTAGTTGTTGTGACATCCACGCAGCTTTTCAGAATCTCCTGCACGTCCCCACCTTCCACATCCAGCCCGGCAGCCCCGTCATGTCCGCCACCCGTGCCGTGGAATAATTTGCTGACCTCTTCCAGTATCTGGCCAAGGTTTACCCCTGCATCAATGGCATTGCGCCTTGCCCTGCCGCTAATTCTGGCAATACCATCTTTTTCAGTACCCACAAATGAAACGTCGGCACCTACATGTGTCAATATACCGGCTGCTGTGCCTCCAAAAGAACTTATTGTACTGGTAACGATGAGCCAGTTACCTGTACGATGTACCTTTGCTCTTTCGGCTGCTTTTAGTAAGGCTATCCTCATGCTGATATCCTGTGGGGTGGATGCAAGCAGGTCTACCACTTCACCGTATTCCACACCACTAACCTCGATAATTTCTGCAAGTGTCCTGAACGAATCAGGGTTTGCATATTTGAAATTACCTGTGTCAGTAATGATCCCAGCTATAAGCGCCATCGCAGATTTCCTCATAACAGGAGCTTCCATAAACTTGAGGATATCAAAAACAATCTCTGCAGTAGAACTAACGGTGCGATGCAGGTAAAACTCGGCCCCATCTTTAATAGCACAAGTGGAATGATGGTCGATTACTGCATATTCTGCCAATTCTATTCCATTCAACTGGGCCAGTGTACTGGTATCCACGACCACAGTAAGGTCATAGTCTGAAGGATTGGGCTTTTCAATAGCTTCAATTTCCAGTGTCTTGATCAGCGTATTAGCTACCCGGTTACAACCATCGACTATTCCAACTGCGCCACCCAGAGATTGGGCTAATGTATAGGCACTGCCAACCGCATCAGGGTCAGCATTGCGGTGGCAGAGAAATAAGATATTATTATAATCCAGGAGCCGATTGTAAAAACCGGACTCGTCAACTTCCATGGCTCGTATGCCCTCGGTGCAGGCACTTATTCGGCATTCATTGTTGGCGTGCCAACAGATGTCTTCAACTGGTCCTGTAATTGGGTGAATCGCTTGTGGATTCGTTCTTCCTGTCTGGTTATGGTCTGAAGTCTGAGGTCCAGGGTCTCTTTCTTTTCCTTTAGTTCCTCAGTGGTTTTCACCATATCAGTTTTTATCATCAGGTTGCCTACATTCTTAAAGACCGGCACATCATTTTCAAGTTTTCCAAGTTCTTCAAGTGCCATATCAGATTCTTTCAACATAATCTCAAGCTGGTTCTTCTGCTGCGCCAGAGCCTGTGCTTGCTGTTGTACCTGCTGTATTTGTGCAATCTGGTTTTGCACTTGTGGGGGTAATTCTCCGCTCATTGTAATTCACACTCAGTTGTTTAATTTGATTTCAACACGGCACAATACTACTTCTATTTTTCTATTGCCATACTCATATCAACTGCTATCTTTATCAGCCGTAGCCATCCATTAAGTGCCGCTCTCATGGAGACCAGGTCATAAGAACTAATCTTAAGAATTAGCTCACTACCCTGAATGATAAGCTGTGAACTGGTGCGCTGATGGGATGCACCCAGTTCAGGTAAAAGGGATTGATAAATCACATCAATCTCGTTAGACATTTCAAAAATGAATTCTGATTCGATTTCCATAATTGACCCCCTTATGCAAAATCGAGCCGGGAAGATGACAAAAGGAATTGTAGAAGATATACTATCCCCTACTTTCCTATCAAATAAATCCTGACCTAAACCGCTTCTACCTTTTTGATAAGGGTTGGTCTCTCTTTTATCAGTATCCTGTGCCCACAGAATTGGCAGCGGATACCCATTACTTCGTAGTCTATCTCCACCGAATGCTTACACCTTGTACATATATATCCCATTTGACCTCACTCCGGAATTGGCCTAAAATGTAGTTTCACCTGAAGTAGTATCTTCTTTCAGACTAACGGTTTCTTGAAAGGCTGTTACTTCTTCAGTTGCTGATTCCAATTCCATTTCTTCGGTCTCAGGCTCCAGGTCCTCAATGAATATATCAGTCTCCATAGCCTTCTTAACAGACCGGGTTACTGCAAGACCCATGGACGTATATGGTACATAAGTACCGCCAGTGAAAGTATGGTCGCACTTTTTGCAGTTCCAAATACCTGTATCGGTGCGGCGTATAGTCATCTGGCCACATTTGGGACACTTGTATCCCTGTCTCATGCGCTCTTCGATATTTGCGACCAGTTTTCGGTTCTTCCTTCCGTAACGGACACCGAACCTGCCTGCTGAACGGGTCTTGTGTCCTTTACGGGTATATTTCTTTGCCATGAACTAAATCTCCAGGAATTTTTCTCTAATCTCCTGCCCTTTTCTGCAGGATACATCTACTATATGATTGATCTGATCAACTGTAAGTGATCCATTTCCGCTTTTCTGCATGCCTACTATGGCACCTTCCTGATTGGAAATGACGGTCAGCTTGCAATCTGCAACCCGCTCTTCTTCCATTGACTGGTCAAATACGATCCCGCCACCAATATCCACTGCCGTTACCGAGACTGGTATATCTCTCATGGGTAAGGGCATATCTTCGCCAATACCATAGCGTTCACCAGGTATCTTGGCTGTCAGGAGTGCTGCAATTGCACCCAGTGAAGCTGCATCCATGAGGTTTCCGCCGTCATCCAGTACATGGATATCAATGAAGATCATCCAGACTTGCTCTCCCTCTGTAATGCACAACTTCTTTAAATCTATTGCGCCTGATTCACGGACACCCCTGTCAGTCACCCTGGCAAGTTCAATAGCTTTCTCCCTTGGAGGACCGGATTCAAATTCAGGGGATGCAAGAGGTATCAGCTCCATGCTTGTGATGATTACACCCACATCAGGAGTGTCGGGGAATGGAGTCCCGGGCTGTATTTTCACACCGGCAATTATCTTGGTATCGCCAATCTCCACCCTTGCCGAACCTTCAGCTTTATCAATAACACCCGTTTCAATGGAAATAGTCCTTGTCTCTTCAGGTTTACGACCATCAAGTCGCTCGCCTTTCAACATCAGACGGATTAATTGGTCTTTCTGTATAATTGATACGACCTGTTTATTCATGGGAATCATCCTCCTCTGTATCAGGTTCCTCAACTGTTTCTTCAACTATTTTCTCATCCGTTTCCTCTTCCTCTTTTTCTTCTTCGGGAGCGTTTTCCTTTATTTCAGGTTTTTCTTCATCAGTTTCGCCGGCAACCTCTTCTTCCACTTCTTCAGCTTCGGTAGTAACATCTTCTGAATCTTTGTTTTCCTCAGCAGTTACGACCTCTTCCACAGATGGTGCTTCAGTTTCGTCTTTATTCGTGTCCTGCATCTTGGCATAATGGTCCATCAGTGCCTGTCTTTGTATCTCATACACTTGACGGCATCCTTCCTGTGCCATTAACAGGCCAGTTTTCAGCTCTTCAGGTGTGAGATGCCCGTCCATCTGTAACAGGGTTATCTTTCCATCCTGTGTCATTGCAATGGGGACATCTGCCTGTCCATAATTATCCTCATCTTTGCTAAGGTCCACTACAAGAGTATCGTCCACTTTTCCAAATGCACATGCACTGACCAATCCCCGCATGGGGATACCTGCATCAGCCAGGGCGACAGATGCTGCGTTAAGGGCAGCTGTCCTGGTTCCTGCATCCGCCTGCAATACCTCTACAAAAACATCTATAGCGGATTTCGGGAAATATTCAGTGAAAACCTGGTCTTCAAGTGCTTCCCGGCTAACTTTTGATACTTCAGTACTCCGGCGGTCAGGTCCTGGTCGTTTTCGGTCTTCAACCGAGAACGAGGCCATATTGTACTTATATCTCACAATGGCCCTGGTTGATTCCTGTTGATGCCTGGGATGTACTTCCCTTGGCCCATAAACTGCTGCCATTACCTTGTTATTCCCGAATTCAAGATAACATGAACCATCAGCTCTCGCCAGTACACCAACTTCAATCTTAACATCACGTATCTGGTCGAGTTTTCTACCGTCAAGACGTAAACCATTCTCGTCTATGAACTTTTCTGGTTTGTCGCTCATTTCATTATTCCTCTTTTCTGTAAATATAATTTATTCAGTCCAGGAGTTCATTCAAAATATCCGGACTTTCTGGCTCTTCTTTTTTCTCTTTCAATTCCCCTTTCAACAGCTTGCCAATACGTTCTGTAAGTCCTTGCTTATGGGCTTCATTTTCAATTATTTTTATAGCATCCACAGCTTTGACAACATCTTTATCCTTACCTGTCACCCAGATAACCCCATTCTGCCCCACAAAGATATTACAGTTAGTTTCCTTTTTCAACATGGAGATCATGGAACCCCCTCTTCCAATCACCCTTGGCACTTTCACAGGTGATATCTCCATAAGTATTCCGTTTTTGATAACCATTGATCTGTTATTGCGCATGGTGAGATCCACTTTCATGGAAGGCGTGAGTTCTTTTACCAGGACCATGACTGAGTCTCCTACAGTCAAGTACTTGCTCATGTCACTGGAATCAATTCGTCTTGGATACTCAGAATAATTGAGCCAACCCTCATAGGGTGACTTGATTTCCAATATCCAGTTTGAAAAGGTAATTGATTTGACCGTACCTATGATTATGTCTCCACTCGATGGGATATACAACCCCGATAACGGAACAACTCGTACTTTACCTTTGTCACTGGCAACTCCATACAATTTCGCATAAATTTTTCCATCATGCACATAGGTCCCATCACCTGCTTTTTGCACATCATCAGACAAAAAATCGCCAGGAACTACTACTTTTTTATTCATTTTAACCTCAAATCAACATTATGACATTATTCCTATAATCACTTCAAAACACGTATTTCAGCAGTTCCCTTAGTTAAATGATTGACCACGCCAAAGAAATCGTCTTGCATACCTGCAGGAATGGTGACCACACCAATCCAACTCCCATCCTTTTGCCACTCTTCTTTATTTAAAGTCCCGAATTTTGATATGGTTCCATAAGCCTTTGGTGCATAATCCATATCAATCCTGACTGCGACATTGACTTCCTCAAACCGGATCGGTATGATAGGACGGATCGCTTTCATCACGGTCGTTACCTGTTCATCCACACTCTTCAAGGGGTCAATATGTACACCCGCTTCTTCCATAGCATGTTCTATCCTATTTGGCGGATGTGGAGTCCTGGTCTGCGGGTTGATAGCATTAGCCGCTATAAAGGTGATTATTCTGCGTTTTTTCTCTTCAAGTATGGCTTTGCGCTGCTCAGTAGTCAGATGTATCTCACCGTGCAGGATAATATGCTTAGCAATTTCAAATACATCCTGGGTTTCGAATGTGTTCTCAATATCCTGTTCTGCCGGTCGATCTCCCCGGCTGGCATTCTCGAACACATCTTCCACTGCAAGTATCTGTTCTATATCTATCTCATCACCGCGTTTAAAAGAAAACGCTCCATCAGGGTCTACATATACCTCATACTGTTTGCCCCCTTTCTTTAATCTGGCAATTACAGCATTGTCCAGTGTGACCATTTTCAACACACCTAAAAATATCAGGGTTATTTATTCCTCTGTATCTTCATCCCGGGATTCAACATCTTCATTCTTTGATTCTTCACCAGGATCATCATCGTCAGAATGGGCATCCAGTACTTTCTGGACATAATCGGCAACTTCCTGGGGTTCAAGTTTCTTGAACTGCTTTGATTCCAGTTCTACAACACCAACTTCTATGGTAGATGCATCGAACCTCCCTTCCGTGGTATTATGTAATGCCTCAAGGCCCAGTAATATGGCATCATCGAGTTTGATGTCATTAAAATATTTTTCTTCAAAAACTTCCATGACCTCTGTCCGGCCTGCACCAATCCCGGTGGCTTTGTATTCCAGCAGTGCACCGCTGGGGTCGGTCTCGAACAGCCTTGCTTCGCTATCCTCAACACCGGCTATCAGAAGAGCAGTGCCGAAAGGTCTTACGCCGCCATACTGGGTATAAGTCTGTTTGAAATCGCAAATTTTCTTAGACAAGACCTCAACCCCTATGGGTTCGTCATAAGATACTTTGTTAACCTGTGCTTCAACCCTCGCCCTGTCTACCAGGGCCCTGGCATCGGCCACTAAACCTGAAGTAGCAGCTCCCATGTGGTCATCTANCTGTGATTCAACCCTCGCCCTGTCTATCAGGGCCCTGGCATCGGCCACTAAACCTGAAGTAGCAGCTCCCATGTGGTCATCTATCTGGAATATCTTTTCAATGGATTCGGCCACCAGCAGTTTGCTGGTCACGCGTTTGTCCACAAGCAGTACAACGCCGTCAACGGCTTTTACCCCCACGGCAGTGGTGCCCCGCTTAACAGCTTCGCGGGCATATTCAACCTGGAACAATCTTCCGTCAGGACTAAACACTGTGATNAAAATCGCAAATTTTCTTGGATAAGACCTCTACTCCTATGGGTTCGTCATAAGATACTTTGTTAACCTGTGATTCAACCCTCGCCCTGTCTATCAGGGCCCTGGCATCGGCCACTAAACCTGAAGTAGCAGCTCCCATGTGGTCATCTATCTGGAATATCTTTTCAATGGATTCGGCCACCAGCAGTTTGCTGGTCACGCGTTTGTCCACAAGCAGTACAACGCCGTCAACGGCTTTTACCCCCACGGCAGTGGTGCCCCGCTTAACAGCTTCGCGGGCATATTCAACCTGGAACAATCTTCCGTCAGGACTAAACACTGTGATAGCCCTGTCATAGCCCATTTGTGGTGCCATCTGCATAATTAATCAATCTCCTTGTCTGTTAAATCAAAAACCGTTATACCAAAATATCTGGTACCTGAATTATTTAGTGTATTTTCATAGTGAGGGCTGTCTGGCAATATATCCATTTCGTTGTCAACCCTGCGGACTATCTTGCCTGAAATAGCCATCTTGGCTATGGAAAACTCACATTTATCCAATTCTGCGGTTCTTTCTCTTTCTGGTTCGACCTGTTTAACGTCCTTGATTAGTAAATAGTNAATATCTGGTACCTGAATTATTTAGTGTATTTTCATAGTGAGGGCTGTCTGGCAATATATCCATTTCGTTGTCAACCCTGCGGACTATCTTGCCTGAAATAGCCATCTTGGCTATGGAAAACTCACATTTATCCAATTCTGCGGTTCTTTCTCTTTCTGGTTCGACCTGTTTAACGTCCTTGATTAGTAAATAGTTTTGGGTTGTTGCACGCACTGTGCCCGAAACCCCAAGCACTTTTATCCTCACGCGCAGACCTTTAATGGATGAAATTGATGCCATTACACCCCTTACCTCCCAGACCTTGTTTGCAGCACATTGCATAATGCCACTGCAATCTTCAAAACNTTTTGGGTTGTTGCACGTACTGTGCCCGAAACCCCCAGCACTTTTATCCTCACGCGTAGACCTTTAATGGATGAAATTGATGCCAATACACCCCTTACCTCCCAGACCTTGTTTGCAGCACATTGCATAATGCCGTTGCAATCTTCAAAACCCAGCAGGCGCATGCCCAGTTCACTGCTACCCACATCACCCACAAGTGCTGTTGCAGCAAAGTTTAATTCATGTATCAGGTCGCGTCTGGATATTTCGTCTTCAGCTGCCAGTGAAAAAGCCAGGTAACGTTTTGATTCACGCAAGGTAGGGGGTAATATCTTCATTCCACTACCTCCACGCCTTCCATGATGCGGTTGCAGTCTGTATTACGCCTGGTGATACCCTGCGGCACCATCGAGAGTGCATGTAATGCTTCATCCTGTGTCATACCAAAAAACATGGCCAATGCCATCATTTCCCTTGGACTGCGCAGGTCGTAGTGGGACCTGGCATTGCTGGTGATGACCATGGGTACACTGTATTTCCTGGCCAGTATGAGGTTTTGCCGCATGGCAGCGAGAACTTTTATCCTGCTGCCGCCTTTTTGCATTATCAATGCATCCATGTTGAAATCCACGGCAACACCATTATCTGCGGCTGCCTTTGCAAGCACATGGTTCAGGGGTTTTCCGTGCGCTGTGGGATGGGCCAGGATGTCCACTTTTCCGTTCTCAACTGCAGCGCGATTAATGTCTTCATTTCCCCCACCGATTATGATAATATCCACTTTCCCCCTCATCCTGCTTACTTCTTTTGTGAGTTTTGCTACTTTTTCTACCTGAATCTCGACGCCCGTATATATCTCAAAGTCGTTGAGAGCGGGTAAGGGTATGTCAAGTTTGTGAAGGGTGTTGTTTTTATTGAACGAGGTCAGGCAAATTCCAGAATATCCCATTTCTTTTGCTTCCAGTACCAACCGGGATGGAGAATCTGCACAGTCGGGCAGGGAGTGAATATTCAAGTCGTAGAATCTTGATTGTTTTAATACACCCATGTTCAATCCTCCTTTTCGAACATTTCCCGGGCCGCTTCGATTCCAGCCTCGCGCCTGGCCGGATATACTTCAATCTTCATTCTCAAATGGACTGCATCTGATGAACTGGTAATTACCAATCTGCCCTGGTATGCTTCCTGTTTGTCAAACCTTATGAACAGGTTACAATCATCATCTACCCGCCGTGGCAATTCATTGATGAGCCTATTTATGCCGGCAGCTCCCAGATTGTGCCTGATATAATCTATTATGTACTGGCAGTCTTTTTTCTTTTTCACTTCGGCTTCCATTACTATGATGGGATTACCGTGATAACCTTCAGCAACGGTTTCGTGGACTATGTCAGAACTATCCTTTTCTTCTTTCTGTGGTGAGAGGAATAAGTCCAGAACTGACCTGACCTTTAATGGGTCTTCCGTTGCCTGTGCAGTGGTTCGCAGTGCGATATAATGCATCATGCTTGAAGCTAATTGATGCTAAAATACAAAAAAGTTAAAGGATGTGAGGTGGTTTACCTCACTTTCCAAGATTGCCCCGGGACCTGATACTTGGTCTTGTCTTTTCAGTACCATTACCCCGTTTGCGCTGACCGCGACCTTTGACTCCGGCACTGGTCTTACCTCTGAATACCCTGCCTTTCTGGGCTGGTTCGCACAGCCAGTTCAGGTTGGGGTCGCTCTTTATGACGGGGTGGCTGATATCCACCAGGATGATTTCGTACCATTTGTGTTTGCCGTCTTCGCCAACCCAGTACGAGTTTAATACCTGTAAGTTAGGGAATCTGCGTGCAGCTCTCTCTTCTGCCATGCGCTGGATGCTCTTGCCACGGGTGATTTTGTTCATACCCATGCGTTTGGTCCTTCGGCCCCTGATGTATCGAGCCTTACGGGCACCGCCGCGCCTGATGCTTACCCTTGCCATGACGATGCCCTGTTTGGCTTTATAGCCAAGACCCCGGGCGCGGTCAAGACGGGTGGGTTTTTCGATTCTCTGTACTGATGCTTCACGTCTCCATTCCTGAAGCCTGTGCCATCTCAGTTCGTGTACATACGTCTCATCAGGGTTTTTCCAGGCGTCCCTAATATAACCATACATTGATTTTGCCATGTTTCGTTATCTCCAAATAGTTGTTCCAGGTTTCACGGTTCAGCCCCTCTCGGGGCCACATCCCTGCGGGACGTATCCCGCCAATGAAACTGGCATGTTTTGCGGGGGTTATAGATACGTTAATGGGTAATAAAGGTTGGGGGTGGAAGGGGCTTGGGACTAAAATATAAATTTTATTTGCAGAGGTAACAGCCTTTGTCTTCTCAATGTATTCTC
>NKAJ01000474.1_pt1 | contig 12013 bp, 12 predicted proteins | sample 1556001 | NCBI WGS metagenome assembly NKAJ01 (sample SAMN06204642, study PRJNA360343) | marine sediment metagenome | isolation source: Jiulong cold seep at northern South China Sea | place: China: South China Sea, Jiulong cold seep | collected 2013-06 | reverse complement strand
TATCAATTTCATCCATAAAACCAACTTTCCTGTTTTGATGTTAAGTAGATTGTTAAATATTATTACACTTAGTTACAAGAGGTTTATGTATATTAATTTAAGATTATATATAATATGTCAGGTTCAACTTTCACGTTGATTGGCACTGGCAATCTTACTACTGATTTTCGCCTACAGGTTATTCAAGGTAGTGAAATAAAGCACTATCCGGGGTCATTCAGAAGGTACGGGAAAACTAACTATTTCCACACCTGCCTTATTAAAGAATTTTATTGCCTCGTCATCAGGATAATGATTTGAGAACACTACCCTTTTGATTTTGGAATTAATTATCATCTTGGCACACAATACGCACGGCTGGTGGGTGCAATATAGAGTGGCGTTCTCGATACTGACACCGTGGAGAGCAGACTGGATAATGGCGTTCTGTTCGGCATGCACTGCCCTGCACATTTCATGTCTGGTACCTGATGCGATGTTCTGCTGCTGGCGTATACATCCAATATCAAGGCAGTGCTCCAGGTTGCGGGGCGCCCCGTTATATCCTGTAGAAAGGATGCGCTTATCAAGTACGATTACCGCACCAACCTGGTTTCTTAAACAGGTGGAACGCTTGGCCACCACCCGGGCGATTTCCATGAAATATTCATCTAATGTGGGTCTTTGAACCATGTTTTTTTACCTATCCTTGTTTGACGGTTTGTTAGTAATGGGAGCAAAAGGTAAATATATTGTGATATATGGTATGCGCACGTGACCGATGTGTTACAAATTATGCGGTGCTGCTTATGGAGAAGGACATAGATAGTTATATTGATTCATATCTGGGACGATTTTCAACCAACCAGATGATAGGGATTCCGCTGGTGATATTTGTTATATCACTACTGATCCTTGGTTTTTCATTCTATACGACCGGGAGTCCTGTGAAGTTGGGCGTGGAATTTACAGGAGGAACAACGGTCACAGTTGTGTCGGAACTGTCCTATGAGGCGGTGCAGCAGGAATTTACTTCACAGTTCCCTGAAACACCACCATTCAGTGCCAGGGATGCCGGCGGAGGGCGCGTGAAGTTACAGTTCGGTCCTATGAGCGAAGCCCAGCAGACACAATTGAACGATTATATCTCAGCTAATTACGGAAATGATGTTTCCTTGAAACAGGTTAGTGCGTATATTGGTGAGAACCTGCAACACAGCGCAGTTAAAGCCGTAATCTATGCTTTTTTAGGGATGGCCGTAATAGTTTTTTTCATATTCAAATCTGTAGTCCCATCAGCAGCAGTGGTACTATCTGCCGCCTCTGATATCATAATCGCTGCTACTCTTATGGACCTGTTCGGCATAGCCTTATCCCTTGGCACAGTGGCAGCCCTGCTCATGTTGATAGGTTATTCGGTGGACAGTGATATCCTGCTTACTACCAGGCTTCTCAAGCGCAGGGGCGATACTGAAGAAAAGATACGTGCAGCCATGAAGACCGGGCTTACTATGACTTCTACCACAATGGCAGCATTTTTTGTCTTATTTTTGGTCAGCACCTTTGCAGGTCTTATCTCGTCCTTTTCAAAAATAGATATTATCAGTGACATTTCAGCGGTCCTGCTGTTCGGCCTGGTCACAGACCTTATGAATACCTGGATGTTGAACACTGGTATCCTCAAATGGCATNTATCTCGTCCTTTTCAAAAATAGATATTATCAGTGACATTTCAGCGGTTCTGCTGTTCGGCCTGGTCACAGACCTTGTGAATACCTGGATGCTGAACACCGGCATCCTCAAATGGCATCTCGCAAGGGGTACATCTGACAAAAAGGGCAAGAGGGGGCNTCTCGCAAGGGGTACACCTGATAAAAAGGGCAAGAGGGGGAGAAAACGATGAATGGTGAAGAAGAAGAGAGAAGACTGAGCAGTGACCCGAGGGTCATGTTGATGGTGGGTGCAATATTCATTTCATTAATTTTATTGTTCCTGCCTGCAGTATTCCCTGAATTAGGGGTCGGTGGGCTTAAGTATGGCCTTGATCTGGATGGAGGTTCATGGCTGGAATTGAAACCTGAAGGCGCCATAGTGCAGGTCGACGCCGATATGGGACGTATTATCGCACAGGATTATGGGGTGTTCCTGAATGAAACAGTGACAATCACCCAGCAGACCATATCTTCAGTGACCTTTGAAACCCGGCAGTCCGTTACTGCCAAAGGGATAGAATCCCTGGGTTATGGACAGGCAGCCGTATCCGGCAGGGGCGGAGTTTACATAATTGTACTCCAGACAGACAAAAACACAGCGATTACAAAATATCTGGAAAACCAGTACAAAACAGAAGTCGCAGTCTTTGATGATGAGGACGGCATCTGGTATGAGATCAGGAAGAAGACATCTCCAGATGAACTTGCTGCCATTATGCAGCAAGTTGACGGTTCTGTGGTCGAGTATCAGGATGGGGTATCAATAGCTACCTTAACTGAGACCAAGGAGATTCTTGAGGTCAAATTGAACCTGTTCGGGTTGAGCGATGTAAAACCTGTCATTGAGGGTCGGGAATTTATACTAATTGATTTGGCAGGAATTGATATTGATACGGCTATGGACCTTGCCGGCACGCCAGGTAAGTTCGAGATACGGGTGCAGATTGGTAATAATGAGAGCGTACATGCTGTTTACGGAGAAGAGATCCAGACAGTGGGTTACCACAGGATGGATAACAATGTTTGGGGTGTGCCGTTTACCCTGACGCAGCAGGGTGCTGATGCGCTGAGGCAGGTGGCAATTGAGACCAACGNGATACGGGTGCAGATTGGTAATAATGAGAGCGTACATGCTGTTTACGGAGAAGAGATCCAGACAGTGGGTTACCACAGGATGGATAACAATGTTTGGGGCGTGCCGTTTACCCTGACGCAGCAGGGTGCTGATGCTCTGAGGCAGGTAGCAATTGACACCAATGCTGTCAATGACCCGGATAATCACGAAATTACCATGTATCTGGACAACAGGGTGATATACAGTGCTCCCCTGTCGCATTCGCTGGCACAAAGCATGAGGGTTGTGCCAATACAGGATTTGGTGGCATCATTCGGTAGCGATACGGGCAGCGAGGATAATGCAAAGGAACTTGAATCCCATTTGAAGGCTGGAGCACTCCCTGTTAATGTAGAAGTAATAGGTTCAGGCCAGGTGCCTGCATCCCTGGGCAGCCAGTTCAAGGAACTCACTGCCATAGCTGGCCTGCTGGCCATTATCACCGTATCGTTTATGGTCTTTTTGAGGTATCGCAGAAAGGAGATCATGCTCCCGATGATAATTACTTCGCTAAGTGAAGTGGTGATGATTCTGGGCTTTGCATCAGCAGTGAAATGGCAGCTTGACCTGCCCGCCATAACAGGTATTATTGCGGTCATAGGTACCGGTATTGACCATCTTGTGGTTATTACTGACGAAGTACTGTATGAGGGGAAACTGCCTCCTACCAAAGTATACAATGCCAGGATAACCAGGGCGTTCGGCATCATTTTCGCTGCGGGGTCTACCACCACCATAGCTATGATATGGCTGGTATGGATGGGATTCGGTGCACTGAAAGGGTTTGCATTGACCACCATCGTGGGCGTGATGATAGGTGTGCTGATAGCCAGGCCGGTCTATGCCAGGATAATCAAGGAAGTGCTAAAAGAAAGCAAGGATTGAGCATGAGCCGCCCCCCCAATGATGTGATCATAGTCAGGTATGGCGAGATTGCCCTTAAGAGCCGGAATGTGAGGGACCGTTACGAGAAGACATTGATGTCCAACATAACTTCAATGCTGGATGCCATGGGTGCATCGTACGAAAGTGTATCCAGGGATTGGGGGCGTATTTACATCCATACTGCCGACCCTGCAGCCGCCCAGGCTGCATCAAAGGTATTCGGTGTGGTTTCTGTGAGCCTTGCTATAACTTGTGAGCCTACGCTGGAATCCGTTTCATCACTGGCTGCAGATGTGGGTCAGGAGATTATTGGTGAAGGACAGTCATTTGGTATCAGGCCCAGGCGCACAGGGAACCATGATTTTTCCAGCCGCGATGTCGGGATTGCCTGCGGTAATGCGGTCTGGCAGAGGATAGAGCATCAAGGTCCGAGCGTGGATTTGACCAATCCCGATGTGGAGATATTTGTGGAGGTCAGGCAGAACCACGCTTTCGTGTATACTGATGTGGTCAATGGAGTGGGCGGACTGCCCCTTGGCACCCAGGGTAAGATGGTAGCCCTGGTATCAGGAGGTATCGACTCGCCAGTGGCAGCATGGCTCATGATGAAACGTGGTTGTGAGATTATTCCGGTCTATGTCAACAATGACCCATTCTCAGACGAGACCACCAGGCAAAGAGCATTGGAATGTATCAGGGTGCTGCAGACATGGGCTCCGGGACATTCCTTAAAGGTCTATGAAGTCCCTGGCGGCGAAGCCCAGGTATCGTTTTTATCAGACTGCCAGCGCCGCTATACCTGTGTGCTGTGCCGCCGGATGATGTACAGAATCGCCGCCGGTATCATGGAAAAGGAACGTGCCCATGGTATAATCACCGGTGTATCCCTGGGGCAGGTAGCCAGCCAGACCTCACAGAACATGCTGGCCGAAACTTGCGGTATTCATGTACCGATCTATCATCCTTTGATTGCTCTTGACAAGACCNATCACCGGTGTATCCCTGGGGCAGGTAGCCAGCCAGACCTCACAGAACATGCTGGCTGAAACCTGCGGCATTCATGTACCGATCTATCATCCCTTGATTGCTCTTGACAAGACAGAGATTGTGGACATGGCACGGAATATTGGGAGNGCCCATGGTATAATCACCGGTGTATCCCTGGGGCAGGTAGCCAGCCAGACCTCACAGAACATGCTGGCCGAAACTTGCGGTATTCATGTACCGATCTATCATCCTTTGATTGCTCTTGACAAGACCGAGATTGTGGACATGGCACGGAATATTGGGAGCTATGATGCATCTACCCGGCCTGTCACCTGTTGTACTGCGGTGCCGGAAAAACCTGCTACATCTGCAAGGTGTGGTGATGTATGCGGTGAGGAAGCAAAGATAGATGTTGAAGAACTGCTCAGGATTGCCCTTTCAAACGCAAAAATAGTTGAACCGTCCGAGTACAGTTAGTTCGTAAAGTTAGTTCTTACACTATATTCATTCATTCTGGATAGTCTCTATTTTGAACATAACACCCAGCCCATTGAGGGTCAACTGGATGCGGTCGCCAAAATTGAGTATCTCCTCCAGGTCGGTGTTTGAGTCCCATTCATATATATAATCATGGACTCCCTGCATGGGTTTAAATCCCAGGGACATCAATCTCCGGTTGACCTCAGATGGTCTGCCGCCTTCACTGTTAAACCAAACTAATAGATATGACTTCATGATCCTCATCTTCAACATGGGTTGAACAATATTTAGCTTTTTGGTTGCACGTTTAGTCAAACTCTAAGTAGTCAGTTAAATTCGGCTAAAAGTAGATTTCCAGGGATATATTATAAGCATAGGAATTAACAATTTACAAGTACATGACAATTTTTGGGTAATATTATGAAGATATTGGGTATGGGCAAAATAATCATAATTGTAGGGATATTTCTCCTGGGGGCACTTCATCCGGCTTTGGCCCAAATGGGTACTGAGCCGCTGGTCAATGGTACAAGTCTTTATCTCTCGACAGGCCAGTCATGGACATTCTATCAGGGGTACTCATTTAACCTGATGAGTGTAAGCAACAGTGGGGATAAGGCATGGGTGCAGTTGAAACAGAATGATACGGTTGTAAAGTCGGCCTTACTTTCTACTGATGAAGTGTTTTTTTATAACTCAACCATTCATTATGTTTTGCCTAATCATTCTGTTGAGACCGTGCAGTTAAGCCTCAGGGTGTCTGGTATATATACAGGTGAAGTTGCCGATATTGTAACTTTTTCGCATGTATACCAATACTACGATCCTGCCCTGCCAGAGCCCACCCCTACACCGACGGCATATCCTGATAATTCAAATGATTCCAATGTGACACCTACAGCTACAGTTGCGGGTGGTTCAGGCATACCAGGGTTCAAAATACTTTCAACAACAATTATAATAGGCATTTGCAGTATATTCTTACGCAAGTCGCACAAAGAATTTTAAGAAATGTAATATATCATAACAGGAATTTGTCATAAAGATACAGAACAATGTTCTTGAATAACGTGATGCCTATGGAAACTTCAACTGAAAAAAGGTATTTGGATAAAATGAGGCCATACATCGAGATGTTGCGGCCTGAGATAGCTGATATGGACCTGGCACTTCCGGCAGCCAGTGCTTTGCTTGCAACATACCTTTTAAGCGGGGGTCTGCCTGCCCTTGTCCCATTTGTCCTTGCAGTAGGAGGGGCATATTTTGCAATTACCAGTTCATATGTGTTCAATGACTACTGCGATGTGGATATTGATAAAATAAATCTCCCCCAGCGTCCACTGCCATCCTCCCGGGTAAACCGGAACAATGCACTTACTTATGCCTTGGTACTGATACTCGTTGCGGGGACTGTTGCTGCTTATTTAAATCCGGAATCACTGATAGTATTTATCGTGGCAGCTGGAGTTATCACAATTTATTCAAGTGTTGCTAAACGCTCAACGTTCCTGAGTTTTGTGCCTGTGGGCATCTCGTACGGGTTGGTACCCATTGGTGTCTGGCTGGCTTTTGACCCTGCCGGTATCCTGAGAGGCAGCGACGGCGTGATATTGCCACTGCCTGCAATCTTCCTGGGAATAATGATGTGCGTGACCGACTGGGGTTTTACCTTAAGCGGCGTGGCACGGGATGTGGAAGGGGACCGGGCTAAGGGTGCACCAACAACACCTGTGACTTTTGGCGTGCCTGCCACATCAAAGTTTGTTTTCCTGTTCTGGCTGGCAGGTGTTATTGCCTCAATAGCTATTGGATATACGGCCCATCTGGGTCCGGTATATTTTGCAGGTGCCCTGCTTGGCGGCGGCTGGATGTTGTGGCAGTCCATTGATTTTATCAGGAATCCAGAGCCTGAGCGGGGTGGCGAATTGTTTATGCAGGGTTCCAGGTACAGGGGTATTATGTTCGGCTCTTTGATAGTTGATGTGCTACTCCTGATATTCATAAAGTCTACAGGATATCCTTTCATATGGTAATACGGAGTTGCTAATTTGAATAACAATACCGATGCCGATATAGTGGTAGTTGGTGCCAGTCCTGCCGGAGTAATGGCTGCAAGGGAGGCGGCACGAATGGGTGCTGCGGTCATCCTGGTGGATTCTAAGCAGGATATGGGACATCCACCCCATCCAGCTAATACATTTTTCAAGTTTATGATGGACCGCAGTGACGAACCCATACTGGATGAGTATGTGGTGAACCGGCTGCGTGGTATGAAAATCATTTCTCCCGGCGGTACGGTCGTTGATATTGAAACACCTGGTTTTTTCATTGACCGCTCAATGTTTGACACTCATTACAGGGATGAACTGGTTAATGCCGGTGTGGATATCAGGACTGGTACTGAAGTCCTGTCAGTGATACGGGCAGGTGGGATGTTCAAAATAAGCACGTCTGATGGCGTACTGGTATCCAGGCTGGTGATTGCAGCCGACGGAATTGAGTCAAAGACTGCGGCGCGGATGGGGCTTAAGACCACACATTATCCCGGCGATATTGCCTGGGCAATGGAGGCTGAAGTTCGGGCGCTGGGTATCGGTGAGCCTGACATGTTCGAATATTATATCGGGGAGCATTCACCGGGCTGGAAGTCCACTTATTCGCCAGCCGGGGGTGACCTGGCTACACTGGGTGTGTATGTGAGGCGTCACGGCAGGGATGTATCTGATTTCTTTGACAGTTGGGTGGAGCGGTTCGCAAAACTGAAGGGGTACGGGAAGGATGATATTGAGATCATTGCCAGGTACACGGGCGGGGACCCTATAGCCACGGTACCGCACCAGCTGGTGGCTGACGGGTTTATGGTCACGGGTGGGGCGGCAGGCCAGAGCGGTATCGGTTACGGAATGCGGGCCGGGCAGATTTGTGGTGAGGTGGCTGCGGCAGCGGTTGCAGCGGATGATGTTTCAAAAAAGAGATTGCGGGAATACCCGAAACGCTGGGGGGGGGAGTTTGCCAGTGAGTACTGGATGGGAAGGATAGGGCTTGAAATGGTGCGCAAGATGACCGACCAGGAGATTGATACCGTGGTGTCGGTGTTTGCTGGCCGTGACCTGTCGTCGCTCAAGGGGACGCCGCTGGTTCAGGGTGTGAAGACCGGGATGTTCGTGGCATGGCATAAACCGAGTGCGCTGTGGGAGTATAGGGCGCTGCTCAGAAGGAAGTGAATGGGGCTGTTTTCGTCGTGTGCATATTTTATGCCATTGATTTATACCGATAACATAGGAGCCTTTTTACCCCCTCTGATTTTAGTCCGCAGNCGCAAGATGACCGACCAGGAGATTGATACCGTGGTGTCGGTGTTTGCTGGCCGTGACCTGTCGTCGCTCAAGGGGACGCCGCTGGTTCAGGGTGTGAAGACCGGGATGTTCGTGGCATGGCATAAACCGAGTGCGCTGTGGGAGTATAGGGCGCTGCTCAGAAGGAAGTGAATGGGGCTGTTTTCGTCGTGTGCATATTTTATGCCATTTGATTTTAGTCCGCAGATGGAATACGTAGGACTTATTGTGCCAAGGATAACATAGAGAAACTTTCATCCTACTTAACAACTATTTCTGCTCCTGTATTCCTTGCCCCGGTAACAAAAACCTGCCCCCCAATAGTTGAATCCAGGAATTCGGCCACAGCTTTCTTCACTTCCCCTGGCTCCTCAGCCACAGCATAAACCGTTGGCCCGAACGAACTCATGCCTGCTCCATATGCACCCTGCTCTTTCATAATATCCATACAGCGCCTGACCTCATCAGTCTGCAGGCCCACTTCCCGCTCCTTGAATCCCACTTCCTGGATGCGGTTTATGGCATCCCCGAAACTCTGCATGTCAGCTTCGATAATGGAAGGCAGCATGTTCATCAAAATTATATGGGACACTGCCTGCACTTCACCAAGAGGTATAGGGCAGTATTGCTTAAAAATATCAATCTCGCGCTGGGATGAAGCCCCTTTTAGGTCAGGTATGGCAACAACCAGGGGCCAGTCAGGGAAATCGTGCCGGAACAGCACGGGCCCGGGCGGCACCTTACTGGCAGCCGAGGGAGAGAACGCGCCCTTATCAACAAAACGGTGCCCTCCATCCACAATGAACCCGCCGTGCTCGAAAGCCTCTACTCCGATACCGGATGTCCCGCCCCTGCCGACCTTAGCGGCCACATCACGCACGCTCAGGCCCAGCCCGAACATAAGGTTGACAGCCCAGCCCGCAGCCAGTGCACTCTGTGTTCCGCTGCCCAACCCCACATGGGCCGGATATGGTTGTTCCACTTTTATATGGATACCCTTGCCTTGTGGAATCAAGAGTTCGGCTGCGGTTTTAATACGCTTAAGGTCACCACTGCCAGTTACGAACACTCCATCGTTTGTCTCCTTGGCCGACAACCTCATTAACGGGTCATCCAGCGTCAACCCCACACCGCCGTCCACTCTTCCCAATGACGCATTCAGGTCGATAAGAGTGAAATGCAGCCGGGATGGGGTGTTTATCTGTATCATCACTATGAAAGACCGCGCTTTTTCGATATAAAACTTAGGAAATAGGGGCACTGTTCTAAAAATCAGTTATTTTGTTGACACCGACTTTAAGTAAAATCTGTGTAAATCGGTGTCAATCTGTGTCTGGAAATATAAAAAGACACTGATTTCACTGATTTACACGGATTTGTAGTCGCATCTGAATCTAAACTATTCGCTGTACAACTGGATTTTGGTATTGTGTCGGAAATAAGTAATACCGAGTATTATTATATATTGGATTATGAGCGGGCATGTCCACCATAACCACAGCTCAAATATGACAGAGAGAAATCTAAGGTATGCTATCTATGCCACCTTCTCTATCTTCATCCTGGAGGTTGCAGGCGGGCTATACGCCAACAGCCTTGCCTTGCTCAGTGACGCAGCCCACATGTTCATGGACGTGTTTGCACTGGTCCTTACCTATGCCGCCATCCAGATTGCAAAGAGGCCGTCCAACTACAATGTGACCTTCGGTTACCACAGGCTCGAGATATTCTCAGCACTTATCAATGGGTTCACGTTAATTATCATCTCGGTATTCATTGCCAGGGAGGCGTACTTCCGCTTGCTGGAACCGCCTGAGGTCCGGGGGATGGAGATGCTGGTAGTAGCTGCCGTTGGTCTGCTGGTCAACCTGTGGGTGACCACACGGCTTCATGGGCACCATGACCTAAATGTCAGGGGGGCCTACCTGCATGCTCTTGGCGACACCTTGAGCAGCGTAGCTGTCATCGCAGGTGCCCTTATCATCCTGTTCACCGGCAATTCGATTGCCGACCCGGTGCTGAGTTTTGTAATTGTGGCCGTCATACTGTTCGGTTCTGTCAGGCTCATAACCGATTCACTCCACATCCTAATGGAATCCACACCAAAACACATTGATATCATTGAACTGGTCGAGGCAGTAAATGCCATTGAGGGCATAGAGGATATTCACGATATCCACCTGTGGAGTGTATGTTCCAATGTACATGCCTTAAGTGCCCATGTCCTGGTGGGCGATATGCAGGTATGTGAAACTGCCGATTTAATAGATGCCATCAACAAGGTGCTGGAAGAGAAGTTTAGCATAACCCAGACCACATTCCAGTTCGAAAGCATTGAATGCGGCAGACCCCTTATTCATGGAGTTGAACATTAATACTATTCAGGAAGTTGAATTATGCCCCCAAAAAAAGACAGACATGTAATGGAAGCCCTGGGCAAGACCAGGGTTGTAGTCGAGGACGGCAAAGTCGTGGAAGTTGGCCAGCCTGAGACCGACTATTGCCCCATCTTTGCCAAGGTCAGGAACATCACACAATTTACTTCCGAATCCGTGAAAGGCAACATCGAGTTCCGTATAGATGATTTCGGGATGTTCACTGCCCTGCGGGAGATAGAGATGGAGATTTTCGTAGGTTTTGGGGCCAGCGAGACCTTCATGACCGCCCTGCACAGGGGATTGCTGGATGCCTGTGTAACTGCCTGCGAAGGTGCTGGTACTGTTATCACAAACAGTCCCACCCTGGCCCAGGGCATAGGCAGCAGGATATCCGGACTGGTTGAGACCACGCCTATTCCAGGATTAATTAGCCGTATAGAAAAGGCAGGTGGGACCGTGCTGAACCCTAAAACAGCTGCCCTGGACCAGGTTGCAGGCGTGGAGAAGGCCATCGACATGGGGCATAAGTGCATAGGCGTCTCAGTCGTATGTACATCAGATGTCAGGATAATGCGCCAGCTTGAGAAAGAACATGGTGTGGAGATTGTCACCTTTGGCGTTCATGTTACCGGTATGGGTCACGATGAAGCGAAGGAGTTGATTGGCCTGGTGGATATAACCACAGGTTGCAGTTCAGGTTCTATCAGGGAACATATAAAAGGGCATGCTCTGGCACAGTTCGGCACTGCTGTACCTATTTTCGCCATCACCCAGCGAGGCAAGGAGATGCTGCTGGAGCGGGCAAAAGAGGTCACAGACCCGGTGCTCATCAATACTATGAAACTACCAGTACTGCCAGAGGACAAACAACCAAGACCCCTTATTTGAGTAAAAATATGGTCAAAAAGAAAAGTTAATAAACTATAATGTAGATTAATGTAAATTAGGCAAAGGTCGAGTAGAGTTTATCCCCTCATATCCCGTTCATAACCCGGCCTTTGCTTTCATTATTTTATAACTTTATTATTTTATTCGGATTAATCAGGTCTCTACTCCGCTATTCCAGACCATAATGCTTGATATTCCATTCAGCAATAGCCTGTATTTTTGCTATCGCTTTATCCCCGCCTTCCATTGTGAACA
>NKAJ01002108.1_pt2 | contig 12105 bp, 12 predicted proteins | sample 1556001 | NCBI WGS metagenome assembly NKAJ01 (sample SAMN06204642, study PRJNA360343) | marine sediment metagenome | isolation source: Jiulong cold seep at northern South China Sea | place: China: South China Sea, Jiulong cold seep | collected 2013-06 | reverse complement strand
CAGGTTGAGTAAGTAAACGGATAAGCTCATGTTCGTGGGGATTGAGCGGGCCAATGGATTCACCGTCACGGCCGTAATAGTGACCTTTCCAGGCTGTGGGTTGGCCTGGCCTGGCTGGTGGAATTTCAAACATCACCACGCGGCCCTCTGGTAGATGCAATTCATGGATTTCTATAAATGTCAGGCGGCTGGATGTTTGANTGGAATTTCAAACATCACCACGCGGCCCTCTGGTAGATGCAATTCATGGATTTCTATAAATGTCAGGCGGCTGGATGTTTGATCAGCGATTTCCTTTTTCAGGTTGTCCAGATCCGCTCGATTACGGCGGAAATCCGACCCCACGATTTTTCGCGGGTGGTTCTGAACGCCGAAGATAAGCCATCCGGCCTCTTGTTTTTTCAAACGGGCCTCGTTGCTGAGCGCCGAAAAATACTGGCCTAGTTTATCAAAATGAAATGATCGGGACGCTTGCTTGAATTCAAGCCATTCGGTTTCAGCAGGCAGGGCCAGCAGCTCGCTTAGTTTTCGGTACAGCGTCTGGGCATCATGCGCCTTCATGTTTGTTTTTTCTCCTTCCGCGACTTTTGTTTATCATTTATGCTCAAATGGATATCATTGACCCCGTCACCGGTAAATTCGCCGTCCTGCCAGAACCAGAGATATTGTTCTTTTGGGCGCAATGGTTCCTTCTTGTTAACCTGCGCTTTACTCAAATCAGCCAAATACCAACTGGAAATGGTGGGAATTGTGGATGGCTCCGCAGAAAATTGTCGCAATGTCATCATAACAGTCAAAATATTAAGAACCATCAAACAGGCTTAGTTGCTTGTCCTGCTCTTTTTTCTTCTTTTTCTTATCCTCGGCAATTTTTTGATTGATTTCTGTCTGTCGTGCCTTTTTCTCCGCTGCTTTCCGTTCTCTGAGGCGCTGCTGCTCAGCCATGAATTTGTCCATTTCCATGGACTCTTCATCGTCGGCTAATTCATAAACAATCTCATAATCCGGCAACATACTTTTTGGAATTACGAAACCACTGGGAAGCTCAACCAGTGTCATCGCATCTGAAATCTCAGGGCTGCAAAACCCTTCAGCGCCAAATCCAAGCTTGCAGGCTTTTTCAATTTGAGTTGCTTTGCTGCCAACAGTCGATTTCCTGGTGCCAAAGAAATTACAGATGGTGTCGGCTGAAAGAAACAACTCATTTTTCGTATCAAACAAGAAATTAAGACGGGCAATCACATAGATAATCGAGGCCGCCCATATTTCTTTTTTCCCGTTTGTAATTGAAATCTTTCGCTTCCGACCCAACGTGTCGCATAGCTTCAAGGCATAACTCTGCAGTTCCTCATTCAAATGCTCAACGCAAAAGGAACCTACCAATTCCTTGATTTCTTTTAGTCTCTCATCTTTTTTGGCTTTTTCCATTGTGGTTCTCTCGGTTATCTTTATTAATTTTCTTTTCCTTTGCCCACTTTTTTGCCATAGGCAGCCTTCTTTTCCTTTACCACAAACCCAATCTTCTTGCGTGGCTTCGCAAGCGGCGTCATAAGTTGGCGAATAGCTTCAAAGACTACTTTAAACTGTTCATCATATTTCTTTTCCATTTCCAATAGTTTGCCGGCCAGTTCGGTATGCGATGCCAGTAATTGGCGAAGCCGGACAAAAGCACGCATGATTTCAATGTTGACCTGTACCGCGCGTTTGCTTCTTAGGACACTTGAAAGCATTGCAACTCCTTGTTCGGTAAAGGCATAAGGTCTTGCTCTGCGAGAGCCACCCCAACTTGAAGTCACAATTTGTGATTTCAAGTTGGCAAACTCATCATCTGATAACTGAAACATAAAATCCCTTGGAAACCTATTATTTTTTAACTACCTGATTTCGTCTCAATAGCCCTTTGAAAATGCCTGACCGAAAATCTGTTTCTTGCTACAGGTAATCTCAAGCATTTTCCAACACATATAACACGCCACTATCAGCCAATCCTTTGCTCGAATGGGTTACTTATTTTTCAACGGATATTCCTGTGGGTTTCCTTTTCGACGATATAAACTTATAAATTGAGCTACGTTAATCCACCGATTCTTTCCTCATGCGCAAGACCAGCCAGCTCCCGAAGCTTTTTACGAATTAATTTTGCCTGCTGATGTGTCATGTTTTATCATATTATCAATGGCTTGAGCCCACAACTGATTTACAAATGGAGTGTCCAGCAAGTTCTCTCTTAACCAGCCAGCCTTCCTTTTTTCAAATCAGCAATCCACCCTGGAAATTGATGCGGAGTGAGCAAATCAAAGGTGTAATGCTGTTTCGCATCTGACCGATATTTGCTCTCAAGGTCTGCTAAGTTCAATGTGCTCAATTTGCTGTTCACCCGTTCAAAGTGGGCCTTTGCATACTCCTTTTTTGCCGGTGTTGCTTCATCCTGTTCTTCATCAGACTTGATTTCCACCACCTTGATAAGGGTTTCTATTCCTTCATCCTGGAGCTTTCTTAGCTTTTCAACATGGTCCTGCTTTCCTTCGCTTTCAATCCTTGAAATGTACCAGTCCAAATCGATCTTTATAAAGAAATCGGGATTAAAACTTCGCCTGACCCTGTCCTTGCCGCCTTTCCAGTATTCATAATCAATGGAGTAGAAATTCTTATCAGGTGATTTTATCCAGGAATTAATATAATCAGAATTGTCTATCAATTGAAAAACAAACTCCTTTTCCGGCGAATGGGATACCAGGACGATATTCTGAGGACTTTTCAGTTTTGACGTATTTACTACATAGGGTGGCCTTGTATCTCCCTTTACAAATGTCCTGATGATTTCATCTCTTCTCTCCACAAAATCTTCAGGCTTAAAAAGGGAAAGCTGTTGCTTATCTTTTGGGCGTCCTCTCAATTCATTAATGTATTTCAGTACAAATTTGTTTGTTTCTCCAACTTCGATTTCATAATCTTCGCTTAAGAATGCGGTTCTGTCTCTTTCAATCTCGCTCACCCGGATGCCGCACCTATCCATCATGGAGGTGTCAACAGGAATCAAATCCCCTGAAATATTTTCAAAGACCCGCTTCTTCTTTCCCCTTGGCAGGAACTGGTTAAAATAATTATCGATTTGTTTTCTGTTATCTTCCGAAAGCTTATCTCCCTTGATTCCGACCTGTTTCATGGCGTCAAGAATAACCTGCCTGATTTCATCCTCTTCAGGATAATGGCCATCTACAACCACGCTGCCAAAATCAAAATGCAACGCCTCAAACGTTCTATATTTAAAACGGTTAAAGATATCATAGACAATCTGATCGACTGTATAAAAATTCCTTGCCAGCTCATACCGTTTTTCGTCTTTGGTCCTTATCACCTTGACACCGAGTTTTTCCTCAAATGGTGTTAATGTGAGTTTCCCGGGCGGCCCCTGGTCTATGCGGTCAGCCTTTTCAAAACGTATATTGGGGATATAATTGAGGTTAAACAGGGTAAAATTATGTGTGCCTCTTCCCTGTTCCCGGTCAGTCAGAGGCAAAGAGGTAAGGTACATATCGCTTTCAGTAACCGAGTCAACCAGCTCCTTGATGTGATCGGCGAATTTGTCGTGATTTGTAACCGTCAAGACAGGATAGTTTTGCTGAATGTGTGCATTGGGAACTTTTCGGGGTATGCGCATACCCCTGCCTAACACCTGTGAAATAAGAAGCTTGGAATTAAATACCTTCTCTTCCATTGGGACTATCTGAAAGACATTGTCAACGTCCCAGCCTTCTGAAAGTTTGTTGACCGCAAAAATAAACTCCACGCTCCCGCCGATCTTTTTCGGGTCTGTTTCTTCAATATTATCAAGCTCCTGTTTGTATTCTGATTTGGAAACCTTGCTTACAACGCAAATCACCTTTTTGCTCTGCACCTCCATGATTTCAGAATCAGCTCCCTGCGCGCCATGATACTTTTTCTCGTATCCGGACAGAAACGTGACAAACTCATCATACCTTCTTTGAGCATTTTTTATATTCGGGCAGATAAAAATCGTTATCGGCTTTACAAGCCTTTTGCCCGAACGGGTTTTATATGCGTAGTTATCCCTGTTTTCCAGATGATTTTTCAGCACCATTTCAAAGCGTTGGTCAATAGTAAGGCGGTCATCGCCTTCATCGGTCTCGGTACGGATAATCGAATTGATCTTTTTGATATATTTTTCTTCGGTTGCATCCTTAATAGAGTAGTTGAAAATAATATCTGCGAAATACTCGTTCTGATTATAGGGGGTGCCGGTAAAACCGATGTGCCTGGTAATTTTGGCATTTTCACGTAAAAACTTCATCCAGAGCCGCTCGTCTCTTGTTTCCCCTCTGCCTTCCTGCCCTGCTTCTCTATCAAGCACAAGACCATTGTCTGCATATCTTAAATGTGAATAGGCATGATGGATTTCATCTCCAAGGACAAGGACTTCCTCTGTATTTTTGAATAATGTATCGTTGATTGAGCCAAATGTGAAAACTGCGTTGATGTTTTCAATGACAATGGAGTCGTCTTCTATGGGGTCGTTGTCTGTGAGAAGATTAATGGCCTTTCCCCGGTATCTTTGCGGAAGCTTGCTGTTGAATTCTCTTTTGTTTATCAGTTCCTTGAATTTTTCGCGCAGGCCCTGTTCGATAATGGTTGAGGCCGGGCCAAGCACAAGAACCCTTTTTGTAAGCCCCATGACAAGAGAAAGCCAGGCAGTGGCAAAGATTACATAAGATTTTCCCGTGCCGGTAGCCATGTGCACCACGCCTGAAAGCCGGTCAGGAAGGGGGAGTTGGTGGAAAAAATTTTCTTCTGTTCCAAAACGCTGCTGAATCTGCAATTTCTGTTTATAATTCTCTCTTCCAAGTTCAGCAACGCTTTTGTAACTGCCACCCCAAAGATAAATCATGATTTGTTTAATAGCATCGTACTGATAATCGCGCGATCCAACCAGCTCGCTGACATAGTCCTCTATATCCGAAAAATTGAATTTGTTGTAATTACATCTCCGGATATTTATATCCAGAGTATGATCAGACAAATTTAATCTTTTGATAGCTTTCTGTCTTTTAGACTTTTTCGCCATTTTATTTTAACCTGTTTAACAGACATGTCATCTCTTTCACGAATGCTTCGCTTTCCTCAACGATTTCTTTGACCTGATCAGCATCAAATTGAATCAATGGCCGATAATCTGCCTTGTGCCGATTATCAAAAAGCCAATCATAGTGTTTTCCCCAGGACCTATCGATTTTCTTAGATTGAATAAAATCCCTGTGTAGCATTGATCGTACTTCTTTATGTTTTTTAAATGTTTTTCCCTCATTTAAAAGTACCGAAGAAAAAGCATGGAAACAGGCAAAATATGCATCTCGCACTGCATTTTGATACCTGCTTGATTTAAGGTTATCCCGAGCTGACGCAAGGTCTTCCCCTGCTTTTTCTACCCAATAGTCGATAATAATTTGTTGGCTCATAACACTACAGCTCCATCTCGTGAGATTTCCTGGTAAACAGGAAACTCCGTGAATATACCTTCCTCCCACTCATCAGAGAAAGTGAACAACGGACTGAAAATAACATTATATTCCATACCGATATCGAACAAAGCCCCAATAATAGCCTTCTCCTCTTTCCAATGCAACGACCTGGAAGCAACCACAAGCAAATCGATATCTGAATACTCGTCATAGTCTCCGCGGGCCTTTGATCCAAACAGAATAACTTTAGATACGGAGAATTCGCTTTTTAGCATCTTGATGGCTGCCTTGATGGCATCACTTTCATTTTTCATCAATGAGACGCTTTCAAAAGACTTCATAATAACTCCTTATAGTGGTTACTTGTTTTTGATGATAAAAGGTTTACTCTCATTGCCATGTTTATCAATGCCAATAACGGCAACGCTTTCCGTCAAACCGGTCATTCTGATTTTGCCGTCATCACTGATATCTTTGGCAAATACCGTCCTGTCCATATCAAAAATCTTACCGTCATAATCAATATCCACAAGCAGCATCGCAAGCCCGTCAAGCCCTTTTGAGCGCTTTTCCTGCTTATCCAGAATTTTTGCCTCAAACTGGGTGATCTTCAAACCGTGCTTGGTTTTTTCAACCTCAATCTCAACATCATCATTAAAATAAAACCCTGTGGAATTGATAAGGTTGTTGACATTTTCCTGGGAGCTTGGCTGCTGCTGTATCTGAAAATTGCGGGAAACATCTTCCAGTATTTTGTAAGGAAACTTCAGCATCTTAAAATGCACATCATTACCGGCGCTGTTTTTCATGGTGGTATCACCAACAAGGGTGCATGTCTCCGGCGTGATGATATAATAATTGCCTTTTAGCTTGCTGCGGGACTGCACAATAATCCCTTTGAGATACTTCTCGTCAATCCTGATATTTTTTAAATATCCGTCATTCCACACAGGATAAACCTCAACCGGATCTCCGTCCTTTTCACCAAAAATATTGGTAAGCCTGTATTTGCCTGACAGATCCTTTTCATCCCGGCTGCTCTGAAAAAGCCCTAACACAAAATCAATATAGGCATCCTTGTTCTCCCTGAGCTTCATGATCCGAGAAAAATCATAAGCTCCCGTAGAAACTACGCAGAATGGTTTTGGAGGCTTGCCGTATTTTTGTTTTTTCTTTACATCCTTACCGAGTGCCTTTGACTCAGCGATTTTCAGCATCCTCTTTTGCATTGTATAGATGGCATGTTTGCCGAAATCGCAGACAATCCAGCGGCGACCGAGTTTTTCAGCAACAGCCGCGGTGGTGCCGGAACCGCCGAAGACGTCCATGACGAGATCGCCAGGGTTGGAGGAGGCAAGGATGATTCGTTCGAGCAAGGCTTCAGGTTTTTGGGTGGGGTAACCTACAAACTCTTTTGCTTGTGAATTTATTGGAAATATGTCAATCCATAAATCATCTGCAAATTTACCTTTCGAATCATCCAAATATTGCTTTTTTCGAGGATTACCTGTTGACGTAAATTCGATTAAATTATTTTTAATTGCTTTATCAATCCTTTCTTGTGCCCAAATCCAATGCATGCCTGCTGGTGGTTCAATAATTTTATCAACAAACTTTCTTCTATGGCCGCTGCCCTTTTGTATCAAACTCACAAGCTGATAACGTCGACCAGTCTCTTTTTCCAGTTTATCAAATTTTTTATCATAATCATCGTCTTGCTCTTTATGTTGGGTATTGAAAATGTTATTCAAATTTTTTGAATACATTAATATATTGTCGTGAACATTCCCAAAACTTAGGCTTTGAGCTTTTACTACTCTAATTTTCTGCCATATAATCTCATTCCTGAAATTATTCTTTCCAAAAATCTCATCCACCACGATTTTAACATAATGGCTCATCTTCCAATCCAAATGCACATAAAGACTCCCATCCTCTGCCAAGTTCTCCCGCATATAAAGCATCCGCTCTCTCAAATCCTCAATAAACTCGGCGGAATCGACCTTGTCGGAATAACTCTTTTCATCTCCTGATCCTCTAAAATCACTCTTGGTCGCAAATGGCGGATCAATATAAAACAGCTTCACCTTGCCCTTGACTCTGTCCTTGATCAGCGGGTCAGCATTCCGGTGACAGGATTTCAGAAATTGCAGGTTATCCCCCTGCACAATCAGGTTCTGCCAGTTATCATCCGTCCCGCTCTTTGCTTTCTTAAATAGATCGAGCTGGGTCTCACCCGTCAAACTGCCGCCTTTAAAACACCGTTCAACCTGAAGCGGCGATCCGGCATCCGTCGGAGAACCCTGATTCAGGATAGCGGCCTCGCTTCTTTTCCCCGCATATTCAAGGGTAACAATTTTAGCCCTGTCCAGCTTAGCAACATCAAATTTTTCAGCCAGCCCCGGAAAAAGTTTCGTCATCAACTCCGGGGGCGGTTCAACATTGTTATTCAGCGCCTCAATTATTGTTTTCTTTTCTTCGTCTGTAAGGTCGGTCTTTACCATAAAATAACCCTGAATTCTAAGTGTTTATGCGATTAAAATGGGATTTTATCGTCACAAACTGGTTCAGTCTCTTGAAAGTTGTCATATGCTTCTTTAAAAGGTTTCATCCAATCTTCATCTGTAAATAATAGAGCAGTATGAAATTTTTCATTCCCTGATTTCAATCCATTATTTATAATATTAACGATGCGACCTGAAGGAGGATTAACCAATTTTTTCAATACCTCAAAAAAGTAGTTAAAAACATAATCTTGATTTTGGTCATCCGATGAAGATAGCTTGTTTAAAAGAACGCTTATGAGATCATCTTTAAGGATAAAATGTTCGCATATATTCGCAGCCCAAGTGCCAAAAGCGCCTTTTAAACATTTATGGGAATTAGAGATGTATCTTCCGTTTCTTATAGATTCAATCAACTTGTTTTCAAGTCTAAGTCGCGAAATCTCGTCACAGTTCTCTATAAAATTAGTGGGGAATATTCTAAGAATCATTCTTGTTGTGTCATCATTATCAGTTGTTTTCAATTCATCTGATATTGTATCATAGACCTCATTGAGTTCATCTTTATTGAGACTTTCTATTAAAGAATCAAAAAATATTTTTAATTTTTCGCCATCTCCTTGTTCTTTCCGCCTATACACTTCAATAAATATATCAAGCCGTTGTTTTTTAGGGATTTCATTTACGAGTAAATCCGCATACCTTTTCTTTGGAACAAAATTTTCCTCAAAAACTCGTTCTATAAAATCACGTTTCGTAAACGGCGTTTTAGACCGGTCAATTATTTTTGTGAGGTAATTAATAAACAAAATAATAGAATCGGCGTCTGATATTGAATCATTGTATTTTTCATGGCTTCTTGGGTTTCGTATGGCTTGATAGATCCCTCTTAAAATCTGAGCAATGCCTGCCTTGAATATTTTTATCTGATTCACTCTGCAATTTATTGACTTTTAATTTAGGTGATTTTCCACCAAAAGCCTGGCCAATCAAAGACACACCATCGCTTTCCAACCCACTCTTTTCTCTTATCAAATCACTTAGGAAATAGATGGCATCATGAATTGCCCCTGTATAGTTTCTGTCTTCGTAGGAGTTTTGGATCATTTTCCACAGGCGCTCTTCAATTTTTGATTCTAAATTCATTGGTAAGGTTTTTCCTTTCTCCAGTCATTCAACTGCAAGGGAATTCCAGGAACAGTATACCTATTGCCCGAAGAGCAAAGGCAATAATATGTATATGATCCCCCGATTCCTGAAGCGGTCAGCAATTTTCTGTATTGTCTCCTTCTTTTTGCCATTCATCTACAATTTCTTTCCAATCAATTTTACGTTCTTCTTTTCCTGTCCATACATCCCAGAAATCAGGGTCTTTGGAATCCGGTTGATGCTCTTTTTTTAATTCATTCATATCAACAAGAATCGGAACAGGGGCAGCCCAACCGAGAAGTATAGCTTTTTTTGTGGGTAAAACAGGTAGTTCGTTTAGAATACTGCCGAGATTATCCGGTACAAATTTTTTAACCAATTCCTGGTCTCTGTCATTGACTAAACGATGCAATAAAAATGTATTGCATTGAGATAGAACTGTGGGTGAAAGTTCTGAGGGTCTTTGAGAGGAAAGTAATAAGCCAAGCCCGAATTTTCTTCCCTCTTTTGCAATTTTTTCAAATGATTGACTGCACAATCGGGAAGGAGAGAAATCTTCATTCTCACGATTATATTTACTGATAAAATTGTGTGCTTCCTCCATAACCAAAACAGTTGGCAAAAGTTTTGCGTATTTTCGCCTGTATCTTTGTAGCGACTCGAAAATAATCCGAGCCATTACCGCTACTACGATGTGAATAATATCCGTCGGCACTAATGAAAGGTCAACAACGGTAATTTCTCCATTTTCCGCGTTGTTTTTGCCGACATACTTTTCTAACCAGTCAGTAAGAGATATGTCAGTTTCGGTTCCAATAATTGAAGACATACGCGTGTCAGAAAGCATTGTTCGAATACGCATAATAAGAAAATCCATAAACTGTTGTACATTACCTCCTTGTTCCTGTGCTAACCGTTCTATGTGATTCGGTAAATCCTCATCTTTAAAATAAACAGGAGTGTCTTCATCAGGGCCTTTATATCTTTTTAATCCGCCGAACAAATCAGTCTTCTCGTTAATTTTATCAATTATCTGTTGCAAATCCTGTTGTTGAAATGCAGGATAATAACCCGCTCTATTCCGTGGTCTATTTGTAAGTACAGAACCAATTTTATCGATAATATCTTGTAAAGCATCTTTTCTCTCACCAGAAATGCTACTTAAAAAGGGCTCAAGACTTCCTTTAGAGGCTTGTAGAAATTCTCCACAATTCTGTTTCCCTGGAAAATCGGCAAAAGCCGAAGGACCTGTTCTTAATTTATTTGTAAGTGATACTAAGAAACTAACCAAGAATCTCTTAACCTCAACTTCCGCATTTTTATCAGTCTGATAATTGCCACTTCTCAGTTCTCTTAAAGCTTGTCTTAATAGTGGTCGTTGCGTTTTACCGCTTGCTTGAGTAATTGAACTCCACTCATAACTGTTCCACATCCATACAGGAACCTTCAACTGCTCAAATCCAGCCTTCTTCTCATCAAAAGCGACTTTAAATATTCTAACCTTTCCCGATATCCCATCGAAAGTCTTTGTATATTCTCCATTAGGGTCAAGAATGATAAAACGAGCATTGGGGTTTTTGTCATGCCCTATTTCGTTTTTTACAGCCTCCAGAGACCAGCGAATCAATCCGGCGACAGAACAGGATTTGCCGCTTCCGGTGTTACCCAATACAGCAACATGGCGGCCAAACAATTTGTCTGGATCCACATAAACAGGAGCATTCGCAGCAAGAGGTGAATTTCCAATTTTAATCTTTGCATTTTCGTCTTTGTTTTCAACAATTGATTGCAATTGCTCATGCGTTGGAATTACTACAGCATCACCAACAGAAGGATAACTGTAAACTCCGCGTTCGATTTTATAACCTTTATCTTCTTTCTTTAAAATACCCAGAGGGCTGATAGACATTTTGCGCAAAGGAAATGGTAAATCAACTAAATCAAAATCCTTAAATCCTTTTCGCTTCGGATAAGGTGAATGCTCGATACCAATCCATGAAATCATACCTATTAGCGCCCCGGCTTCATTTGGGAGGAGCACATATCCATTTATTTTCGGGAAAAGTGTAGGAGTGCCGGTGTTTAGGGCGGTATTTTGCGGAGCATTTAAATCCAGAAGTACCCTTATCTCGAGCGGAGAAACCGATTCTACAGTTCCAATTGTAAGGTTTCTTAAATCATCATAGTTAATATCAGAAGGGATCATCTGTCGAGTCTCCTGCTTTTTGGGATTTAGAACTATTATCTTTGCCTCTTTTTTCCAGAACACGCTGTTTTCTCTCTGTGATTCTGTCAATCGCCGCCTTGGGCAAATAATTTTCAACCAATGTCTTTAAATCTGCAAAATGCTCACCAATCAGGAGTGTAAATTGTGAAAGATTGTTGTTTTCGATAAACCTTTGAATTCGACCATTCGCCTTATCTCCCCACGAAATAACAACCAGATGTGTAGACGGTATAGTCAACATATCTGCAAGAATCCGGTTTACATGAGAGTCTCCAAACCCATATCCGTAGGTAACTACAACAGAATTTGGACGACAGACAGCAGTTGAAAAATCACGAAATAATTCAGAATAGGGAAAATAAACGGTTTCGATATCTTTTGCGGAATTGGGATAGATAACAACATGGTCAAAAGGTTTTTCTGGAATACCTGGATGTTTTTCGTCTGCACCAAAAGGTAATGGTGCTTTTAATATCTTGTTATCTTCAAACCGCCAATCCAAAGAACCGTGGAGCTTTGTATATTTAATCACACCTTCTACATATCTCGGTTCCCCTCGAATACCTGGCGGATTATAATNTGTAGACGGTATAGTCAACATATCTGCAAGAATACGGTTTACATGAGAGTCTCCAAACCCATATCCGTAAGTAACTACAACAGAATTTGGACGGCAGACAGCAGTTGAAAAATCACGGAACAATTCACTATAAGGGAAATAAATCGTCTCGATATCTTTCGCGGAATT
>NKAJ01001145.1_pt1 | contig 12195 bp, 14 predicted proteins | sample 1556001 | NCBI WGS metagenome assembly NKAJ01 (sample SAMN06204642, study PRJNA360343) | marine sediment metagenome | isolation source: Jiulong cold seep at northern South China Sea | place: China: South China Sea, Jiulong cold seep | collected 2013-06 | reverse complement strand
TCAATCATGCGACGGACTGTCATAGGGTCGGGACCATCAAGGCGGGCGACCATCATAACGTCGGAGGGCTGATACTCTTTTTTTTCGGAATGATAACCCACATAAAGTGGATTGATGATCCACCCGGATCGGGGGACTGCTTTTTTAAGGACCAGAGTGAGCTCGGAATCCACGGCTGCAAGCTCGTCACTGGGCGAGATCATTTGAAAACCTTCATTCCATTGCCGTTGCGGTTTCTTGTGTTTCTGTCTTCGGAAGACCCTGACGGCCTTTTCGGCCAACAGATTTTCCAATGCGGCGTGTTTTTTCTTTATTGCAGGATATTCCAGACGCTCAGCCCCGTTCATAGGAGACGCCCGGACACGTAAGGGAATCTCGTAGGTAAGGAGTATGCAACGAATGTCAAGAGACTGTTCGTTAGATTGAATAAATTCCCTGATCGGTTGCGCAAGTCCCTTTTCATATACCTCTCTTGAACAGGCATCCCATGTCGGGAGGGAGACCAGGAGCAAATTGGATCGTGGAATATTGCGTTTTTTCATATAGTAGCCGGCAAGATCAGAACCACTGGCACTTTCCCTGTTGGCTACAACCAGGATCTCATCCGGCCGGAGGCCGAGCGCAACATGGGGAGTCAGAAATACAAAACCAAGCCAGAAAGCGACAAAAAAGGCAACTCTAGACCTGAGGTAGTTCAATGTAATTGACCTGATTATAAGCATTATCCGTGATTAGTGCTTGGCCGAAAACCTCTGTCTTTTCGGTCAAATCCGAAATCCGAAACACGAAATTCGAAACAATGACAAAAATATCGAATTCCCAGCATCCTTTAAAAAGGCACAAAAGTAGCTTACACTTTTTCGATTTAGCCGCAAAGAGTCTAAAGTTTTTCAGCATCAAGCTGCCCGCGACAGTTCACCATACTGAGTCTTCCTGGTCTTGGCTTTAATTATTCAGGGTTGAATTCCCCGCTCATTCCTGGAAAATTTCGCGCCTTGCATCTCGGGCTTTTTGAGCGGAATCATGTTCCGGGCTTTTTGCAGTGTAATCATGGCTATGATAAATATAAGACCCATTACGCTGACTGGAACTTTTTCCCCAGTGTCGGCCAAGGATTTCACGGAACACACGAACTGAAAACAGGAAACAGTATCTATGAAATGGACAGAAGAGGCAAAAAAGGCCTTTGAGGCAGTACCGCCTTTTGTGAGGCCTATGGCCAAAAAGGGAGTAGAGGCCTATGCCCGGTCACTGGGGCGGAAGATCATCACCCCTGAGCTCCTTAAAGACGCCAAAAAAAATCTCATGGGAAGACGGAACAGATTCTTTGCCAAAGAAGGGGTGGACCCACTGANTGGCAGAGAAGGGGTGGACCCACTGAAATACGCCTTTGATCGCAAGATCGCAGTTCATGCCGGGGCCGGAGGACAACCGCTTCCTGCTGAAGAGGCCTTGCCTGCCTGGCAGGCACTTTGCGTTAAGCCTGACAATTCGCCTCGAAGGACAGTCTATATCCACATCCCCTTCTGCCAAAGCCGGTGTCTTTATTGCGGCTTCTTCATGCATACCTTGCGCCGGGGCGACAGCACCCGTTACACTGATGCCCTCCTCAAGGAGATAGAACAGGTCTCGGGACTTCCGGCCGTGATCAGCTACCCCATACATGCAGTCTATCTGGGAGGCGGGACACCTACTGCTTTGGATGCAGGGGATCTCAAGCGGCTGATCGAGGCTGTTTGCCGCCTGTTCCCCCTGGCCAAAGACTGCGAAATCACTGTGGAAGGCAGGGTGGCCGACTTTGGGCAGGACAAGATGCGCGCTTGCGTGGCCGGAGGTGCCAATCGTTTTTCCATCGGTGTCCAAAGCTTTAATACCAAGGTCCGGCAGGACGTCGGACGTATAGCGGACAGGGCAGAGGTCCTGAAAATGCTCACCACCTTGACTGACCTGGACAATGGGGCTGTAATTATTGACCTCATCTACGGGCTTCCAGGCCAGACCATGGCTATCTGGGAAGATGACTTGAGGACCCTGATTGAAGAGACAAGGCTGGACGGCGCCGATCTCTACCAGTTGAACGTATTTAAGGGCAGCCCTTTGAGCCGGGCTGTAGATCAAGGTAAGCTCCCGCCCCCTGCCGATATCCCTACCCAGGCAGAGATGTTTTTAAAGGGCAGGGAGATGATGACCGCGGCTCGTTTCAGGCGTCTCTCCATGTCCCATTGGGGCCGCACTCCCAGAGAGCGCAACCGTTACAATACCTTTATCCGCTACGGGGCCACCTGCATCCCACTGGGCTGTGGTGCAGGAGGGCGCCTTCACGGCCACTATTTCTTCCAGGAGGGGAATCTGAAGACCTATTACGAGCGTGTCAACGCAGGGGAAAAACCAGTGGCCACGGCCATTCTCCTGCCTGTTCACTCCCCTCTTTTTAGAAACCTTGTTGGACAGATGGAAAGTGGCAGAGTGAATCTCACTGCCCTTGGAGAAAAGCACGGTTTTGACTTAGAGGCAGTCTTTTCCCCGCTCCTTAAGCAATGGGAGCAGGCTGGCCTGATACGGCGTCCGGGGGAAGGGTGGATTGAGCTCACAGTGGCAGGGGAGTTCTGGAATGTCAACCTGGCCCAGGCACTTATTGATTACTTCCAGCACTATCATCAGGAAGATGCGCGGCCTGGTTCCATGGCACTATAAATCCAGCAAGTTTTGTTGTATTGGAGGACAATCATGAAAACCTTAATCGTATGTGCGAGCAAGTATGGTTCCACCCTAGAAATCGGAAGATGGCTGGCGGAAAGACTGGGCGGCGATTGCCTTGTGGATAAGGCTGAATCCATGCCGGACCCGGCAGATGCAGATATTGTCATCCTGGGCTCTGGTATCTACAACCACCACGTATTGCCCTCTGTGCAGGAATATGTGAACCGCTTCAAGGATGCGCTGAAAGGCAAAAAGACTGTAGTCTTTGGAGTCGCCATGGACACAACAGGGATTTTTGTGCAGGGAAAGGTCCACGGCGGATGGAACTATATCCTGCCTTTGATTAAGAGCCTGCCAAAACCCCCGATCCATGCCGGACTCCTGGGCGGGGAAATAAACCCGGACAAGCTGGATGCCGGGGATACAAAAGGACTTAAGCGGTTCTACAAGATGCTTTACGGCCAAGAGACTCCCATACCCTATAAGACCTGGATGAACAAGAAAAAGGTCTGGGCCTTTGCGGAAAAGATACTGGAGCGTCTTGAGAGGCCGTTTTAGTGTCCCTGTCGGGGATTCTGGGTCGCGGTAGGAATGCTGGTTGCCCCGCTACCCCCTCCCCCATCCCCTCCCGCCAGGGGAGGGGAAAGGAAAAAACCACAGACATCAGGAGATTAGGTTATGTGTGGATGGTATCGCATCACAGCAGTAGGCCTCTTGTGCTTGATACTGCTTCTTTTTCTATCAGGTTGTGAACAAAAACCAAAGGATGTTGGTCCGGCACCTGTCATGGCTGTAGGTTCCCAGTGGTACGGTCACATTCCGGTATGGGTGGGCATAGAGCGGGGTATCTTCAGGAAACATGGCTTTGACGTATCGTGGAGATTCATCGGCAAGAGCATGGACCGACTAAATGCTATCTCTTCCGGAGAGGCTCAATTTGCCAGTCTGGGAGAAATCGCCATGTTGAGTGCCATGGCCCAGGGCAACACGCGCTTTTACTGGATAGGCAATCAGGATATCGCCCCTGGTTTTGAGGGGATGGTGGCACGGCCGGGCATATCGGGTTTTGAGGATATCAGAGGGAAGAAAATCGGCTTCCCATTTGGTTCCACTGTGGATATCACCTGCCGGCTTTTGCTCCGGCAGCATGGTCTTGAACCGGACAGGGATGTCAAGCTTGTAAATCTGGAGGTGGGCGACGTGCCGGCTGTCTTTCGTGCCGGTAATGTGGACGCCGCCCTGGTCTGGGAACCCGGATTTTCCCAGCTACTGGAGGTAAAAGGGGCCACAGTACTGGGCATGGACACCGACACTGAAATCTTTAGACGATTCGGCACAATGACCGGCCCGGATGTTCTCATCCTGAACAAGACGTGGGTAGATGAGAACATCGTGAGGGCACGGCGGTTTATGGCCGCCTATTTCGAAGCGCTGGAGTGGGTAAAGACCCATACTGACGAGACAGCGCAGATCGTCCAAGGACGTTACATACAACAGGACCTGGAGCTTGTCCGAACAAACCTGCGCAAGTTCGTATGGCAGGGGCTTAAGGACCAACCGCGAGTAATGAGTGATGAGGATCTTTTCGCACAGGTCGATTTCGTTATTGATATCCTTTACAAAGACATGAAAGCTATCCCGGTCAAGCCTGATTTCCGCCACTGGGTAAACCTTAACGTCCTTCCCGTGGAAGGGCCGGCCGGAGACTGATCTCATGGATGGCAAAGAACTCGGGCTCTGGCATTCGGCTATTATTGGATCGGCAGGCTTTATCTTTTTTGTTGGCCTGTGGGAGGTGGTGGTGCGCCTCGGCTTTATCGATCCTTTTTTTCTCCCTGCCCCAAGCCAGGTGATGGAGCGAGCGCTGGCAATGACGACCGGCAAGGATGCCGTGCTGCTGAATGATATTCGAATGAGTGGCACACGGGTGCTCACCGGATTTCTGCTGAGCGCCGTAGTCGGCGTCCCCCTGGGACTGATAATGGGCATGAGCCGCCTGGTCCGGGCGTTTCTTAATCCCATCGTCTCCATCATACGCCCACTTCCGGCCTTGAGCTGGATACCACTTTCCATGCTCTGGTTAGGGATAGACGAACAGCAGAAATATGCCATTGTATTCATGGGCTGTTTTGCGTCTGTGCTTGTATATACTATTGATGCCACCCTAAAGGTAGACCCCCTTTTGATCCTTGCCGCAAGAAATCTGGGAGCCAAACGCCTGCATACACTTCGTTTTGTTATGCTCCCCGGCGCTCTTCCCAATATCCTAAGCGGCCTGAAGGTGGTCCTGGCCATTGCCTGGACCTGTGTCATCTCGGCTGAAATGGTAGGGGCTAACAGCGGACTGGGATTCAGGATTTGGACTGCAAAGGAGTGGTCAGACACTGGGCAGGTATTGGTGGGGATGCTATGTATCAGCCTTACCGTGCTGGTTCTGGACATCATCTATAGAGTGATCGAGAAAGTCCTTTTGCCCTGGAAGAGGATGTCATGAGTGACATCCTGATCAGGGCTGATAATGTATCGAAGGTATTTCACTCCCACAAAGAGGACGTAGAGGCTATTCACGATTTTTCCCTGACTGTGAAAAAAGGGGAAATTGTGTGCATTGTGGGGGCTTCAGGCTGTGGGAAGAGCACCTTTCTTAATATGGTGGCGGGCTTTATCCGACCATCTTCCGGCCGCATCCTTTTGGAAGGACAAGAGATCACCAAAGTAGAGCCCCGGTGCGGAATGATTTTTCAGAACTACGCCCTGTTTCCATGGATGACTGTTATCGAAAACATCAGCTTTGGCCCACGGCTGAAGGGCGTTCAGAAAAAGGTGAGGCACAAACAGGCCAAGCGGTGGATTAAGAAAGTAGGCCTTGAAGGGTTTGACTATTCCTACCCCGGCGAACNATCACCAAAGTAGAGCCCCGGTGCGGAATGATCTTTCAGAACTACGCCCTGTTTCCCTGGATGACTGTTATCGAAAACATCACCTTTGGCCCACGGCTGAAGGGCGTTCAGAAAAAGGTGAGGCACGAACAGGCCAAGCGGTGGATTAAGAGAGTAGGACTTGAAGGATTTGACTATTCCTACCCCGGCGAGCTCTCCGGTGGTATGCAGCAGAGAGTGGCGCTCACTCGGGCCCTTGCAAATGAACCGGACGTATTGCTCTGCGACGAGCCCTTTGGTGCGCTGGATGCCATGACGCGTCAGGCCATGCAACAGGAGCTGTTACGCCTGATGTACAAATCAAACCAGACGATTTTGTTCATCACCCACTCCATAGACGAGGCCCTCATCCTAAGCGACCGCGTTGTCATCATGTCTGCCAGGCCTGGCAGGGTTAAGGCTGTATTCGAAAACGATCTTCCACGCCCCCGCAAGCTGGAACTCCAGCTTGCGGATCGCTATCTGGAACTCAAAAGAAAGGTCTGGTCCCTGGTTGAAGAGGAAGTTGTGAACGCTTTGGGAATCAGGAAAGGATAGTAGAATATTCAAATAGCGGGTACACTGTTAAACCCATGGATAAACCCATGAACACTCTTTTTCTGCTTAGGCGTCATATTCATAAACTGCAATCCCATACGGTGCATATGACCCTTTTTCCGAATCCATCGTACAATGCCTTCAATTTTGACTCGGGAATTTGATGGAAAAAATATGGTCAGTCTCGAGCTGGCAAGAAATTCCTGTAATGCCTCGAGTCCAACACCACTCATACTGATGTCTGTCATAGACTCCACATAGAAACGCCGGCCGTCCGAAATCGTGACCAATGACTCAATCGGGAATCGCTCATCCTGCCGTCGTTCAGAAGAAAATATTTCTTTCATTATACTCTCTTGCATATCCCATTAACCCGGATTTTGTAGTAATCCCCGACCAACAATATAATAACACGTTATTTATAAAAATACCACTAAACATATCCTTTCGAGGCGCGCAGTAATAGCCTCCGGAAGACATCCGCATGTTCTGTTCTTAAAACTTATCGGAACTAATGAAAAAAAACTTAAAAAAAATCCTCTGAGCCTCTTGCAAAACTCATGAATTCTGTTCGAGGGCAAGATGCGAGGAGGAAAAAATCAACCACCCGGCACAGTATCTAAAGAAGAAAATCTGGCAGGTAGAGGCTGCGGGATCAGGACTGTTTTTCCCATCCTGAGAAAATATGCATCAGTCATGCCTGCGATAAAGTCTCTCACAATGGTCTGGTAAGACTGCCCCTGAGCGTAGCTGTCATCCATCCCATTAAGGTAATCCCTGAAAATCACTGACTCATTCCTGTCCTGTTGCAGGTCATCCAGAAAGTGTTTAAATAAAATCCTGTAGAGGTCCTTAATTTTGGATGATTCGGTTTTAATCTTGGGATTCATATAGATGAACTCCATATTGAAGGCCTTTAGCTCTGCCAGGGCATTTACCACCTCATGACTGAAGGCTATTTCATCTCTATCCAGGCTGGATTTAATAAGATCCTCGACCAGGCGGTAAACAATGGTCCCGTTCGTATCCCCCAATATCTTCCGGCAATGACCGGGGATCTGATCCCTCCTAATTAAACAAAGCCTGATGGCGTCCTCGATATCCCTTCCCACATAGCTGATTACGTCGGCCATCCTGACCGCACAACCTTCGAGGGTCATGGGCCGGAGGTCTGTCTGAGGTAAGGAGAGCTTTGCCTCTACCTCAGCATCGAGCGTCTTAAATGTCTTCCCTCTGTGAGGGCTGATTGACGGGCAGTGTATCTCCCCATCGTGGCACAGTATTCCATCAAACACCTGGAGACTAAGATTGCATCCCCTACCCTTTCGCTCAACTCTGCGCAGAAAATGAACTCCCTGGACACTATGAATAAACGAAGGAAGACCGTGTTCCATGCATAACTCGGCGAGATACCGTTCACCATCGTGACCAAAGGGGNAGATACCGTTCACCATCGTGACCAAAGGGAGGATGGCCAATGTCGTGCCCATAGGCTATGGCCTCAATAAGATCCTCATTCAATCGGAGAAAACGGCCTATAGTCCTGGCAATCTTTGATACCAGTTGGACGTGCAGCACTCGATGAGTAATATGATCATTGGGGATAAGGGAAAAAACCTGAGTCTTGTCTATATACCTTGCATATGCCAGTGAATGCAGAATTCTGTCTGCATCAACTGAAAACCACTGCCTGTGATCTGTAGCTAACCGTTCCTCCTCCCTCTCCCGGACAGCATCAACACTGAGGGTTGCAAAAGGAGAAAGGCTTTTTTTCTCGTCTTTTTCCAGACGGCCCCTTTCATCCATGAGGTTTATTGTCATAGACTCAACTCCTCCGGAATATTGATTAATTTGCTCACTAGTTCAATATTCTACATGTGATTTAACAAAGCAATTGTTATTGTGTGTCTATTGACACTATAATCTCCGATTCTTACCTTGCTTTGGAATAAAAAGTAACTTCTCAATACATTTAAGTCTTTGAATTCTAAGGATATTTTAAATCATGCAACTTGAAAAATTCACAATGAAATCACAAGAGGCCCTGCAGGAGGCCCAGAGCTTGGCCCAAAGCAAAGGGCATCAGCAAATCGAGCCCGAACATCTGCTAAAGATACTGCTGGCCCGGCCTGAGGGAATTGTGCCATCGGTTCTGAGGAAAATGGGGGTTGAAATCCAGGCCATTGAAGCCGAAGTGGATGAGGCTGTAAACAATCTCCCTCAAGTGAGCGGAGCGGGTCTGCAGATCTATATGTCGTCCACGCTGAATCAGATACTGGAAAAGGCATTTACCATTGCGGATAAAATGAAGGATGAGTATGTCAGCCAGGAACACCTGGTCCTTGCCATCCTCGACGCGTCCCACACAAAGGCCGGCCAGGCATTAACAGGCCATGGGGTCAACAAGGATACCTTCCTGCAGGCCCTGGTATCCATAAGGGGTAGCCAGAGAATAACCGACCCTAACCCTGAGGAAAAGTATCAAGCACTTGAAAAGTACGGAAGAGACCTCACCTCTTTTGCAAGATCAGGGAAGCTGGACCCGGTAATAGGTCGCGACGATGAAATTCGAAGGGTCCTGCAGGTACTGTCACGAAGGACCAAGAATAACCCCGTGCTCATAGGTGAACCCGGCGTTGGTAAGACTGCGATAGTAGAGGGTCTGGCCCAACGAATAGTCTCCGGCGATATTCCTGAGACACTGAGGGACCGGCGCATTATTGCCCTGGATATGGGGGCCTTGATCGCAGGGGCCAAGTTCCGGGGTGAATTTGAAGAACGGCTGAAGGCAGTCCTCAAGGAAGTAGCAGAACGGCAGGGCGAAGTCATCCTGTTCATAGACGAAATCCACACTATGGTGGGCGCCGGAGCGGCCCAGGGATCCATGGATGCCTCGAACATGCTGAAACCTGCCCTTGCCAGGGGAGATCTCCACTGTATCGGTGCCACCACAATAGACGAATACCGCAAGTACATAGAAAAGGATGCGGCGCTCGAAAGACGCTTTCAGCCCGTGATGGTGAATGAGTCCAGTGTTGAGGACACCATTGCCATACTCCGCGGACTGAAAGAAAAATACGAGGTGCACCATGGAGTGCGGATAAAGGATTCATCTATAATTGCGGCATCAACGCTGTCTCAGCGCTACATCACGGATCGCTTTCTCCCGGACAAGGCTATTGATCTTATAGACGAGTCAGCAGCAAAGCTGAGAATCGAAATAGACAGCCTTCCAGCGGACATTGACGAACTGGAGCGCCGGAGCATGCAGCTTGAAATAGAACAAGAGGCCCTGAAAAAAGAAACTGATCCGGCCTCCCAGGAAAGATTAGAGAAGATCAAACAGGATCTTGCCGACCTCAGAGAGCAGAGCGATGCGCTCAAGGCCCGCTGGCAGCAGGAAAAGGGGATTATTCAAAAAATCCGTGATATCAAGGAACGCATAGATCAGCTCAGGATCGACGCAGAGAGATTCCAGCGGCAGGGTGACCTGAACAAGGTGGCTGAAATCCTCTACGGAGAGGTCCCAAATCTTGAAAAGGAACTGAAAGAGGAACAGGACCGTATAGAGGAGCTTCAGAAGGATGGCACCGCCATGCTCAAGGAGGAGGTGGACGCTGACGAAATTGCGGACATCATATCCAAGTGGACCGGAATACCGGTCAGCAAACTTCTTGAGGGAGAGAGGGAAAAGCTGGTCCACATGGAAGATCGCCTGAGCGAGAGGGTTGTTGGCCAGGAAAAGGCCATACAGGCGGTATCAAACGCAGTCCGCAGGGCCAGGGCCGGCCTGCAGGACAGCGCGCGGCCTATTGGCTCCTTTATCTTTCTCGGACCCACAGGTGTTGGAAAAACAGAGCTGGCCAGGACCCTGGCTGAATTCATGTTCGATACGGAACAGGCCATAATTCGTATGGACATGAGCGAATACATGGAAAGACACTCAGTCGCCAGGTTAATCGGTGCGCCTCCGGGCTATGTGGGATATGAAGAAGGGGGCTATCTCACAGAGGCCGTACGGCGCAAGCCCTATTCTGTTATTCTTTTTGACGAGATAGAAAAGGCCCNATAGAAAAGGCCCATCCGGACGTATTCAATATACTGCTACAAATCTTGGACGATGGAAGGCTTACTGACGGCAAGGGTCGTACTGTAAACTTCCGTAACACCATAATTATCATGACTTCCAACATAGGCACTGACCTGATTCAGGAAATCAAGGACCCGGAGGAGATGGAGCACAGGATGATGGACGCCCTTCGTCTCCGCTTCAAACCCGAGTTCCTGAACCGTGTTGACGACATGATCATCTTTCACTCACTCAGCAAGGAACACCTGCAAAGTATTGTGGATATCCAGCTCAGCTATCTCAAGGACCGTCTGCAGGAGCATAATTACGAAATTGACGTGAGCAAAGGGGCAAAGACATGGATAGCCGACGTAGGCTATGATCTTACTTACGGGGCCCGTCCTCTCAAGAGGGCCATTCAGCGCCACATTGAGAATCCGATGGCCCTTAAAATCCTCGAGGGGACCTTCAAAGAGGGAGACAATATCCTGATAGACATGGACAAAAATGGCCATGTGTCATTCCGGAAAAAATGAACATCGAACATCGAACGTCCAACGTCGAATGAAAAACGAATATCTAAACATTCAACGGCTATTTTTGTATACTCGAGCAGCCTTTCTTCCAGGTCATAAGTCTGTTTCTTATTTTTCCCCATTCAACATTCGATGTTGGACGTTCGATGTTCGATGTTCGATGTTCATCTTTCAAAACAATTTCGTACGGCATAAATATAACACCTGTGAACCCCAAAAAAAGATCTGAGGAATTTTTTCTTCTGGATTAGTGCAAAAACGTTCGTTTCTGTTATACTAATTTTATCCTGTTGAATAACAACTTGATGGGCCTTGTCTTTCTCCGGCCAATGTGCGATTATTTGCAGCAATACCCCAATTCATGGATAAAAAATTTGGGAAAGGATGATGAATTATGACAAGAACTAAAAGCAGGCCATATGCAGTAGATGATGTTCGCCACATCTACAAGAACTACACAAACATGACCGCGGCTGAAATCGCAGGCGAACTCGGTATCAGTAAAGCTCAGGTCTCGAAAATCGTTACAGAGCTTCGAAGACAGGGAGTTGATCTACCAAAGAAAAAACGTGAAAACCCGGTTGAGATTTTTATCCGGGAGGAGCCCGGCCTTAAACTCAAATCTTAATACAGTCGCCAAAAGCCGGAATTCACACAAAGACGCGATTTAAACTTGATAGTATAGGAATTTCCATTTTCCAGACAGGATCTACAGGATTATCAGGATAAAAAAATCCTGCNAAAAAAGTCATTGTAAGGCCATTTGCCGGTTAGGCAGATGGCCCGAGTCTATGTTCGTCTCGTACTATTCTTATGCCTTCTACATTCAGAACTCACGAATTAACGGTTCAGGTTTTCGGCAAACCCTGAACCTTTGAACCCTGAACCCCTGAGTTGAAATCCACGGTTTACTTCGTAAGTTCAGTGCCTTTTTGCNTAGGAATTTCCATTTTCCAGACAGGATCTACAGGATTATCAGGATAAAAAAATCCTGCACATCCTGTTTGTCTTGTCTGAAAGAGTCTTGCCGCCGGCGGTTAATTAATTGATATTAGAGTTTTTTCTTTGCTAACTCAACGTCTTTTTGCTGAAAAAGCGGGAGCTTGACAATGACTACGGTCTGACCGTCCTCGGTCCGGATATGGATTTTTCCGTGGTTGCCTTGCACAAACCTATAAATGATGTTTAAGCCACGACCCCTTACTTCACCTTTTTTGACCTGATCAATTTTTTCCTCTGGTATCTCTCCTGTATTTCTGATCTCGAGACAGGCCATAGTCTCCTCTATATAACAGCGCATAGACAGAGCGCCTCCCTGTTTCGGGATGGCATTGACAGCGTTGTTCATTAGATTGTCCAGTACTCGTTCCAGACCAAACCGCGGACAATAGACTGATATCTCTGCTTCAATTTC
>NKAJ01000038.1_pt1 | contig 12212 bp, 10 predicted proteins | sample 1556001 | NCBI WGS metagenome assembly NKAJ01 (sample SAMN06204642, study PRJNA360343) | marine sediment metagenome | isolation source: Jiulong cold seep at northern South China Sea | place: China: South China Sea, Jiulong cold seep | collected 2013-06 | reverse complement strand
TGGAAAATGGAGTGCCACTCATAATTCCAAGAATAATCTTAACCGAACATCTGGTTTGGGTTGCGAAGATTGAAGGTATTGATGTGGCTCATGATGTTCTTGATACGATTATTGTGTCCCCGTGGCAGGTGATCTATGAGCATGAAGAGATACATAAAGAGGCCATGACAATCGGAAGCAGGTATGGAGGGCTTGGAGCTGCAGATTTATTACTGGCCGCTATTGCGAAGCAGGAAAATGCTACAATAGTTACAATGGATCTGGATTTTAGGCGATTGAAAAGTGAGATTGACGTTATTTTACTGGAATCCATTGTTGACCTGATTTAGTTACTGTCAAATGTATTTCACATTTTGTAATATATACTGATTTTGCGCTATTGTAAATTATATTTCTGGCATTATCTGCAGCGCTGGTATCTGCACTTCCCATAACATCCAGCGGCCTGGGAGCGGTGGAATTTGCCATCGTAGGCGTGTTCGTGCTGGTTGGGGTGGATGCGGGCGTGGCGGCGGGGATTTCCATACTTGACAGGGCTATAAGTTACTGGGGATTGATGGCGGTGTGGGCTGTGGTATATGTGGTGAGCGGGAAGAAACAGGCAGTCTCGGAAGCGGACACGGAACAACTATTTTATTTCGCCAATAAATACAACCATGCAGGGATGAACATTATTTCCTTATCTTCAATAACCCTGATCTCAAACAGGTTTTTTGTTACCAGTATCCCTTTCATTGACCCGAACGTCTTCATGAACTTAAGCAGCCCTTTCAGGTCGCCAGATACTATATGATTCTGGTATTTTATTTCCACTGGCACAAGGGATTCGTTTTCCAATACTACATCTACTTCGTTCTTCTGTTTATCTCTCCAGAAAAACTCGCCTGCAAAAATGGATTCCACGTACTGGCCTAATATCTGCTCCACCAGCATATTCCTCCCAAAACCCAGGAGGGCAAAGGCTATCGAAGGATGCACTGCATATATCTTTTTGTTCCTGCGCGCACGTTTTGCAGGGCTGTTCGAGTATACTTCAGATACTTTGATAAGAAATGCCGAGCGCAGGTAGAACAGGTAATTGCTAACGGTTTCGTAGTTGGCATTGAAGATGTTGCATAGGTTCTTTATTTCAAAGAGATTGGATGAATTGCTGCATGAGTATTTGAAAAGTTCGAACAGCAGGTCCCGTCTCCTGATTTCGAATATGGCGGGTATGTCCCTGTAGATTATCTTTTTTACCACCAGTTCTTTTATATATTTCCTTATAACCGGATCATCGTCCTCATTTACCAGTTCGGGAAAAGCACCTTTGTAGAGGTACTCCAGGAATTCGTGTTCAAAGTATTCTTTTTCTGTGATATGTTTTGTATACAGGTCTTCAATAGCTGCCGTGTCGTCAAAGCCGATTTCTATTGCATCCACTTTTTTTCCTTTAAGGTTCAGGTATTCCCGAAAGTTCAGGGGCTCAAGTTTGAATGTGACCATCCTGCCTGTCAGGGTTGCCCTGGATTTGCTCAGTTCAAGGGATTCGGAGCCGGATATTATGAATTTTACATTCCTCTGGTCATAGTATCTTTTAAGTACGCCTTCCCAGTCATCTACATAGTGTATCTCATCAAGGAAGATGTACCCGGATTTGAAATTGTTTATGAAAAAATCGATGACAAAGAGCAGCACTTCTTTTTTCTGGGTCTCTTCTTCATCAAAGGAAAAGAATGCGGCATTGCTGCCAAGTGTTTCGATTACCTGGCGCATCAGGGTTGTCTTCCCTGTTCTTCTGAGTCCAACGATGGCAATGGCCTGTTTTTTCTCAAGCCACTTATATATTTCAGAATAGAGTTCACGCTTGAATTCAGGTACTTCGACGCTCACTCCTCTCAGATGGGGATTATATTCCTGGATGAGTCGGGTTATATATTCTTTGTCCATGTTGTAGTATGATTAATTTCTGACTTTATATTTGTTATGGTGTGATTAAGAGTGTAGATTAGTTGTATTTGTGATTTTTAGTGTATTGCTGCTGGCACTACCTGTTGGAGTNCCAACGATGGCAATGGCCTGTTTTTTCTCAAGCCACTTATATATTTCAGAATAGAGTTCACGCTTGAATTCAGGTACTTCGACGCTCACTCCTCTCAGATGGGGGTTGTATTCATAGATGAGTCGGGTTATATATTCTTTGTCCATGTTGTAATATGATTAATTTCTGACTTTATATTTGTTATGGTGTGCTTAAGAGTGTAGATTAGTNATTATATTCCTGGATGAGTCGGGTTATATATTCTTTGTCCATGTTGTAGTATGATTAATTTCTGACTTTATATTTGTTATGGTGTGATTAAGAGTGTAGATTAGTTGTATTTGTGATTTTTAGTGTATTGCTGCTGGCACTACCTGTTGGAGTTAGCGGCCTGGGTGCGGTGGAGTTCGCCATCGTGGGTGCGGTGGTGCTGGTATATTGTGGATATAGGGGTGTAGCCAAGATGTTATTCAGTCAGCCATGCTCTCAACGTGGCGGGGTCTGGACTGCTTAGTACTTGCCAGCGGCGGGATGGCTGAACTGGTGAAAAATCGGGTGGATGGGCGTAACCATAATGGCAATCGCCACATCCAGTGCAGCATTGAAAAAGTATGAAACAGTTTCATTTTATTATTCTGGTAAGCAGTGATTTTTTTATGAATATGGAATTGTGGGGGCAGAGTTCAAAACAGGTGTAACACTGCACACACTTCGCATCATCGATTTTGACGGGGTATGGCAGTTCTATAGCGGCTGTAGGGCAGTTCTCGATACATGCACCGCATTCCTGGCACTTATCCTGGTCGATCCTGGGTTTCATTGAATAGAACCTGCCAAGATACCTGATGAGGAATGCGGGTAAAGCAGCATAAGGTGCCTGACCTGGACGCTCAAATTCTACTCGTACCTTATCAATAGGGTCACCCAGGAGCATAATTTCTTCAGGCGTGGCCGGCCCCCAACCCCTTGAAGCGGCATCTGTAGTGGTCACGATGTCATTTGGGTCAAAACCGATTAACCTGGAGGCAATCATATCCAGTGCCACGCAGTTTTCAGATGCCATTATCACTCCCACATCCACCGGGTTGCCCCGGGACGGGCCGCTCCCTTCCATCCCTACTACGCCATCCAATATGGCAAGCGCAGGCGGGCACACTGAAAATATATCCACCACAGCCTGGCTGAAAACATTGTTCTTACCCAATGCATGCGCCTTTTTCCTGATCTTGGCTGGTACGGTCCCGAACATGTTCTTGATGGCTCCTGTGAATAGGGTAAGTTCGTGGGTTTTGAGTTTTGGCAGCGTTATAATTACATCGGCATCAAGCACGGGTTTGGCTACATATATCGTATCTAACTGTTTTCCATTCCTGATGTCGACCTTCTGGTATCCACACACATCAAAATTAGCAACTTCAACACCAAGTTCTTCAGCTACTCTTTTTATCCCTGAAACCTCCAGGGCCTCAGCGGTGGCGCCGGGGTGTACCATACCTGCCCCATCCCCGACAATGGGAATTCCTCCCGCATCCTGTACCAGTTCGATCACTACCGACACCACTGATGGATGGGTGGTCACGGCATCCTCAGGGGGCCTGGCAGACAGCAGGTTGACCTTCAATAACACCCTGTCGCCTGGATGTACGATATTATCCAGGCCTCCGATAAGTTCCAGTGAACTGGCAATGGCTTCCTTCACGTTAGCGTAATCATCACAATGTACAATGGAGACCGAAGTCATCTGTTTTTCAGGCTTTAGCATACCAACTCTACTCCTTGTCTTAGATTAGTAGAGTATAATATACATAAAATATATCTAAACAGGCTGTCCCAAAAAAAACTTTTCACGACACCTTGAAGTTCTGAAAGTTTCCAACATTCGGAATTAACATCTTAATTCACTTAAATTTTATACATACATGGAAATCCACAAATCTCAACAAAAACGTGTTTTTAAACACCAATTACAACATTTTTCGTGCCCACTCCAAACTGATTTACCCCCTGAATAGCATTGTACAATCTTTGAAAAGAAGTGCACGTGGATATAGAAATCCGAAGAACTTTATGGTGATGATTTATTTAAGGTTGGCCAAATTGGAGTTTAATTTACCCACATGAAATAGCGAAGAGGCAATAATCTCCTATACCGATAACCAATAATAATAACTCACCACCACCCCACATCCGTTACTATTATATAGAAGTACAAACAGTTACAAGTGTTCTTATTATACAATATAACACCATTTAGTTAATATCTTTGGAGGAAATAATCGATGGCAGGAATGGGCGGACAGCCAATAATAATCATTGACCCGGAAAAATCAAGGACTACAGGCCGGGATGCACAATCCATGAACATTACAGCAGCAAAGGCAATTGCAGATGCTGTGAAAACCACACTTGGTCCAAAAGGAATGGACAAGATGATGGTAAACGCTGTGGGTGACGTCATGATAACCAATGACGGTGCAGCTATTTTAAGGGAAATGGATGTGCAGCATCCGGCTGCCATGATGATGGTACAGATATCAAAGACCCAGGAACAGGAAGCCGGAGATGGCACCACCAGTGCAGTTGTGCTCGCAGGCGAACTCCTTACCCAGGCCCAGAAATTGATAGAACTTGAGGTCCATCCCACATTGATCGTCAGCGGATACAAACTGGCAGCAAAAAAAGCACAGGAAATCCTGGAATCCACTTCCATCCAGGTTACAGATGATGACAATGACATACTGAGAAAGATTGCTCTTACCGCACTTTCTGGAAAAGGTAGCGAGATTGCCCTTGATGATCTGGCAGACCTTTGTGTGGAAGCCATCAAGGCAATAACAGATGAGTCCCAGACCGATATCAGACATAATATCCAGATAATCCACCAAAAAGGCGGCTCGATCAAAGATACCAAACTCATCAAGGGTATGGTCATAGACAAGGCCCGGGCTCAAAAGAACATGCCTAAATGTATAGAAAATGCGAAGATTGCTGTGCTGGATGTGGGTCTAGAGGTACAGAAGACCTCTACAACTTCCAAAATAAAGATATCTACTGTGGAACAGCTTGATGAAGCATACCATGAAGAATACCAGACCGTAAAGGAACAGGTGGACAGTTTGGTTGAAGCAGGAGTAAACGTGCTTGTCACAGAGAAAGGTATTGATGACATTTCCCTTCATTATCTGGGCAAAAAGAAAATCCTGGCCATAAGAAGGGTGAAAGAAGACGACATTACAAGAATCGTCCGTGCCACAGGCGCTGTTTTGCGCTCTAATACCACGGATATTACTCCCGATGACCTGGGTTCTGCTGCAATTGTGGAAGAAAGAGGACTTGGTAACTACAAGATGATGTATTTTGAAGGGTGTGAAAACCCGAAAGCAGTTACTGTAATNAGTGGAAGAGAGAGGACTTGGCAACTACAAGATGATGTATTTTGAAGGGTGTGAAAACCCGAAAGCAGTTACTGTAATGATTCACAGCGGTGCCGATTATATCACTGAAGAAGTGGAGCGAGCCCTGGACGATGCCCTGAATGTGGTCAAGGTAGTGCTGGATGAGAAGAATGTGATGTTCGGTGGGGGCGCACCCGAGGTTGAGACAGCAATGCAACTGCGCGATTACGCTTCATCCCTGCAGGGACGTGAACAATTGGCAGTTTCAGCGTTTGCCGAAGCAATGGAAGAAATCCCCCGGGCTCTTGCACAAAATGGAGGACTTGACCCGGTGGATGTTATGGTGGAAATGCGGTCCGAGCATAAAAAAGGTAATAAGACCGTGGGCCTGAATGTAAATACCGGCAAGGTAATGGATATGAAGGATACCAGTGTGATAGAGCCGTTGAAGGTTAAGGTGCAGTCAATTAAATCTGCTACTGATGCAGCCTCAATGATNCGGTGGATGTCCTTGTGGAAATGCGGTCCGAGCATAAGAAAGGTAATAAGACCGTGGGCCTGGATGTAAATACCGGCAAGGTAATGGATATGAAGGATACCAGTGTGATAGAGCCGTTGAAGGTTAAGGTGCAGTCAATTAAATCTGCCACCGATGCAGCTTCAATGATACTCAGGGTGGATGATGTATTTACATCTAAGTACACTGGACTCATGGACGTCAAACCCNGAAGGTTAAGGTGCAGTCAATTAAATCTGCTACTGATGCAGCCTCAATGATACTCAGGGTGGATGATGTATTTACATCTAAGTACACTGGACTCATGGACGTCAAACCCGAACACAGGATAGACAGTTATGATGGTATCCAGGCACCCGATATTGGGGACGATTATTAAAAAGGGGATTGCCACGAAAGTATTGAATCAGTATCCAGTAGGGGCATGAAATGAAAAAGAGGAAGAAGGTTGAGGTTGACCTATCAATAGATGAGATAGATGAACCTGAGGAAGAGATAACGACGCAGGAAGACCAGAAACAGGGCATCGCAAATGGGGAAATGGCAGTTGAGGAACCATCAACAGAAGAGGTATTGGAGCGGTCAGTAGAGGAATTAGCCTGTGAGCTGGATGAATCAAGGGGACTTGCGTTGGATTACCTGAACCATCTCCAGCGGCTTACTGCAGAGTTTGACAATTACAAAAAACGGATGGATAGAGAACGGTCAGAGATTATCGAATATGCAAGCTTTGACCTTGTAGCAGAACTCATCGATGTGATGGAGAACATGGAGCGGGGGATTGCCAGCGTCAGGGAGTCTGAGGACAGGGATTCCATTTTGAAGGGAATGGAGATGGTATATAACCAGTTGAAAAGCATCCTTGAATCAAGGGGTCTTGAACCCATTGATGCGGTGGGACAGAAGTTCGACCATCAATGTCATGAAGCAATGATGAAGGAACCCTCTGACGAGTGCCCCAACAATACTGTGATAGAAGAGTTCCAGCGGGGATACAGGATAAAGGACAGAGTGGTTCGATATTCAAAGGTAAAGTTATCTGAGAACAAAGAGAAATAGTTGATAAATATAAGAAAGTACTATTATAATAAGATGAGGTGAAGTATTAAATGGCAAAGATAATTGGAATTGACCTGGGAACCAGCAATTCGGCGGCTGCAGCTCTTATAGGTGGCCGTCCTACGATAATACCCAGTGCAGAAGGCACAAGTGTGGCCGGAAAGGCATTCCCGTCAGTGGTGGCTTTCACCGAAGATGGGCAAAAACTTGTTGGAGAACCTGCCCGCAGACAGGCGGTAAGCAATCCTGAAGGCACTATCATGGCCATCAAGCGGAAGATGGGAACTGGTGAAAAGGTTGATGTCAGGGGTAAGGAATTCACTCCACAGGATATTTCTGCTTTTATTTTGCAGAAAATTAAGCAGGATGCAGAAGCGCACCTTGGTGATAAAGTGGAGAAGGCGGTCATAACCGTACCTGCATATTTCAATGATAACCAGAGACAGGCTACCAAGGATGCGGGTGAGATAGCGGGTCTTGAAGTTGTGCGTATTATCAATGAACCTACCGCTGCTTCGCTGGCATTTGGACTTGATAAGAAGGGCGACCAGGAGATACTGGTGTACGATTTCGGTGGTGGTACCCTTGATGTTACAATTATGGAAATGGGGGGAGGTGTGTTCGAGGTAAAATCCACATCAGGTGATACCCACTTGGGTGGTACTGACATGGATCAAATACTCATAGATTACATTGCTGAGGATTTCAAATCAAAAGAGGGAATTGACCTCAGGAATGATAAGACTGCTGTACAACGTCTGCGAGAAGCTGCAGAGAAGGCCAAGATCGAACTTTCGACCACAATGCAGACTTCCATCAACCTGCCGTTCATTACTGCTGACCAGGCAGGACCCAAGCATCTTGAGATGGACCTTACAAGATCCAAACTGGAAGAGCTGGTCATGCCTGTAATAGTGAAGACCCGCCAGCCTCTGGAACAGGCCATCAAGGATGCAGGATTGAAAACATCAGACATTACTACTATTATTATGGTAGGCGGACCCACCCGGATGCCCGTAGTGCAGAAGTTCGTGAGCGATATGGTTGGCAGGGAGCCGGAACGCGGTGTTGACCCCATGGAATGTGTGGCTATGGGTGCAGCAATCCAGGCCGGTGTACTGGAAGGTGAGGTCAAGGATGTGCTTCTGCTTGATGTAACACCGCTGTCTCTTGGTATTGAAACCCTGGGTGCGGTTTCAACCCAGCTCATCGAGCGCAATACTACTATACCCACCAAGAAAAGCCAGATATTCAGCACGGCTGCTGATAACCAGCCCTCAGTGGACATTCATGTGCTGCAGGGTGAGCGTGCCATGGCGGCAGACAATACTACGTTGGGACGGTTCACTCTGGTAGGAATTCCACCGGCGCCGAGAGGTATTCCACAGATAGAGGTGACATTTGACATTGATGCTAACGGTATTATTCACGTGACTGCAAAGGACCTGGGTACCAATAAGGAGCAGAAGATCACCATCACTGCACCTCACAAGCTTTCAGAGGAAGAGATCAAGAAGAAGATGGATGATGCCATGCAGTATGAGGAAGAGGATAAGAAGGTAAAGGAACTGATTGAGATTAAGAATCAGGCAGATACTCTTGCTTATACTACTGAGAAAGCACTGTCAGACCTGGGTGACAAGGTGTCTGAGGAAGAGCGCACGTCTATCACAGAGAGGATAGCAAAGACAAGGGAGGCCATCGCCAGCGATAACAAGGATACTATCCAGGCAGCCGTCGATGAGCTCACCAGTGAGATGCAGAAACTAAGTACTAAGGTATATGAGCAGACGGCCCAGGAACAGGCTGCTGCTGGTGGAGAGGGTGGACCAGGGCCCGAAACCGAGGGTGAGACCAGTGATGACAATGTGGTAGATGCTGAGTACGAAGTTGTAGACGAGGACAAGGATTAATTACTAATCCTTATCCTTTTTTTCCTTTTTTCTAAAAAAACTGACCCAACATGGCTGACAAACGTGATTATTACGAAATCCTGGGTGTTGAAAAGAACATCTCCGGAGATGAACTTAAGAAGGCTTACAGGAAGCTGGCACTAAAGTACCATCCTGACCGCAACAAGGAGGAGGGTGCTGAAGAAAAGTTCAAGGAGATAAGCGAAGCCTACGGTGTGCTCAGTGATTCTGAAAAGCGTGCCAAGTATGACCAGTATGGTCATGCAGGTGTTGACGGGCGCTGGAGCCAGGAAGATATCTTCAGGGATGTGAACTTTGAGGACATATTCAGGGGTTCCGGTTTTGGCGGTGGTGGTTTAGGTGGTATCTTTGGTTCTATTTTTGGCGGTGGAGGCCGCAGGCGTGGCGGACCCCAGCGGGGTTCGGACCTGAGGATCGACCTTGGCATAAAATTTGAGGAAGCCTACAAGGGGGTTGAAAAATCCATCAAACTGCCCAGGACCGAGAACTGTTCCACCTGCGGGGGCAGTGGTGCCAAACCAGGTACAGACCCCAAGACATGTAAAACCTGCGGCGGTAGCGGCCAAGCCACCCGTGCGCAGCAAACGCCATTTGGCCAGTTCATGACTACCAGCACCTGTCCCACCTGCCGCGGCAGGGGCAAAGTGGTGGATGACCCATGCACTGAATGCCATGGCAATGGTAAGGTGCAAAAGAAGCGCACGATAAAGGTTAAGGTGCCTGCCGGTATTGAAAGCGGCTCACGCATGAGGGTATCAGGCGAGGGCGAGCACGGCTCAGCAGGCGGGCCTCCGGGTGATCTGTTCGTGGACATTTATGTAAAACCCCACAAGTTGTTCAGGCGTGTGGGTAATGACGTTGTGGTGGGAACTGATCTCAATTTTACCCAAGCAGCGCTGGGTGATGAGATTATGGTGCCCACCGTAGACGGTAAGGTGAAGTTGAAGGTTCCTGCCGGTACGCAGACGGGGGCCACGTTCAGGGTTAGGGATAAGGGCATGCCCAATATCCATGGATACGGGCAGGGGGATTTGCATGTGCAGGTTAAAGTAAAGGTTCCTAAGAAACTTGATTCGAAACAAAAGGAATTGTTAAGGCAGTTTTCGAAGGCCCGTGGGGAGAAGCCTCTTAAGGAGAATGAGAAGGGGCTGTTCGAGAAGGTTGTTGATGGGGTTAAGGATAAGATTTAGGGTGGGGATTTTGAACTTATAATACAATTTAGATCCTCATGAGAAGTAAGTATTCCAAAATCTTTTTCTTTTCTGTATTCCTGTAAAGAAAGATAATCCTCTTCTGTTAAAATCGAGTCAATATCTACCATATGGCTCTTAATAAAATCAAGGTCTTCTCTAATTGCTCTTAATTCATGCTTAATTTCATTAGAGTTAATCACCTCAGACATACTTAATAGTTAATCTTTCAATTACATAAATATAACGAAATTCATAGGTTTTCATTTAATGATTTATTATTGCGCCTATGAGAGCACCACTCAAATATCTCAGGCAATATCCTGAACACCTCCCCCCCCTTTACACCCTTTTCATGCCACCCACGGCTGAGCATCACACTCAATTCTTGTAACTTTTATCAAAAGCACTCCATCCTCAGTCCGCAAACAACTCATCAAGAGATTCCACTTCAATAAATCTGCCCTCTTCAGTCTCCCTCAATCGTTCAATAAACTCGTCCATTAAAGGAAGTTCATCAACTNTGTAACTTTTATCAAAAGCACTCCATCCTCAGTCCGCAAACAACTCATCAAGAGATTCCACTTCAATAAATCTGCCCTCTTCAGTCTCCCTCAATCGTTCAATAAACTCGTCCATTAAAGGAAGTTCATCAACTGGATGCCAGTCTGTTTTTTCGCAGAATTCCCAGTCTTCATCAGTCAACCTGTCGGTTTTAAATATCTTTCAAATATTTGCTTCTTGAGAATGTCTTCCTTGCCACAACCCACAAGTAACCCGCACAATGCAAAAATCCAACACAGACATCAATCAAATATCTCAGGCACAATCCTGCGCGCCACTTCCCTATAAGCCGCAGCTAAATCCCCTTTATCGAACCTGAACACATCCTTGTCCAGTGAATCTCCGGTCTCCTTATCCCACAACCGGCAAGTATCGCATGAAATCTCATCACCCAGCACTACTTCCGTACCCCTGCGCCCGAACTCAAGCTTGAAATCAGGCAGCAGAAGTCCCCGCTCATCCAGGTATGCTTTAAGAATCTCATTTATCTTAAGCGCAGTCTGGCGTATCCCTGCCAGTTCTTCCCTGGTTGCAAGCCCCAATGCTATTGCAATATCTTCATTGAGCATAGGGTCATGGCGTGAATCATCCTTATAATCCATCACAATCACAGGCTCATCAAGTACAGTTCCCTCTTCAAAAGGATACTTCCTGGTCATAGAACCCGTAGCAATATTACGGACAATTACCTCAACCAGGATGATGCTAACGGTATCCACCAGCATCTCATTGCCAGCCACCATTTCCCTGTAATGGGTCTTGATGCCTTTTTCTTCCAGCAGTTCAAATAACTTTTTGGATATCTGGGCATTATAATACCCTTTTTTCGGCACTTCAGATTTCTTTTCCCCATCAAAAGCTGTGAGGCTGTCCCTGAAATCCATTATCAACAGGTTCGGGTCTTCGGTGTGGTAAATAGTCTTTGCCTTTCCTGAATACAACTCGTCTGTCTTCTTCATCTAATCATCCTCACAGGGAGAAAATAATTGATGTGCATAAACCCATATAATACTACCCATCGACTTCTCCCATCACATACCTGACAATATCAACAGTGACGTCAATGCCGCAGGCTTCAAAGATACCCCTGCCCGAAGGCGTACCATTCACCTCTAGAATACTCAACCCTTCCTCCCCTTCTATCAGGTCCACACCGGCATACACCGCACCCACTGCCCTGGCCGCACCGCATGCCAGCTCCTCAATTTCAGGTGACAGTGGGCAATATTGGGGTGCTCCACCCTGTGATAAATTGTTTATCCATGAACCAGGAGGAGCATTTCGGTATATTGCTCCTGATGCCTGTCCGTCCACCACAAATACCCTGATATCCCGTCCTGGATTCGGTATATACTGTTGCAGGTACAACACCCCCCTGCGCTCCAGGTGCATCATGAGCCGTATTTTGGAACTTTCATCGTCCACCACGCAGTGTATATCCAGGCCCTTAAACCCAAATATGGGTTTAATTACAGCCTTCCCCCATTCCCTGACAACATTAACCGCTGTGTCAAGGTCAGAGGTGAGAATAGT
>NKAJ01000182.1_pt3 | contig 12224 bp, 14 predicted proteins | sample 1556001 | NCBI WGS metagenome assembly NKAJ01 (sample SAMN06204642, study PRJNA360343) | marine sediment metagenome | isolation source: Jiulong cold seep at northern South China Sea | place: China: South China Sea, Jiulong cold seep | collected 2013-06 | reverse complement strand
TGAAGCACAGGCTACATCGGTAAAGCCACCAGCGGCATCTGCAACAACTGCGGCAAAACCGGAAGTTCAGGCAACGTCTGGAATGACTCAGGATTCATTAAAAGAAGTCCAGGCACAACTAGACAACCAGAAAAAATTGATTGATGAGCAGAACAAAACAATTAAAGATCTGGAATCTACGATAAAAAAGATGGAGTCAGGGGATGTCAACCAGTTAGTTAAACANAACGTCTGGAATGACTCAGGATTCATTAAAAGAAGTCCAGGCACAACTAGACAACCAGAAAAAATTGATTGATGAGCAGAACAAAACAATTAAAGATCTGGAATCTACGATAAAAAAGATGGAGTCAGGGGATGTCAACCAGTTAGTTAAACAAAATCATGATTTGCTAAAAGAACTTGCCCAAAGAATGGATATTGTAGAAAAAGGTAATCTCACAGAAGGGGAAGAAGCCATTTCAGACGAAGAACAAGCATTGTTCAAAGCAGGAAAGTATCTGGAAAACCACATGAAAAAGGTCAATGATGTTTATGATAAACTTGACAATAAAATAACTGATATGAGAAGGTTCATGGCAGAAGTTGACGAGAAAGAACGCGGATTCATAGAAACAGAGGACAAACTCAATAAAATTCAGCGCAAAGCTGAAAGCATAATAGAATCTGAACTGCTGAGTAAATCCAATGAAGCCATCCAGAACCTTGAAGATAGCAAGACAAAGATTGTTGAAGAATCTGGAAAATTGTTAGAAGAGGTTGAAAAGAAGTTGGAAAATTTCAAATACGAAATAGAATCCTTTAAAGAGAAATCAAAAACCTCGATTAACGAGACCTCAGAGCTATTGAAAGTAACAGAATATGAGGTTAAGAAAGCTATCGACGAAAAGATAGAATATGACAAAGAAAACATAAAACGGNACAAAGATTGTTGAAGAATCTGGACAATTGTTAGAAGAGGTTGAAAAGAAGTTGGAAAATTTCAAATACGAAATCGAATCTTTTAAAGAGAAATCAAAAACTTCGATTAACGAGACCTCAGAGCTATTGAAAGTAACAGAATATGAGGTTAAGAAAGCTATCGACGAAAAGATAGAATATGACAAAGAAAACATAAAACGGGTAGATGAAGTTATCAGCATCATGAACGAAACGGTCCAAAAGATACTGGGCAAAGAAGAAAATAACGCCTGATAACTCAATACAAAATGGATGTTTGGGATAATACCCGAACATCCCAATTTAACTTAATAATATAATCTAACTCTTTTCAAACTTTATCTCGTCATTTTCCATAAGTAATCTCAGGTCTTCCAAACTGAGTCTACCCTTTTTCTGGAATTTATCTTTAGCATCCACTCGTTTTTCTTCCTGCTTTTTCTGGTCCTTGACAAGCTGTATCTCTTTCATCTGGTCCAGGAATACATCAAGTTCATCCCGAGTTTGTGAAACTGAATTTTTCACGGCATCAATTTTCTCTTTAATAGGGTTAGTAAACTCGTATATTTCAAGCAAACGTTTGTGAAATTCATCTGACTTTGTCCTGATTTCATCCATTTTATTATAAGTATCCAGCATAGCTTCGTGATATGTCTGGGACTCACTGGCCAGGTCATGGATTAAAGCATTGAATGTATCAATCTCCTGATAAAATTTGCTCACTTTTCCGTATATACCCCCCATCTCACTATGGATTGTGTTTGCTTCCCGTATGGCTTTAAGTCGCTCTCCCAGTTCACTCAATCTCTTCATCAGTGACTGCTCATAATCCAATGGCATATCTGCTGAGGAGAACTTTTCCAGCTCGGCCCGGTACGCTTCTGTGAGGGATTCGAGCCTGCCCCTTGCTACTTTGTTTAGGTTGTCACGAATCTTCTTCAATTCACCAATCTTGTCGCTATAACCATCACTGTTGCTCCTGACATCTTCTCTTTGCTTTTTCAGTTCTGCAATTTTTTTATTGACCTCATCGCGCTTGGCCCGTAATTCAGTGGCTGGCTCCTTTAGTTCTTTGACCTGTTGGTTAAGCTCATCACGCTTTGCCCTGAGTTCTTTTGCCCCCTTGTTATGCAGGTTCATCTCCTGGTAAAGATCCTTAATATCTTTTTCCTTGTGTTCCATCTGCTGCCTGAGCACATTGATCTTGTTCTTCAATTCTCCTTCAGACATGACAGATACATCATTCATTACTGATCTCCCCCTGCCACTGTCTTTTCCCAGTACTCCAGAGCATTCGTATGAAGTTCAATCCTGCGTTTAAGCCATCGTTGCCGCGATTCCATCTCTTCGAATTCTTCTTTAATTGAAGCTGATTCTGATTTTTGCGTGGCGGGAGCATCTACTATATCGTCAAGTTCTTTTCGCGCTGACTCAGCGGTTTTTAGAATATCAAGAATGGACGCCATGCCCACTCGTTGCATATCATTGATTTCAGGCAAGCCTTGCACCATTTCATTTACCAATGCTCCCATCCTGTTGACGCAATCTAATTCTTCCTTAGAAGACATATTAGCATTCTGCAACCTGTTATCTGTATCATTAATCTCGTTTTCGAGATGCAGGAAGTGTTCGCCCTTGTCAATGTTCTCAAACAGTTTTATACGCAACTTTTTTGCCTGGTGATATAATTGATGACGTTTTTCTTTGAGCACAACAATTCGTGTCTCAAGTGCTTCCAGTTCATTATTGATACGCTGGTATTCTGTCCTTTTACTGTTTACTGTACTATCCAGACTATCCAGTTCTCCAGTAAAATCCTGCATGAACATCTTGTGTTTTTTGATAACGACAGAATACAATTCTGCATCGCTCAATATTGATACCGGGTTATATTCTGCCTGGATTTCTATCTCTGTCATGGTGGATTTCTCCTGTGAAAATTATCAAATAATCTGGGTTCATAAATATATATTTTTCCAAACGCCAACCTCAATGTCAGTTTCATACACAAAACATCTGGGCGTGAGGTACATCACCTATGTAAATTACACAAGATTGGTCTATAGCCCCACATTTTATGGCAATATCAACACTACGCACACCCACAATATTTGCGGTGGTGGCTTCCAGCAGTGCTGTATGTACCTGTGCGGCATCTGCCAGTTCACCCTTATAAAATTCTTCGTTGATTTCCAGTTTTAAACCATTACTTTTCAGGGTCGTACCTATGAGTTCCCTGTCGCATACAGTTACCAGTATAGATTCATCGGTTTCGTATATCTTGATGTACATAGTCTTTGCACTTCTCATGGACTATTAAAGTTAATGGTATTCATGTAGTTTTCAAAAATCCATTACTGGGTTCAAAAATAGAACCTTCACGCTTCAGTCTTTTGATGAAATCTTCTGCCTTATCCTCATCCATTCCTGCTTCCACAGCGCGCAGTATAACTTCGCTTTTCGGCGCCTTTCCATCATGGTCCTGTTGCACTTCACGAATGATATCCCGGATAAGTTTGGCCTTGTCACGCTGGCTTTTTGCCATACCTGTGTTGATCATATCGGAATCCAGTTTTCCGGTTTCCGGGTCTGTCATTACCTGTTTAAGACTTTCATTAACAATCCTGATAATACGGTTAACGTCAGTGGTGGTTACGGTATTACTGAGCCTCATTTTGGCTGAAGCCTCTGCCAGGCGCACCAGGGCCTCAAGCTGCCTTGCTGTTACTGGAATTGGTGAATTGGTGTCGCCTCCCTGACTCCTGAGATTAAGGTAAAAATCAATTATCATCTGTCGGGAATCGTCTTCCAGCACAGGGAAAATATGGCGCTTTGAATATGCAATGTATTTGCGCAACATCCCGGGCTTAATGGATGGCTGGACGACCTCCATAGCAGTTTCTATCTCCTCCAACGTGACTTTGGAAGACTTTACGTTTTTGTATTGTGCATCAATCTCACCGGCATAGTGCCCCCTCAAAATATGTTCTGCAATATTTGTATCACGCTGCGTGTTTGTTTCATCTGTCAGTATGAATATCAGGTCAAACCTGGATATCAGGGCAGGTGGCAGGTTTATCTGTTGAGCAATGCCCTCATAGCGGTCGAACCGACCGAATTTTGGATTCGCCGCGCCCAGCAGGGCACACCTGCTCTTCAGGGTTGCCATGATACCAGCCTTTGCAATACTGATGGTCTGCTGTTCCATAGCTTCGTGCAGGGCACTCCTGTCCTCTTTTGCCATCTTGTCCATCTCATCCACTGCAGCCATTCCCTTATCAGCTAATACGAGGGCACCGGCCTCAAGCGTCCAGCGTCCGTCCCCAAACTCGTCCTTGACTGCAGTTGCAGTAAGTCCGGCAGACGTGGTACCCTTACCTGATGTGTAGATACCCCGTGGTGATAATTTAATAGCATAACGCAACAACTGTGACTTGGCAATACCCGGGTCACCCACCAGAAGCATGTGAATATCCCCTCTTATCCTTGACCCATCCGGCAGGTGTTTAGGTACACCGCTGAACAATTGTAGCGCCATTGCCTCCTTAATCTCATCATACCCAAAAATGCTGGGAGCAATTGACCCGATTATTCTATCATAAACATCAGGAGAACTCCCCAGTTCCTCGATTTCATTCTCATCTTCCAATGTAATATTTATCTCATCAAACTCGTGGTCTTCCCGTTCAATGGACTGACCATCCAGCACAAGGTCAAAAAAGGTACTTTTCACCATGCCCTTCTCCCTCTGGTAGCTTCTCAGTATGCCTGAAATGGTCACCCGGTCACCCGGGGCCACCTGACCTACAAGATCATCTTCAATATCAACATCCAGGGTCTGGGGCTGTTCACCGCCTCTAAGGTCTTCAGGAGATTCCTGTATCCTGAGTTTCTGGGCATCAACAAACGTGGACTCTTTGACAAGCAGCCTAAAGGGACCCTGCCTACCGCACTGCTCATTGTCACAATCAAAAGGCGTTGAGAACTTAGTACCACTCTGGGGTAATTCAGTAATATGCCCGCATTTCTGGCATTCAAAAGCTGCTGTGATAAGTTTTGGTCTTACCTCTGTAGCTTTCCTAATAATACCGGTAACGCTGATTAATTTTGAAATATTATCGCTTCTGAGCTGCCTTATCTCAACATCTGTGGGAAGATTGACAATCCTGACATGAGTATCATCCAGTGTTACATCCATAGGCAAATCAATATTGTTCAGCGCCATGTTGGCATGCCGCATCACATTATCTGGAGTTTCCAGTAATTCACTAGCAAGCTCAATACTATATTTTTCGATATCAGGATATTCGATAATCAGGCTTTTACGCTCAGGATACTCTCCTGCTAAAGAAAGCAGCTGCTCAAAATAATAACGTTTTATGAATTCTTCCCATGTGATTTCTGATGAATTATCTGCCATTTCTAAACCTTAGGTTAAGTCAAACTAGCATATGAATGTTGTGGAAAAGAGCGGACTGAAAGTATTATCGCTACTGGTTTTCCTGGAGTGGAAACAAAGGGGGGTTAATATTCATAATGAAATATTTTAATTATATATTCTGTTCGTAGGTATACGAAATACATATATACAATCAGTATATAATAGGATAGTTGGTACAGGCGAGATTTTTACCTTTTTAATATACTCCCACCCTAAATCTCGTTTGTACCCTACCTATACTTTTCAATATACTTACAGCAAGCTATTGTCCACTGTATTTTTTTAAAATGTATTTATTTCGTTAAAACGAGGAAAACTTGATTAAGTATGAAAAAGGATAACTATTAACTGAATTGTATTTGAAAAATAATATTGCGAAATATTGTTAATATGAGGGAAAAATATGAACGATAAGGATGAAGAGACTTTACAGGCAGTCGAAGATATGCCTGAAACGTCTGAATCTGAAATAGAACCACTTACATCAGGTGAGATGACATCAAAACCTGATGATGAGGTTACACTGGAAGAAGAGTCTCCTGAAAATGATATAACAGAGACCACTCCTGAACCTGTTCCGGTACAGGAACCAGAACCTGAACCTGAACAAGAGTCAGAAGTAAAAACTAAACCTAGTTTAATTCCAAAGCTAAAACCTAAACCAAAACCTGAGCCAGAACCTACCCCACCAAAAGAAGTGCAAAAGGAAGTGGTGATTATTAGAGAAGTGGAGAAAAAACAACCTAACAAATTCGTGAAAAAAATTAAACGGTATTTCCTTGGAATTATTTTAATAATTGCACTGGTCATTGCCGGCAGTATCTATGCCTGGACTAGTGGCATGGAGGATCTCAGGGATGATAACGATTACCTTATAGTAGTAGTTTACAAGGATGTGCCAAAAGCCGCCAGTGTTTACCACAAGGATGTGCGACAATCCGAGATCATTGAAATTACTGAACTTGGCGCATTATCGAATAGGAAACAGTTCTTTGATAAAGCCGAGGATGATTATGGTGTACTGGACCGAATGGTAATTATTGAGGTGGACACTTTAAAAGACCTGTCAACTGACAGTTACATCATATACGAAACCGGTGATGAAATTTACGTGGATGACATGTATAAGTGGATCATACAAACTGAGTATCCTGCCGCGCAAATAATAAAAGATGATAATCCATCAACCGTTGCAGCAAAGATACTTAAAGCCTGGATAGATCATTACAGCGATCAACTTCTGGGAGGATATGGTGGTTATACGGTCAGAGTGATCCTGAATGCATATCGAGCAGATGACATCTTAATATACCCAGGGAATTCGGCACTGACCATACTAAAATATGTAGCAGTTGAAAAATTAGTATTTCCGGTTTAAATAACCGGCATTTTACAGATGGTAGTATAGTAAAATAATTACTATTACCATCTGTTTTCTTTTAATTCTCTACGTTTCTTCTCTAGAAAAGAGAATACAGGTCCATGGGGAGAACCATTTATCAGCATTTCGATACCTGTGCGTGCTACAAGTATCTGGTCCAGATGCCCGAGAAGGCTCACAGTCTTACCCATCACTGAAATTTTACAGCCGGTCAGGTTCTCAAATATCTCCCTCGATTTACCACCTTTACCAATAATACGCCCTTTTAAACGTTTGAGTTCTTTGGGCGAATTGGCTATGTGACTCAAATCCATTATCTCAACAGTAAGCATGTCATCGTCAAAAAGGCGGAGCACTTTATCTGGGCTAAAACCTCTCCCTATAGACTTGATAACCTCGGCAGCCCTCATTGCCAGTAATGGGTCAGTCGGGTCAGTGATCTCAATGCTACCGGNAAGGCGGAGCACTTTATCTGGGCTAAAACCTCTCCCTATAGACTTGATAACCTCGGCAGCCCTCATTGCCAGTAATGGGTCAGTCGGGTCAGTGATCTCAATACTACCGGTCTGGCTATCAATATGTAAACTGGCAGTGGATTTTTTCTCAATAAGTGCTTTAGTGTTGCCATCATNAACCTCGGCAGCCCTCATTGCCAGTAATGGGTCAGTCGGGTCAGTGATCTCAATGCTACCGGTCTGGCTATCAATATGTAAACTGGCAGTGGATTTTTTCTCAATAAGTGCTTTAGTATTGCCAGCNCAAAAAGGCGGAGCACTTTATCTGGGCTAAAACCTCTCCCTATAGACTTGATAACCTCGGCAGCCCTCATTGCCAGTAATGGGTCAGTCGGGTCAGTGATCTCAATACTACCGGTCTGGCTATCAATATGTAAACTGGCAGTGGATTTTTTCTCAATAAGTGCTTTAGTGTTGCCATCATGTCCGATTATCACAGCGACCCTATCCATGGGTACTTTTACATAAGTGGTCATTTTGTTCTCTAACATAACTGCCCCCATGATATAACTAATAGCACATATTACTGATGGTCTACCCTGGACTTTACAATCTTTTCCATAGTATTGTCTATATCCATTTCAACTCCGTTCCTGGCAAAAAATTTGGCAACATTGTTGATATCACGTAACAGGAAATCCCTGGCATTGAGATGGTCAAGAGTTACAGACTGGCCCATGTCAATGAAGACCGGGGTCAAAGATTCTGGCTCAAGCAGGATATTATATTCACTAAGGTCACCGTGGACAAGTTCTGCATCGCGAAACAGCCGCAGCAGGAAATCTTTCACTTCGCTGCAGATATGAGTCGCCTGTTCCTTTGTTAAATTAAATTCACGAAGCTGGGGATATGGAATATTATCAGTTCCCTTAAACTCCATAATAAGGNCTGGCAAAAAATTTGGCAACATTGGTGATATCACGTAACAGGAAATCCCTGGCATTGAGATGGTCAAGAGTTACAGACTGGCCCATGTCAATGAAGACCGGGGTCAAAGATTCTGGCTCAAGCAGGATATTATATTCACTAAGGTCACCGTGGACAAGTTCTGCATCGCGAAACAGTCGCAGCAAGAAATCTTTCACTTCGCTGCAGATATGATCCGCTTGCTCCCTAGTTAAATTAAATTCACGAAGCTGGGGATAAGGAATATTATCAGTTCCCTTAAACTCCATAATAAGAATATTGCGTTCCGTTATAATGGGTTTTGGTACATTAAGACCACTCTCAATGGCCCTGCTCAGGTTACGAAATTCTTTTCTGGTCCAGGCCAGAACGATATCTTTTTTAGTGTGCCTGATGTTCCGAAACCTTACGNTATTATCAGTTCCCTTAAACTCCATAATAAGAATATTGCGTTCCGTTATAATGGGTTTTGGTACATTAAGACCACTCTCAATGGCCCTGCTCAGGTTACGAAATTCTTTTCTGGTCCAAGCCAGAACGATATCTTTTTTAGTGTGCCTTATGTTCTTGAACCTAACATCACCAATCAGGTATTCCTGCATGGCTTTGAAATTACTATTGTTGATACGATATATCTTTATAGCAAGTTCTTGATTTTCATCGTCCTGCACTCTTAATGCATGAAAAATATTGGCTTCTTTTCCCGTACTTACGGTACCCCCCAACGCATCCAGATAACCTTTGGATGAAAGTTTGTACAGGGCCATCAAGGTAGATTTGTCGAAGACCTCATCCTTAAGTTTAAGATCCTCGGAATCCTTAATCCGTTTTTTAAAATCATCTACCTTTTTGTCAATCTTATATACTTTTTTAGAAATAGCAGGGTCATAGTCCTTCATATTGGATTATCCTTTCAGATATCCCCGTCTTTCCAGCCAGTCAGCCTGTGGACCGGTATATCTCCACTTCACATCTGCTTTCTCATTCTGGAAATCCCACGGCACAACAATGATTATATCGCCTGGCCTTATCCATGTACGTTTCTTCATCTTGCCAGGTATCCTGCCAAGCCGCACTACTCCGTCCATGCACCGCACACGGACCTTATTTGCTCCGAGCATGCTCTCTACTGTCCCCAAAATCTCCCCATCCTGTTTACGGGGAACCCTAACTCTTACTACTTCATTTTCTGTTGGTTGAACTTTCCTATATATACTCAGGTTAACACCTCTAATCCAGATAAGAAAAAAACAGTGAATTTACCATTTATCCACGTGGTTTCTTAGTTGCATAGATATATTTGATAATACATGCTCATTGCTATATATAACTAATTCAAAATGGGGAAGCCACATTTACCACATTTATGTGGTTCCCTTAAACTGATTAATTTAATTACTAAACTGTGGCAGTATATGGTGATTGGTCGAGTACCTTGATACCGCTATCAGAGATGTTCAGCACACGTATCTCATTTATGGTACCTGAACCACGGAACTTGGCTACATAAATAGAACGCTGAAGGTTATTCCCTGAAACAACCCTGCCCAGACGGGTGACTGAATCTGCGCCGTATTCCACTATTGATTCCACTTCGAATGTTGTGCCAACTGTAACCAAAGATGTGATGTCAAATGTCCTGAGCTCACCGAACAGGTCATCCACCAGCGTCTTTAGCTTGTAATGTGAATCAATTGCTAAAAATAGTGCTTCTATAGAATCAATAAAGATCCTGTCAGGCTTGATCTCTTCAACTTTACGTGATAAAAGTTTCTTAAAACTTTTTATCAGTTCCGTGGGTGCCATATCAACAGTCTTTTGTAATCTCAATTCCGGGTCAGTTATATCAACGAAAATGATTGCTCCTGATTTTTCTAGTTCCCATAAATCCCAGCCAAAAGAAGAGTTCATTTCTCTTTTTAATGATTCTGAGGCCTCAGAAGTGACGATGCATAAACATTTATCGCCTTTCTTCGCACCTTCGTACAGGAACTGGGTGCCAAATACAGTTTTACCAGTACCCGATTCTCCTGATATGATATTGACAGTGTTTTTGAAATAACCGCCTTTTATCATCTCATCATAGCCTTGTATGCCCGAAGGGACTCTTTCCAATATCTTTTGTTCGGCTGTCATAACAAACACCTATAATTGTTATTATTATTATTCATGCGTGACATCTTATGTAATTTTCTATATGCTGTACATTTTATGATGTATATATTTTGTTTGTATAGTATATGAGCCTTTTTAGATTTTTAACTGCCTCATACGGTTGACAGCTTCATTGATACGCTCAACTGACCGGGTAAGTGCGAAGCGCACATAACCTTCACCATAGTCACCGAAGCCGACGCCCGGCGTAGCCACAATTCCGGCATCCTCCAGCAGTATTTTTGCAAAGCTCATTGAATCATGTCCTTCAGGCACAGGAGCCCAAACATAGAATGTGGCTTTAGGCGGCTGGAAATCAACACCCAATTCCTTTAGCCCTACCATAAGGGCATCCCTGCGCTCGGTGTATATCTTGTTCATGTCACTGATACACTCCTGTGGTCCAAGCATGGCCTCGATGCCTGCTTCCTGCACAGCCTCAAAGGCACCGGAATCTACATTGGTCTTGACCTTACCCAGGCCAGCCAGGATTTCAGCATTACCTACTGCAAATGCAATCCTCCAGCCTGTCATGTTGTAGGTCTTTGAAAGGGAATGTAACTCAATACCCACATCCATAGCACCATCAATCTTTAGGAAACTGGGTGCCTTATAACCGTCAAAGGTCATCTCACTGTAAGCATTATCGTGTACAATGATGACATCATTCTCTTTTGCGAATTCCACTACCTCTTTATAGAAACTTTCAGGTGCAATGGCCGCTGTGGGATTGTTAGGATAATTCAGGAACATAAGTTTTGCCTGTTTCGCTACATCCCTGGGAATTGCATCAAGGTCAGGCAAAAAGCCGTTTTCTTCCAGCAAGGGCATGATATGTGGTTTTCCATCCGCAAACAGTGTGCCTATCTTATAGACAGGATAGGCCGGGTCAGGTATCAAAGCAATATCACCTGGATTTAAAAATGCCAGGGGGATATGGGCGACGCCTTCTTTTGAGCCGATAAGGGCCAACACCTCAGAGACCGGGTCCAGTTCAATACCCAGATGTTCCTTATACCACTTTGCTGCGGCTTGCCTGAAAGACAGCATGCCGATATATGAAGGGTATTTTTGCCGGTCTGGATTGTTGGCAGAACTACACAGGGCCTGGATGATATTATCTGGCGTGGGCATGTCAGGATCACCAACTCCCAGGTCGATTACATCTACACCTTTTTCACTTACTCTGGCTTTTGCTTCATCTATAGCTGCAAAAAGATACGGGGGTAAGTTGTTGATTCTATCTGAGTACATTGGTATCACCATTGATAATAGTAAAACTGGATTGATAAAGTCGGATTGCAAAATGTCTTTATACCTATTTAAACCTTTGAGTTACACTGTTTATGAAAATCTCTGAAATTGATATTCCTGATAGGGTATCGGCGTTCTATATCGACTCAGGTATAACTGAACTCTATCCTCCCCAGAAAACTGCTATAGAAGCAGGGCTACTGGACGGGAAAAACATCCTGGCAGCCGTGCCCACAGCCTCGGGCAAGACCATGCTGGCAGAACTGGCCATGTTGAAATCAGTCCTGAAAGGCGGTAAATGCCTGTATATCGTGCCTCTGAGAGCCCTTGCTTCAGAAAAATATGAACGGTTCAAGGAATTCCAGGACCTGGGCGTGGAGGCAGGAATTTCATCGGGAGACCTGGATTCCAGGGATGAATGGCTGGGGAAAAAGGATATCATTGTGGCAACATCAGAGAAGACTGATTCACTTATACGCAACGGTGCGCCCTGGATAAAGGATATTACAGTTATTGTGGCTGATGAGATACACCTGCTGGATTCTCCTGATAGGGGGCCCACACTTGAAGTGACCCTGGCCCGGCTTATGCAGACTAATCCATATGCACAGATCATAGGACTTTCAGCTACAGT
>NKAJ01000159.1_pt1 | contig 12244 bp, 10 predicted proteins | sample 1556001 | NCBI WGS metagenome assembly NKAJ01 (sample SAMN06204642, study PRJNA360343) | marine sediment metagenome | isolation source: Jiulong cold seep at northern South China Sea | place: China: South China Sea, Jiulong cold seep | collected 2013-06 | reverse complement strand
ATCTCCCCTTTCTCGTTGGTTTTGGCTCCTCGTTGTATTGCCTCGATCGTGGGTTTTAAAAACTCGTCATTCACTGCGATATCAAGCTTGATCTTTTCAAGGAGGTTTACCTCATACTCCAGTGCCCTGTATACTTCCAAATGCCCCTTTTGTGCCCCATATCCGGAAACAGATGTTACTGTTAATCGGCTTACTTCAACCTCTTGAAGTTCCCGTTTAACAGCATCAAGTCGTTCAGGTCGAATTATTGCTATTACATATTTCATGAATGCCACCGTACGTTAGCCTACGTCATAATATATTAATATATGTATATGCACGACTGAAGAATGTTGCACATAATGTTAGGAGAATTGTATTTCTTGAGATTATGGATGGTATCATACATCAGTGGCCATGTAAGGCAGGATAAGTGATTTTCGTCCAAAGGCCAAATTTAGAGATACTTTTATATACTATTAAATAGGAACTATGCCATAGTCTACCTATAACGCACGAGGTTATGAAATGCAAACAAAAGATGACGTTCTGAAAGCTGTTGAAGTAAATGATGTGAAGTTCATCCGGTTATGGTTCACAGACATCCTGGGAACCATGAAGAGCTTTGCTATAACCAAAGAGGAACTGGAACTTGCCCTGGATGAGGGCATGGGATTTGACGGTTCTTCTATTGAAGGATACAGGGATATCGAAGAGAGTGACATGGTCGCTATGCCTGACCCATCCACTTTCCAGATACTGCCCTGGAGACCACAGGACAGAGCCACAGCAAGGATGTTCGTGGATGTCTTAAACCCGGATGGCAGTCCCTTTGAGGGCGACCCCAGGTATGTGCTCAAGCGCAACTTGAAGCGTGCTGAAGATAAAGGATATACTTTCTATGTAGGTCCTGAACTGGAATATTTCTATTTTAAATCCAGTGACAGTCCTGAAATAATCGACAAAGGCGGTTACTTCGACCTAACACCCCTTGACCTTGCAACTGACCTTCGCAGGGAGACCGTGTTCGCACTGGAGAACATGGGCATTAAAGTCGAGTACAGCCATCATGAAGTTGCACCAAGCCAGCACGAGATTGACCTCAGGTACAATGAAGCATTGAAAATGGCAGATGATACCATGACCTACAGGCTGGTGGTCAAGGAAGTCGCACAAAAAGAAGGTTTGTATGCTACATTCATGCCGAAACCCATCTTTGGTGAGAATGGTAGTGGTATGCACATCCACCAGAGCCTTTTCAAGGGAAGTTCCAATGCATTTTACGATGCCAATGAAAAGTACAACATTTCAAAGATCGGTAAAAATTATATTGCAGGCATCCTGAAATACTCCAATGAAATGTGTTCCGTACTGGCCCAGACTGTGAACAGTTACAAGCGCCTGGTGCCCGGATATGAGGCTCCTGTCTATGTGGCATGGGCCAACAGGAACCGCAGCGCCCTTATACGGGTACCAATGTACAAACCAGGTAAGGAACTGGCAACAAGAATGGAACTGCGCTGTCCGGACCCTGCATGCAACCCATACCTGGCATTCTCTGTAATGCTGGCTGCTGGTCTTGAGGGCATCGAGAAAGGATATGAACTTGAAGACCCGGTAGAGAAGAACATCTTTGCAATGAACAAGGCTGAGATGAAGAGTGCCGGCATCAAATCACTTCCATCCAACCTGAAAGAAGCTATCGATATTACAGAGCAGAGCGAACTCGTCCGCAAGGCTCTGGGTGACCATATCTTTGACAGGTTCATCGAGATCAAGAACAGGGAATGGGATGATTACAGGATACAGGTAACACCCTATGAGATGGATAAATACCTGAGTGTCTTGTAAGAAGTAAAAAATTCAACCATTCAATGTCATCAATCCCGGGTAGTGATCACCCGATAGGTCATTGCCTGATACGCAGGCCATTATCCGATAGGGTAGTATTAATGCCGGGATTGTGACATCTGTATACTATTTTCACGATTGTGGTATACAGGTACATTTGCCCCGGGTTGAGAAGCAGGTGAGCCACAAGGTTGCCAAAAGATCTTTGTCCCTGTACATATTTGGTGAATATGTATAAGGCATAGATTACTCTTTGTCTCCTGCAGGATTCTCTTCCCGGGTCATCTACTCTATCAATACTGTGATAATATTTCTTTTTTGACCTGACCTCAATCTTTATATATTAATAATGGCAGATAGGAGAAGCCCAACCTATTATCTGTTATAAAAATTAACCCCTATAAATTATCAAGGTGAAACAATGACCAAACCTTCACAGCTTTTAGAAGATATGGGATTTAGCATACAGACCTGTATGCAGTGCGGTACTTGCACGGGCAGTTGTCCCTCTGGTACTTACACAAGTCTGAATACCCGTCGTATTGTGCAGTCGGCCCGTCGGGACAAGGATGTATTAAATGACGATGACCTGTGGATGTGCACCACATGCTATACCTGCCAGGAACGCTGCCCACGTGGCATCAAAATAGTGGATGCCATTCTGGGCTTACGGACCGAAGCAGTGCGAAATGGCATCATGCTGCCCGAACACCGCAAGGTCTCTCAGATGGTTATCTCTAAAGGGCATGCCGTTCCCATTAATGATGATTCAATAACAAAAAGGCTACAGCTCGGTCTGGACGAGTTACCTGCGAATGTGCACAAATTCCCTGAAGCTTTAGAACAGGTGAAGAAATTGCTTGAATCTACTGGATTCGTGGAACTTATAGCTGAGGAGGACTCAAAATGAAAAACTTATCCATCTTTTTAGGATGCATTGTGCCCAATCGATATCCGGGCATTGAGAAGGCTACCAAACTTGTGCTGGATAAGCTGGGTATCGACTGGTCTGACCTGAATGGCGCATCCTGCTGCCCGGCTCCCGGAGTGTTCAGGAGTTTTGACAAGGCCTCATGGCTGGCACTTGCAACCAGGAACATCGCATTATCGGAAGCAATGGATCGGGATGTGCTCACCGTATGCAACGGCTGCTACGGCTCGTTAAGTGATGCAAACCATGAAATGAAGAATGACCCTAAACTGGCAAAAGCAACCAACAAGCACCTTGCGGGCATTGACATGGAATTCAAAGGGACTTCAGATGTCAGGCATATCGTAGAGTTCTTTTATGAGGAATTGGGAGTTGAAGGGGTCAGGGATAAAGTGACGCAGCCCCTGGACCTGAAAGTAGCTGTTCATTACGGATGTCATTTGATCAAACCATCAAAGGAGAGGGGTTTTGGTTCTGTGGAAAAACCCACGTTTTTTGATGAACTTGTGGAAGCAACCGGGGCTACAAGTGTAGATTATGCTGATAAGATGGCCTGTTGCGGTGCCGGTGGCGGGGTGCGCTCGGCTTTGCTTGACAAGTCCCTGGATATGGCTGAACATAAATTCAAGAAAATCACAGAAGCTGGTGCCGATGTGATTGTGAACGCATGTCCATTCTGCCATTTACAGCTGGACTACGGGCAGATCGAGGTGAAAGAAAAAAACGGCAATGAATATGCCATTCCTGTACTGCATTACATGCAACTCTTGGCACTGGCAATGGGTTATTCACCAGAAGATATCGGTCTTGACATGAATTTCATAAAAGCCGGAAATATACTGGAGGCGAAGGTATGAGCGAAAAAACAGGTGTGTACCTGTGCAGGTGTGGCGGCAATATCGGTGACGTGGTGGATGTCCAGTCCATTGCTGATGAAGTGGCGGCATTGCCAGGCGTATCTGAGGTCAATATCCAGGACTACTTATGCAGCAGTGCCGGACAGGGTCAGATAAAACAGGATATATTGGACGGTAAAGTGGATAGTGTGGCTATTGGCTCATGTTCACCAAAATTGCATCTTGATACGTTCAGGTCCATGGCTGCAAAGGCTGGTCTCAATCCGTTGATGCTTGAGATTACCAATGTGAGGGAACAGTGCAGCTGGGTGCACCCGGATGAAGTAGAAGCAACCCGCAAGGCAAGGGGGTTGATGCTGGGCGCTGTGAACCGAATGGGTAAACTGGAGCCGCTGGATGCGATAAAAAAGGACCTTGTTGACAAGGTACTGGTCGTGGGGGGAGGTATTGCAGGTATCACTACCGCCCTGGAACTGGCGGACGACCATGAGGTCATCCTGGCAGAAAAAGAGCCTTTTATAGGCGGCCACATGATAGGGCTGTCCAAGACATTCCCCACGTTTGATTGCTCACAATGTATTCTAACACCTAAGATGGTGGCTGTCCATAACCATCCGAACATTACCATGCTTACTTCAACTGAAGTTGAGAGTGTGGAAGGAAATGTGGGAGATTACAATATCACGCTAAGGCAAAGACCCAGATATGTGGATATTGAACTGTGTACTTCATGTGGTCGCTGTGCTGCAAAATGCAGCGAGGATGCCATCTACCTGCCCTTTGCCCAGGCTATTCCCCAGGTATATATCATTGATATGGAGAAATGTATCGACTGTAAAGCCTGCATTAAAGCCTGCCCTACCGATGCCATAAATCTGGAAGATGAAGGGCAGGATATTGATATTAATGTGGGAAGTGTGGTCATGGCCACCGGTTTCAAATCTTTTGATCCGGCCAGGATTGAGGAATATAACTACTGGCATCCGGATGTGATCACAGCTATCGAATTTGAGGATATGCTGTCTGCCAAGAGCAAGACCGGGATGCGTCTAATGAAATCTGATGGCAATATGCCCGAGAAAGTAGCTTTCATTATGTGCGTGGGCAGCCGGGACTTTAACAAGTACAACAAACACTGCAGCAAGGTGTGCTGCCTGTACGGCCAGAAACAGGCACAGCTCGTCAAGAAGATGAACAAGAACGCAGATGTGACCATATTTTATATCGATATGCGCTCGGCCGGACGGCGGATGGAAGAGATGTACGAGCACACGCAGGAGAAAGGTGTTCATTTCATAAGGGGGAGGGTAGCCAGGATCGACCCTACTGATGATGGACTTCTACTGAACTATGAGGATACGCTGCTGCAGTCAAAGGAGTCAGACACTTTTGATATGGTAGTGCTGTGTCCGTCCCTGGAAGCTGCCGAAGGAGCAGACAAGTTGAGCAGGATGTTGAACATCCCGCAGGGAGATGATGGCTTTATCGAAGAGAAGCATGTTAAGATCGATCCGGTCAGTTCCCTTAATCCCAGCGTGTATGTTGCAGGCTGTGCGGTGGGTCCTAAGGACATCCATGATTCAGTGACTGAGGGCATCAGTGCAGCCCATAAGGTAGGGCAGTTCCTGGGTAAAGGAGACATCAGCATTTCCCCTGAAAAACCAGTGATATCAGATGCCTGCCAGCAATGTGGAACTTGTATCAGTGAATGTCCTTACGACGCATTATCCGGTGATGGCATACCAGTACTGGAAGCTCTTTCATGTACCGGTTGCGGCATATGTGCTGCAGTTTGTCCATCAGGTGCAATTGAGATACAGAATTACCGGTATGACCAGCTAAGATCCCAGGTTGAAGGCATACTTGCGGCTGGTCCGGGTGTTATTGTGTTCATTGACCAGGCTGCATATGCGGCTGCAGACCTGGCAGGCGTGAACCGGAAGGAATACTCACCCCTTATCAGGTTTGTGCAGGTACCCAGCATCCATATTGTCAATGCCAGGCTGGCTAACAATGTTCTGGAGAACGGGGCCAGCGGTATCATGCTTATCGAAGGCACTACTGATGAGAAACTTACCGGGCGTTCCAAACTCCTGTTCAATACCCTGAAGAAGGAAACTCGGTCACACAAGAAACCCATACGGTATTCCCATATAGAAACTGCCCAGTACGAGAAGCNGAGAAACTTACCGGGCGTTCCAAACTCCTGTTCAATACCCTGAAGAAGGAAACTCGAACACACAAGAAACCCATACGGTATTCCCATATAGAGACTGCCCAGTATGAGAAGCTTATGAATCTCTTGAATGTGTTTGCAGACCAGGCGTCTAAGAAGTCAAAATGAACATCTTCTTTTTCCCATTTCATCTGCTTCCGGCCGAAGAGACCATCCGGATGTGCAAAATAAAATGGGATTCCCTGTTCGAGATTGACTTCACGGACGTATTGTATATTATTACAGTTAACTTTATATATTGGCACATCATTAGTGACCTACCTACTAGCGTCAACATTCACAGAAATTTAGGAGCTTAATTTAATGTTTCATTATGCGATGTTTCTTGGTTGTACTATACCTGCTCGATTTCCATTCATGGAGAAATCCATCAGAATGGTACTCTCTGAGCTTGGCATACATACAACCGACCTGGAAGGCACCACGTGTTGCCCTACCAAATCCATAGCCAAGGTCATAGGTAGCAAAACCTGGTATGTAACAGGTGCGCGCAACCTGGCACTGGCAGAAGCAGCAGGATTGGATATCCTCACCCCTTGTAATGGCTGTTTTAGCAGTTTTAAGTCAGTGATCACTGACCTGGACATGGACCTTAATCTGCGTGATTCCGTGAACCAGGAACTGGGACGAGTCGGCCTGGAATATACTGGTAAGGTTAAGGTAAAACACATTGTGCAGGTACTTCATGACGATGTTACAGCTGCAGAGATCAAGAAAAAGGTTGTAAAACCCCTCACTGGAATGAAAGTGGCAGTACATTATGGCTGCCATATGGTGCGGCCGAGCAGTGCTATCCACTTTGATGACCCCAACCGCCCCAGTAAGTTCGATGTACTGGTGGAAGCCACTGGTGCCCGGAGTGTAGATTATTCAACCAAGATGATGTGTTGCGGGAATGACCTGAACTCGGTCGGTGAATCCGATGCTGCTATTGCCATGTCCAGAGAGAAACTGCTGGAGACCCAGCAGATAGCTGATGGAATGACCACGGCATGTCCTGCATGCTTTAATCAGTATGACAGCAAGCAATACCTGATGCAAAAAAGCGGCGAACATATCGACATGCCTGTCATCTATTTAACTGAACTGCTGGGACTTTGTTTTGGTTTTTCACCTGAAGAGATGGGCATGAAAATGCACAGGGTCGATACCACACCATTTTTAGAAAAATGGGAGCAGAGATCTGCACATCTGGAAGAAGTGAGAAATAACTTTGACTTTGATATGCTTGAAAGGTGTTACCAGTGCGGAGCATGCATGGATGATTGTCCTGTAGTCAAGATGAATCCGGATTTTAATCCCAACCGGGTCATTGGTGATATTTTGGCAGGAAAGATGGAAGAAGTATTAAATGGCCCTGATGTCTGGCGATGTGTTAGCTGTTANAAAGAGCTTTGACATTGATATGCTTGAAAGGTGTTATCAGTGTGGAGCATGCATGGATGATTGCCCTGTGGTCAAGATAAATCCGGTTTTTGATCCCAACCGGGTCATTGGTGATATTTTAGCAGGAAAGATGGAAGAAGTATTAAATGGCCCTGATGTCTGGCGATGTATTAGCTGTTATACCTGTTTTGAATTGTGTCCCCAGAAANGGAAGAAGTGAGAAATAACTTTGACTTTGATATGCTTGAAAGGTGTTACCAGTGCGGAGCATGCATGGATGATTGTCCTGTAGTCAAGATGAATCCGGATTTTAATCCCAACCGGGTCATTGGTGATATTTTGGCAGGAAAGATGGAAGAAGTATTAAATGGCCCTGATGTCTGGCGATGTGTTAGCTGTTATACCTGCTTTGAATTGTGTCCTCAAAGGTTCGGAATGAACAAGGTTTTCGAAAACTTAAAGCAGTTAGCTTATCAGATGAATATAATGCCTGAGGGTGTGGACGGGGGTATCAAGATGTTATTAGAGACTGGTCGGTTGGGTGAGCCTACGGCCATGAGAAAGAAATTAAAATTACCTGAACTCCCAAAGAGCGGGAGCAAAGATTTGAGAATACTGTTAGAATTAGATGAGGAAGGTGAGAGCCAATGAGATGTAATACGCGAATACCCAGCGGATGCGCGATATCAGGATTAATGTGCGAAAGTGGCGATAGAATTGACGGCTCTGCTATAATTAAATCCATTGCCTTGATGCATGACAGGTCAAACGGACTTGGAGGGGGTTTTGCAGCTTATGGCATATATCCCAGGCGTGCAGACCAGTATGCATTCCATATGATGTTTGATGACTTTGCTGCCAAAGAGAATTTCGATGAGTACGTCAAAGACCATTTTATTGTTGAAAAGGATGAGGTCATACCAACCCGGCCATTTGGTAATATTACCAATCCACCGGTATTGTGGAGATATTTCCTGGATATAGAAGAGAAGAAACTGGAGTTTGTGGAAGATAGGGAATATGTTGTCAATATGGTCATGAAGATCAATTCAGATGTTCCAGGTGCATTCGTATCCTCTTCAGGAAAGAATATGGGTGCTTTCAAGGGTGTGGGATATCCTGAGGATATTGGTCATTTCTATAAGCTGGAAGAATACAAAGGATATATATGGACCTCACACGGTCGGTTCCCTACCAATACTCCTGGGTGGTGGGCTGGAGCCCACCCGTTCGGACTGCTTGACTGGAGCATCGTGCATAACGGCGAGATATCCTCATACGGCATCAACAAGCGTTACCTTGAAATGTTCGGATATAAGCTTGAGCTGCGGACCGATACGGAAGTCGTAGCGTATCTCTTCGACCTGCTGGTACGCAGACATAACCTTCCAATGGAAATCGCGGTCAAGGCCCTATCTGCCCCTTTTTGGGACAACATTGACAGGATGGAACCACAGGTCAAGGAATTGATGACCGCCATCAGGATGGTTTATGGGGGAACTCTGCTAAACGGTCCGTATAGTATAATACTCGGACATAGCAGGGGTATGATGGGCCTGAATGACAGGATAAAACTGCGCCCAATGACCTGCGGGCGTAAGGATGATATGTTGTATATGTCGTCTGAAGAGAGTGCCATACGGGAGATAGAACCTGACCTGGATATTGTCTGGAGCCCGAAAGCTGGTGAAGCTGTCGTTGGTACTTTGAACGGGGAGGTGGAATAAATGTCAGCAGATATGTCGCCGGTATCCCAGATACCTCCTGAGTTCCATGTTAAGGTCGACCATGACCGGTGCAGGCGTTGCAAACGATGTGTGTTAAATTGCAGTTTTGGTTGTATGCAATTCAACGATAAGGTTACTCCTGACGATAGCAAATGTGTAGCTTGTCACAGGTGTACCACATTTTGTCCTGAGAATGCTATTTCGATTACCAATCATCCCACAGTATACAAGGAGAATGCCAACTGGACAGAACGTATCAGGCAGAACACTCTTAAGCAGGCCGAGACAGGCGGGATATTACTTACCGGCATGGGTAATCCCAAGCCATATCCGATATTGTGGGACCACCTGCTCATTGATGCATGTCAGGTCACGAACCCGTCCATTGACCCGCTGCGGGAACCCATGGAACTGCGAACATTCCTTGGCAGCAAGCCAAACCACCTGGAGTTCGAGCGGGACGAGCATAATAATATCAAGTTGAAGACGCAGCTTGCTCCCCAGATACAGCTGGATATACCAGTAATATTTGCGGCTATGAGCTATGGTGCTGTGAGCCATAACGTTCACAAGTCACTGGCAATTGCTGCTAATAAGATGGGTACATTGATGAATACCGGAGAGGGCGGACTGCATGAGGACCTGTATCCTTATTCAGGACGTATTATGGTGCAGGTAGCTTCGGGCAGGTTCGGAGTGCATAGTGATTACCTGAAAGCCAGCGCGGCTGTGGAGATTAAGATAGGTCAGGGTGCCAAGCCAGGTATTGGAGGACATCTGCCTGGTGAAAAGGTCGGGCTGGAGATTTCAAAGACGCGGATGATACCTGTAGGTACAGATGCACTGTCTCCGGCACCGCATCATGATATTTACAGTATCGAGGACCTGTCCCAATTGATATTTGCCATCAAGGAGGCTACTGATTATGAAAAGCCTGTTTCGGTCAAGATAGCAGCTGTGCATAATGTGGCTGCTATTGCCAGCGGGATAGTGCGGGCGGGAGCCGATATTGTTACCATTGACGGGTTCAGAGGTGGCACGGGTGCTACTCCGGCTATTATCAGGGACAATGTGGGTATACCCATAGAGCTGGCCCTGGCTGCTGTTGACCAGAGGCTCAGGGATGAGGGTATCCGCAACCAGGCCAGTCTTGTGTGCGCAGGCAGTATTCGTGAGGCTGCCGATGTTGCCAAGGCTATTGCACTTGGAGCCGATGCATGTGTTATTGGTACGGCTGCACTGGTGGCACTGGGATGCAGGGTATGCCAGAAATGCTATACCGGTAACTGCGCATGGGGTATCGCTACCCAGCGGCCCGAACTGACCCGCAGGCTGAACCCTGATGTGGGTTCACAGCGTTTATGTAATTTGTTGACGGCATGGGGCCATGAACTGCAGGAAGTGCTGGGTTCTTTGGGTGTTAACAGCATCGAGAGCTTAAGGGGTAGCAGGGAACGACTGAGAGGTGTCGGCCTGGATAAGGAGACCCTGGATATACTGGGTGTTAAGCCCGCCGGTGAGGGCATGTGAGGTGACTGGTATGGTAATGACGATTGATGCTAAAGGGATGTACTACAGGGAATTGAACAAGATGATCCGGACCGCAATTGAGGAAGGTGAGACCGAGTTCGTTCTGGACAACATAAACGGGCAGCGTTATATCGGGGATGGTATCAAGGCGAAGGCTAAGATAACCATAAACGGTACTCCTGGAAACGACCTGGGCGTGTTCATGAACGGCCCTTCCATTGAAGTGTTTGCCAACGGCCAGGACGGCATCGCCAATACCATGAACAGTGGTGAGATAATCATCCACGGTATGGTTGGAGATGTGATAGGTTATGGCATGCGCGGTGGCAAGCTCATGATAGAGGGCGATGTGGGATACCGTGTGGGTATCCACATGAAAGAGTACAAGACCAAGGTCCCTGCTATTGTGGCAGGCGGATGTGCAGGTGACTTCTACGGCGAATACATGGCCGGTGGAGTCATGATTTTGCTGGGATTGGGTGCCGGTGAGGATAAACCTATTGCCGGTGATTACCTGGGTACTGGCATGCACGGCGGCGTGATATTCCTGCGTGGTAAGGTTGAAGAGTATCAACTGGGTGCTGAGGTGACTGTACTGGAGCCTGATGAAAAGGATATTAAACTGGTTACCAAGTATTTGACCGAGTGGTGCGGGCATTTCGGGCATGATGTTGATGAGATAATGTCAGAGCCTTTTATTAAGCTTAAGNGAGTGGTGCGGGCATTTCGGGCATGATGTTGATGAGATAATGTCAGAGCCTTTTATCAAGCTGAAAGCTATAAGCAGCAGGCCGTATGGGAATTTGTATGCATATTGAAAAGGGCGGAAAATAATTTAAAAGAATCCTCTCAACATTGAGTGAGGAAATATTAGACGGGATTTACAGGATTTACATGATGCTGCGAGCCACTTTCATATCCTGTCAATCCTGTCCATTATAGTGAAAAACCAAACAATATTGACTAATCAAATGCAAATTTCAACAAGTGATTAACAATAAACCACGGAGATCACAGAGGACACAGAGAGTGAAATCAAATCCAAGCTCTGTGTTTCTCTGTGCACTCAGTGTGCTCTGGGGTTAAATTACAATTGTCTGAAAGTCAAAGTGTTAAGATATTAGTATCAATGATTTCTGTTGAAGTTATCTATCGACAACTTCTGTTGAAGTTATCTATCAAATATTATGTTCTTAACTATAATTCAGGTAATGAGATAAATGAGGTAAGTGGTGTTTATGAAGGAATTTGAATCTAACCGGGCCAGAGTGAATATACCAAAAGGGTACCGGATGCCTGTAATAAAAATGTATTTCTGGGTGGGCCTTGTCTCAGCACTGCTGCTTAGACTGGTAATCATTGCCGATCATTACGGGGATATTTATGCACGGGTGTTGTGGTACCTGGGAGTTTTGGGGTATTTGTGGTTCTTTGCGCACAGGTATCATATTGGCAAGCGCAGGTTAGGGGTGATAAGTGACCTGGGATTACTTGAAAAGATAGACCGGCGGGAAGCTCTTACTGAAGAGGATTTTGAGGGATTGAATTATGTTATGTGGAGCCTTTCTGTGTCCAAGGAACGGATGAATTACCTTGTTATTTTTGCATTTTCGGTAATAGCTATTGTGCTGTCGCTTGCACTGGATTTTGGGATAATTAAATTGTGAGGGTGACTGGACCGACCTCATCGATCATTTAATAAACAAAATGGTACTTCAAACGATTATGATAGCAATAATTGACTATG
>NKAJ01000536.1_pt3 | contig 12254 bp, 12 predicted proteins | sample 1556001 | NCBI WGS metagenome assembly NKAJ01 (sample SAMN06204642, study PRJNA360343) | marine sediment metagenome | isolation source: Jiulong cold seep at northern South China Sea | place: China: South China Sea, Jiulong cold seep | collected 2013-06 | reverse complement strand
ATACTGCGCAAGTTTCCCATGCCATAGTCAATTATTGCAATCATAATCGTTTGAAGTACCATTTTGTTTATTAAATGATCGATGAGGTCGGTCCAGTCACCCTCACAATTTAATTATCCCAAAATCCAGTGCAAGCGACAGCACAATAGCTATTACCGAAAATGCAAAAATAACAAGGTAATTCATCCGTTCCTTGGACACAGAAAGGCTCCACATAACATAATTCAATCCCTCAAAATCCTCTTCAGTAAGAGCTTCCCGCCGGTCTATCTTTTCAAGTAATCCCAGGTCACTTATCACCCCTAACCTGCGCTTGCCAATATGATACCTGTGCGCAAAGAACCACAAATACCCCAAAACTCCCAGGTACCACAACACCCGTGCATAAATATCCCCGTAATGATCGGCAATGATTACCAGTCTAAGCAGCAGTGCTGAGACAAGGCCCACCCAGAAATACATTTTTATTACAGGCATCCGGTACCCTTTTGGTATATTCACTCTGGCCCGGTTAGATTCAAATTCCTTCATAAACACCACTTACCTCATTTATCTCATTACCTGAATTATAGTTAAGAACATAATATTTGATAGATAACTTCAACAGAAGTTGTCGATAGATAACTTCAACAGAAGTTGTCGATAGATAACTTCAATAGAAATCATTGATACTAATATCTTAACACTTTGACTTTCAGACAATTGTAATTTAACCACAGAGCACACTGAGTGCACAGAGAAACACAGAGCTTGGATTTGATTTCACTCTCTGTGTCCTCTGTGATCTCCGTGGTTTATTGTTAATCACTTGTTGAAATTTGCATTTGATTAGTCAATATTGTTTGGTTTTTCACTATAATGGACAGGATTGACAGGATATGAAAGTGGCTCGCAGCATCATGTAAATCCTGTAAATCCCGTCTAATATTTCCTCACTCAATGTTGAGAGGATTCTTTTAAATTATTTTCCGCCCTTTTCAATATGCATACAAATTCCCATACGGCCTGCTGCTTATAGCCTTAAGCTTGATAAAAGGCTCTGACATTATCTCATCAACATCATGCCCGAAATGCCCGCACCACTCGGTCAAATACTTGGTAACCAGTTTAATATCCTTTTCATCAGGCTCCAGTACAGTCACCTCAGCACCCAGTTGATACTCTTCAACCTTACCACGCAGGAATATCACGCCGCCGTGCATGCCAGTACCCAGGTAATCACCGGCAATAGGTTTATCCTCACCGGCACCCAATCCCAGCAAAATCATGACTCCACCGGCCATGTATTCGCCGTAGAAGTCACCTGCACATCCGCCTGCCACAATAGCAGGGACCTTGGTCTTGTACTCTTTCATGTGGATACCCACACGGTATCCCACATCGCCCTCTATCATGAGCTTGCCACCGCGCATGCCATAACCTATCACATCTCCAACCANATATCGGGGATGGTATCAAGGCGAAGGCTAAGATAACCATAAACGGTACTCCTGGAAACGACTTGGGCGTGTTCATGAACGGCCCTTCCATGGATGATTATCTCACCACTGTTCATGGTATTGGCGATGCCGTCCTGGCCGTTGGCAAACACTTCAATGGAAGGGCCGTTCATGAACACGCCCAGGTCGTTTCCAGGAGTACCGTTTATGGTTATCTTAGCCTTCGCCTTGATACCATCCCCGATATAACGCTGCCCGTTTATGTTGTCCAGAACGAACTCGGTCTCACCTTCCTCAATTGCGGTCCGGATCATCTTGTTCAATTCCCTGTAGTACATCCCTTTAGCATCAATCGTCATTACCATACCAGTCACCTCACATGCCCTCACCGGCGGGCTTAACACCCAGTATATCCAGGGTCTCCTTATCCAGGCCGACACCTCTCAGTCGTTCCCTGCTACCCCTTAAGCTCTCGATGCTGTTAACACCCAAAGAACCCAGCACTTCCTGCAGTTCATGGCCCCATGCCGTCAACAAATTACATAAACGCTGTGAACCCACATCAGGGTTCAGCCTGCGGGTCAGTTCGGGCCGCTGGGTAGCGATACCCCATGCGCAGTTACCGGTATAGCATTTCTGGCATACCCTGCATCCCAGTGCCACCAGTGCAGCCGTACCAATAACACATGCATCGGCTCCAAGTGCAATAGCCTTGGCAACATCGGCAGCCTCACGAATACTGCCTGCGCACACAAGACTGGCCTGGTTGCGGATACCTTCATCCCTGAGCCTCTGGTCAACAGCAGCCAGGGCCAGCTCTATGGGTATACCCACATTGTCCCTGATAATAGCCGGAGTAGCACCCGTGCCACCTCTGAACCCGTCAATGGTAACAATATCGGCTCCCGCCCGCACTATCCCGCTGGCAATAGCAGCCACATTATGCACAGCTGCTATCTTGACCGAAACAGGCTTTTCATAATCAGTAGCCTCCTTGATGGCAAATATCAATTGGGACAGGTCCTCGATACTGTAAATATCATGATGCGGTGCCGGAGACAGTGCATCTGTACCTACAGGTATCATCCGCGTCTTTGAAATCTCCAGCCCGACCTTTTCACCAGGCAGATGTCCTCCAATACCTGGCTTGGCACCCTGACCTATCTTAATCTCCACAGCCGCGCTGGCTTTCAGGTAATCACTATGCACTCCGAACCTGCCCGAAGCTACCTGCACCATAATACGTCCTGAATAAGGATACAGGTCCTCATGCAGTCCGCCCTCTCCGGTATTCATCAATGTACCCATCTTATTAGCAGCAATTGCCAGTGACTTGTGAACGTTATGGCTCACAGCACCATAGCTCATAGCCGCAAATATTACTGGTATATCCAGCTGTATCTGGGGAGCAAGCTGCGTCTTCAACTTGATATTATTATGCTCGTCCCGCTCGAACTCCAGGTGGTTTGGCTTGCTGCCAAGGAATGTTCGCAGTTCCATGGGTTCCCGCAGCGGGTCAATGGACGGGTTCGTGACCTGACATGCATCAATGAGCAGGTGGTCCCACAATATCGGATATGGCTTGGGATTACCCATGCCGGTAAGTAATATCCCGCCTGTCTCGGCCTGCTTAAGAGTGTTCTGCCTGATACGTTCTGTCCAGTTGGCATTCTCCTTGTATACTGTGGGATGATNGTGTTCTGCCTGATACGTTCAGTCCAGTTGGCATTCTCCTTGTATACTGTGGGATGATTGGTAATCGAAATAGCATTCTCAGGACAAAATGTGGTACACCTGTGACAAGCTACACATTTGCTATCGTCAGGAGTAACCTTATCGTTGAATTGCATACAACCAAAACTGCAATTTAACACACATCGTTTGCAACGCCTGCACCGGTCATGGTCGACCTTAACATGGAACTCAGGAGGTATCTGGGATACCAACGACAGTTCTGTTGCCATTTATTCCACCTCCCCGTTCAAGGTACCAACGACAGCTTCACCAGCTTTCGGGCTCCAGACAATATCCAGGTCAGGTTCTATCTCCCGTATGGCACTCTCTTCAGACGACATATACAACATATCATCCTTACGCCCGCAGGTCATTGGGCGCAGTTTTATCCTGTCATTCAGGCCCATCATACCCCTGCTATGTCCGAGTATTATACTATACGGACCGTTTAGCAGAGTTCCCCCATAAACCATCCTGATGGCGGTCATCAATTCCTTGACCTGTGGTTCCATCCTGTCAATGTTGTCCCAAAAAGGGGCAGATAGAGCCTTGACCGCGATTTCCATTGGAAGGTTATGTCTGCGTACCAGCAGGTCGAAGAGATACGCTACGACTTCCGTATCGGTCCGCAGCTCAAGCTTATATCCGAACATTTCAAGGTAACGCTTGTTGATGCCGTATGAGGATATCTCGCCGTTATGCACGATGCTCCAGTCAAGCAGTCCGAACGGGTGGGCTCCAGCCCACCACCCGGGAGTATTGGTAGGGAACCGACCGTGTGAGGTCCATATATATCCTTTGTATTCTTCCAGCTTATAGAAATGACCAATATCCTCAGGATATCCCACACCCTTGAAAGCACCCATATTCTTTCCTGAAGAGGATACGAATGCACCTGGAACATCTGAATTGATCTTCATGACCATATTGACAACATATTCCCTATCTTCCACAAACTCCAGTTTCTTCTCTTCTATATCCAGGAAATATCTCCACAATACCGGTGGATTGGTAATATTACCAAATGGCCGGGTTGGTATGACCTCATCCTTTTCAACAATAAAATGGTCTTTGACGTACTCATCGAAATTCTCTTTGGCAGCAAAGTCATCAAACATCATATGGAATGCATACTGGTCTGCACGCCTGGGATATATGCCATAAGCTGCAAAACCCCCTCCAAGTCCGTTTGACCTGTCATGCATCAAGGCAATGGATTTAATTATAGCAGAGCCGTCAATTCTATCGCCACTTTCGCACATTAATCCTGATATCGCGCATCCGCTGGGTATTCGCGTATTACATCTCATTGGCTCTCACCTTCCTCATCTAATTCTAACAGTATTCTCAAATCTTTGCTCCCGCTCTTTGGGAGTTCAGGTAATTTTAATTTCTTTCTCATGGCCGTAGGCTCACCCAACCGACCAGTCTCTAATAACATCTTGATACCCCCGTCCACACCCTCAGGCATTATATTCATCTGATAAGCTAACTGCTTTAAGTTTTCGAAAACCTTGTTCATTCCGAACCTTTGAGGACACAATTCAAAGCAGGTATAACAGCTAACACATCGCCAGACATCAGGGCCATTTAATACTTCTTCCATCTTTCCTGCCAAAATATCACCAATGACCCGGTTGGGATTAAAATCCGGATTCATCTTGACTACAGGACAATCATCCATGCATGCTCCGCACTGGTAACACCTTTCAAGCATATCAAAGTCAAAGTTATTTCTCACTTCTTCCAGATGTGCAGATCTCTGCTCCCATTTTTCTAAAAATGGTGTGGTATCGACCCTGTGCATTTTCATGCCCATCTCTTCAGGTGAAAAACCAAAACAAAGTCCCAGCAGTTCAGTTAAATAGATGACAGGCATGTTGATATGTTCGCCGCTTTTTTGCATCAGGTATTGCTTGCTGTCATACTGATTAAAGCATGCAGGACATGCCGTGGTCATTCCATCAGCTATCTGCTGGGTCTCCAGCAGTTTCTCTCTGGACATGGCAATAGCAGCATCGGATTCACCGACCGAGTTCAGGTCATTCCCGCAACACATCATCTTGGTTGAATAATCTACACTCCGGGCACCAGTGGCTTCCACCAGTACATCGAACTTACTGGGGCGGTTGGGGTCATCAAAGTGGATAGCACTGCTCGGCCGCACCATATGGCAGCCATAATGTACTGCCACTTTCATTCCAGTGAGGGGTTTTACAACCTTTTTCTTGATCTCTGCAGCTGTAACATCGTCATGAAGTACCTGCACAATGTGTTNAACAGGTGCGCGCAACCTGGCACTGGCAGAAGCAGCAGGATTGGATATCCTCACCCCTTGTAATGGCTGTTTTAGCAGTTTTAAGTCAGTGATCACTGACTTAAAACTGCTAAAACAGCCATTACAAGGGGTGAGGATATCCAATCCTGCTGCTTCTGCCAGTGCCAGGTTGCGCGCACCTGTTACATACCAGGTTTTGCTACCTATGACCTTGGCTATGGATTTGGTAGGGCAACACGTGGTGCCTTCCAGGTCGGTTGTATGTATGCCAAGCTCAGAGAGTACCATTCTGATGGATTTCTCCATGAATGGAAATCGAGCAGGTATAGTACAACCAAGAAACATCGCATAATGAAACATTAAATTAAGCTCCTAAATTTCTGTGAATGTTGACGCTAGTAGGTAGGTCACTAATGATGTGCCAATATATAAAGTTAACTGTAATAATATACAATACGTCCGTGAAGTCAATCTCGAACAGGGAATCCCATTTTATTTTGCACATCCGGATGGTCTCTTCGGCCGGAAGCAGATGAAATGGGAAAAAGAAGATGTTCATTTTGACTTCTTAGACGCCTGGTCTGCAAACACATTCAAGAGGTTCATAAGCTTCTCATACTGGGCAGTCTCTATATGGGAATACCGTATGGGTTTCTTGTGTGTTCGAGTTTCCTTCTTCAAGGTATTGAACAGGAGTTTGGAACGCCCGGTAAGTTTCTCATCAGTAGTGCCTTCGATAAGCATGATACCGCTGGCCCCGTTCTCCAGAACATTGTTAGCCAGCCTGGCATTGACAATATGGATGCTGGGTACCTGCACAAACCTGATAAGGGGTGAGTATTCCTTCCGGTTCACGCCTGCCAGGTCTGCAGCCGCATATGCAGCCTGGTCAATGAACACAATAACACCCGGACCAGCCGCAAGTATGCCTTCAACCTGGGATCTTAGCTGGTCATACCGGTAATTCTGTATCTCAATTGCACCTGATGGACAAACTGCAGCACATATGCCGCAACCGGTACATGAAAGAGCTTCCAGTACTGGTATGCCATCACCGGATAATGCGTCGTAAGGACATTCACTGATACAAGTTCCACATTGCTGGCAGGCATCTGATATCACTGGTTTTTCAGGGGAAATGCTGATGTCTCCTTTACCCAGGAACTGCCCTACCTTATGGGCTGCACTGATGCCCTCGGTCACTGAATCATGGATGTCCTTAGGACCCACCGCACAGCCTGCAACATACACGCTGGGATTAAGGGAACTGACCGGATCGATCTTAACATGCTTCTCTTCGATAAAGCCATCATCTCCCTGCGGGATGTTCAACATCCTGCTCAACTTGTCTGCTCCTTCGGCAGCTTCCAGGGACGGACACAGCACTACCATATCAAAAGTGTCTGACTCCTTTGACTGCAGCAGCGTATCCTCATAGTTCAGTAGAAGTCCATCATCAGTAGGGTCTATCTTGGCTACCCTCCCCCTTATGAAATGAACACCTTTCTCCTGCGTGTGCTCGTACATCTCTTCCATCCGCCGTCCGGCCGAGCGCATATCGATATAAAATATGGTCACATCTGCGTTCTTGTTCATCTTCTTGACGAGCTGTGCCTGTTTCTGGCCGTACAGGCAGCACACCTTGCTGCAGTGTTTGTTGTACTTGTTAAAGTCCCGGCTGCCCACGCACATAATGAAAGCTACTTTCTCGGGCATATTGCCATCAGATTTCATTAGACGCATCCCGGTCTTGCTCTTGGCAGACAGCATATCCTCAAATTCGATAGCTGTGATCACATCCGGATGCCAGTAGTTATATTCCTCAATCCTGGCCGGATCAAAAGATTTGAAACCGGTGGCCATGACCACACTTCCCACATTAATATCAATATCCTGCCCTTCATCTTCCAGATTTATGGCATCGGTAGGGCAGGCTTTAATGCAGGCTTTACAGTCGATACATTTCTCCATATCAATGATATATACCTGGGGAATAGCCTGGGCAAAGGGCAGGTAGATGGCATCCTCGCTGCATTTTGCAGCACAGCGACCACATGAAGTACACAGTTCAATATCCACATATCTGGGTCTTTGCCTTAGCGTGATATTGTAATCTCCCACATTTCCTTCCACACTCTCAACTTCAGTTGAAGTAAGCATGGTAATGTTCGGATGGTTATGGACAGCCACCATCTTAGGTGTTAGAATACATTGTGAGCAATCAAACGTGGGGAATGTCTTGGACAGCCCTATCATGTGGCCGCCTATAAAAGGCTCTTTTTCTGCCAGGATGACCTCATGGTCGTCCGCCAGTTCCAGGGCGGTAGTGATACCTGCAATACCTCCCCCCACGACCAGTACCTTGTCAACAAGGTCCTTTTTTATCGCATCCAGCGGCTCCAGTTTACCCATTCGGTTCACAGCGCCCAGCATCAACCCCCTTGCCTTGCGGGTTGCTTCTACTTCATCCGGGTGCACCCAGCTGCACTGTTCCCTCACATTGGTAATCTCAAGCATCAACGGATTGAGACCAGCCTTTGCAGCCATGGACCTGAACGTATCAAGATGCAATTTTGGTGAACATGAGCCAATAGCCACACTATCCACTTTACCGTCCAATATATCCTGTTTTATCTGACCCTGTCCGGCACTGCTGCATAAGTAGTCCTGGATATTGACCTCAGATACGCCTGGCAATGCCGCCACTTCATCAGCAATGGACTGGACATCCACCACGTCACCGATATTGCCGCCACACCTGCACAGGTACACACCTGTTTTTTCGCTCATACCTTCGCCTCCAGTATATTTCCGGCTTTTATGAAATTCATGTCAAGACCGATATCTTCTGGTGAATAACCCATTGCCAGTGCCAAGAGTTGCATGTAATGCAGTACAGGAATGGCATATTCATTGCCGTTTTTTTCTTTCACCTCGATCTGCCCGTAGTCCAGCTGTAAATGGCAGAATGGACATGCGTTCACAATCACATCGGCACCAGCTTCTGTGATTTTCTTGAATTTATGTTCAGCCATATCCAGGGACTTGTCAAGCAAAGCCGAGCGCACCCCGCCACCGGCACCGCAACAGGCCATCTTATCAGCATAATCTACACTTGTAGCCCCGGTTGCTTCCACAAGTTCATCAAAAAACGTGGGTTTTTCCACAGAACCAAAACCCCTCTCCTTTGATGGTTTGATCAAATGACATCCGTAATGAACAGCTACTTTCAGGTCCAGGGGCTGCGTCACTTTATCCCTGACCCCTTCAACTCCCAATTCCTCATAAAAGAACTCTACGATATGCCTGACATCTGAAGTCCCTTTGAATTCCATGTCAATGCCCGCAAGGTGCTTGTTGGTTGCTTTTGCCAGTTTAGGGTCATTCTTCATTTCATGGTTTGCATCACTTAACGAGCCGTAGCAGCCGTTGCATACGGTGAGCACATCCCGATCCATTGCTTCCGATAATGCGATGTTCCTGGTTGCAAGTGCCAGCCATGAGGCCTTGTCAAAACTCCTGAACACTCCGGGAGCCGGGCAGCAGGATGCGCCATTCAGGTCAGACCAGTCGATACCCAGCTTATCCAGCACAAGTTTGGTAGCCTTCTCAATGCCCGGATATCGATTGGGCACAATGCATCCTAAAAAGATGGATAAGTTTTTCATTTTGAGTCCTCCTCAGCTATAAGTTCCACGAATCCAGTAGATTCAAGCAATTTCTTCACCTGTTCTAAAGCTTCAGGGAATTTGTGCACATTCGCAGGTAACTCGTCCAGACCGAGCTGTAGCCTTTTTGTTATTGAATCATCATTAATGGGAACGGCATGCCCTTTGGAGATAACCATCTGAGAGACCTTGCGGTGTTCGGGCAGCATGATGCCATTTCGCACTGCTTCGGTCCGTAAGCCCAGAATGGCATCCACTATTTTGATGCCACGTGGGCAGCGTTCCTGGCAGGTATAGCATGTGGTGCACATCCACAGGTCATCGTCATTTAATACATCCTTGTCCCGACGGGCCGACTGCACAATACGACGGGTATTCAGACTTGTGTAAGTACCAGAGGGACAACTGCCCGTGCAAGTACCGCACTGCATACAGGTCTGTATGCTAAATCCCATATCTTCTAAAAGCTGTGAAGGTTTGGTCATTGTTTCACCTTGATAATTTATAGGGGTTAATTTTTATAACAGATAATAGGTTGGGCTTCTCCTATCTGCCATTATTAATATATAAAGATTGAGGTCAGGTCAAAAAAGAAATATTATCACAGTATTGATAGAGTAGATGACCCGGGAAGAGAATCCTGCAGGAGACAAAGAGTAATCTATGCCTTATACATATTCACCAAATATGTACAGGGACAAAGATCTTTTGGCAACCTTGTGGCTCACCTGCTTCTCAACCCGGGGCAAATGTACCTGTATACCACAATCGTGAAAATAGTATACAGATGTCACAATCCCGGCATTAATACTACCCTATCGGATAATGGCCTGCGTATCAGGCAATGACCTATCGGGTGATCACTACCCGGGATTGATGACATTGAATGGTTGAATTTTTTACTTCTTACAAGACACTCAGGTATTTATCCATCTCATAGGGTGTTACCTGTATCCTGTAATCATCCCATTCCCTGTTCTTGATCTCGAGGAACCTGTCAAAGATATGGTCACCCAGAGCCTTGCGGACGAGTTCGCTCTGCTCTGTAATATCGATAGCTTCTTTCAGGTTGGATGGAAGTGATTTGATGCCGGCACTCTTCATCTCAGCCTTGTTCATTGCAAAGATGTTCTTCTCTACCGGGTCTTCAAGTTCATATCCTTTCTCGATGCCCTCAAGACCAGCAGCCAGCATTATAGAGAATGCCAGGTATGGGTTGCATGCAGGGTCCGGACAGCGCAGTTCCATTCTTGTTGCCAGTTCCTTACCTGGTTTGTACATTGGTACCCGTATAAGGGCGCTGCGGTTCCTGTTGGCCCATGCCACATAGACAGGAGCCTCATATCCGGGCACCAGGCGCTTGTAACTGTTCACAGTCTGGGCCAGTACGGAACACATTTCATTGGAGTATTTCAGGATGCCTGCAATATAATTTTTACCGATCTTTGAAATGTTGTACTTTTCATTGGCATCGTAAAATGCATTGGAACTTCCCTTGAAAAGGCTCTGGTGGATGTGCATACCACTACCATTCTCACCAAAGATGGGTTTCGGCATGAATGTAGCATACAAACCTTCTTTTTGTGCGACTTCCTTGACCACCAGCCTGTAGGTCATGGTATCATCTGCCATTTTCAATGCTTCATTGTACCTGAGGTCAATCTCGTGCTGGCTTGGTGCAACTTCATGATGGCTGTACTCGACTTTAATGCCCATGTTCTCCAGTGCGAACACGGTCTCCCTGCGAAGGTCAGTTGCAAGGTCAAGGGGTGTTAGGTCGAAGTAACCGCCTTTGTCGATTATTTCAGGACTTTCACTGGATTTAAAATAGAAATATTCCAGTTCAGGACCTACATAGAAAGTATATCCTTTATCTTCAGCACGCTTCAAGTTGCGCTTGAGCACATACCTGGGGTCGCCCTCAAAGGGACTGCCATCCGGGTTTAAGACATCCACGAACATCCTTGCTGTGGCTCTGTCCTGTGGTCTCCAGGGCAGTATCTGGAAAGTGGATGGGTCAGGCATAGCGACCATGTCACTCTCTTCGATATCCCTGTATCCTTCAATAGAAGAACCGTCAAATCCCATGCCCTCATCCAGGGCAAGTTCCAGTTCCTCTTTGGTTATAGCAAAGCTCTTCATGGTTCCCAGGATGTCTGTGAACCATAACCGGATGAACTTCACATCATTTACTTCAACAGCTTTCAGAACGTCATCTTTTGTTTGCATTTCATAACCTCGTGCGTTATAGGTAGACTATGGCATAGTTCCTATTTAATAGTATATAAAAGTATCTCTAAATTTGGCCTTTGGACGAAAATCACTTATCCTGCCTTACATGGCCACTGATGTATGATACCATCCATAATCTCAAGAAATACAATTCTCCTAACATTATGTGCAACATTCTTCAGTCGTGCATATACATATATTAATATATTATGACGTAGGCTAACGTACGGTGGCATTCATGAAATATGTAATAGCAATAATTCGACCTGAACGACTTGATGCTGTTAAACGGGAACTTCAAGAGGTTGAAGTAAGCCGATTAACAGTAACATCTGTTTCCGGATATGGGGCACAAAAGGGGCATTTGGAAGTATACAGGGCACTGGAGTATGAGGTAAACCTCCTTGAAAAGATCAAGCTTGACATCGCAGTGAATGACGAGTTTTTAAAACCCACGATCGAGGCAATACAACGAGGAGCCAAAACCAACGAGAAAGGGGAGATAGGGGATGGAAAAATATTCGTATTGCCACTTGAGGATGTCATAAGGATAAGCACCGGTGAAATTGGGTCCGGGGCTATTTAGGAGGGGGAAAATATGGCTATTGTTGCAGCAGATACTGCATGGGTCCTGATCTCATCAGCACTGGTATTATTCATGCTTCCCGGACTTGCGCTATTCTATGGCGGGATGGTGCGGCGTAAGAATGTGCTTAGCAGCATGATGCACTCGTTCGTTGCGATTGGTGTTATTGCTATAGAGTGGGTAATTATTGGTTACTCGCTTGCATTCGGGACCGGAAACTGGTTCATAGGCGGATTTGAGCATATATTCCTGCGGGGGATCGACCTTTATTCGACATCAGGCACGATCCCCACATACACATTTATTGTATTCCAGGG
>NKAJ01002080.1_pt1 | contig 12283 bp, 18 predicted proteins | sample 1556001 | NCBI WGS metagenome assembly NKAJ01 (sample SAMN06204642, study PRJNA360343) | marine sediment metagenome | isolation source: Jiulong cold seep at northern South China Sea | place: China: South China Sea, Jiulong cold seep | collected 2013-06 | reverse complement strand
TTTAATACGTATCAGTCTGATGACCGGGTGGTTTACCGTATTGAGCATCAACCTTATCTGGCGTTTTCTACCCTCTTTCAGCACAATTTCCAGGACCGTTGAGCGCCTCGTGGTTTCCAGCACGCGCATTTCACAAGGCAATGTCATTTTCCCTTCTATCTCTACACCTTGTCTAAGAAGGTCCAGAACTGCCTTTGAAGGTCTCCCTCTTACGGTTGCATGGTAGATCTTTGTAACCTTGTGGCTGGGATGTAATAGCCGGTGGGCCAGGGTCCCGTCATTTGTGAGAAGGAGCAAACCCTCGCTGTCTTTGTCAAGGCGTCCCACAGGATAAACCCGCCCCGGAATTCTTTCCAGCAGATCCATTACAGTGGTTCGCCCATAGGGATCACGAACTGTAGTCAGGATCCCTTTAGGTTTATTAAGCAAAAGATAAATGGGAGGTTTTTTCCAAAGAATCCTGGTCTTGTCAACACGAATTTCATTCGTATATGGATCTACCTTTGAACCAAGTTCTGTAACAATCTCGCCATCTATACTGACCCGGCCAGAGCGGATGAATACCTCTGCCGCTCTCCTGGAGNAGGTTTATTAAGCAAAAGGTAAATAGGAGGTTTTTTCCAAAGAATCCTGGTCTTGTCAACACGAATTTCATTCGTATATGGATCTACCTTTGAACCAAGTTCTGTAACAATCTCGCCATCTATACTGACCCGGCCAGAGCGGATGAATACCTCTGCCGCTCTCCTGGAGCACACACCGGCGTTGGCGAGGTATTTTTGCAGTCTTATCATAACGGGCCTATAGTAGTCATCTGCATAAACATATATGATATAGTATAACAGGTGCGCCAAGTCATTGCCTCAAACTGTTCAGGGGTTCAAGGTTCAGAGGTTCACCGATAACCTAAAGCCGTTGATTCGTGAATTCTGAATGGAGAAGGCATGAGGATAGAACGAGGGGAGCATATGTCATACCCCTCTTAAATTTGAGGATATTGAGGCATGGCAGTCGGCCTGCGAGATAACTCGCAAAAGCAATCAACAATCCAATGAGGCATGGCAGTTGGCACGAGAGGTANGCACACACCGGCGTTGGCGAGGTATTTTTGCAGTCTTATCATAACGGGCCTATAGTGTCTGAACGGAAAAGCAGTTCAGACACAATTTTGAATTCTAAATTTTGAATTTAAAAAAGGGCATCCTTCATAGCAAGCCAAAAATAGTTTACACTTTTAGGGGTAATATACCTCAAAAAATATGACTTGTGCGATTAGCTATTAGGTTTTAGCTTAACAGTCCGTTTTCATACAAAGTTTTTACCTAACAGCTAACAGCTAATGGCTAATGGCTGGCATCCGTGTAGGCGTCATGAGTATACCCTGGTAGGGAATAAATGAAGATCGGCAAGGTCAAAGGGCCGTTAAAAGAGGGTTTTTCCACAGGAGCGTGCGCTGCTGCAGCGGCCAAGGCTGCGGCCATACTGGCAGCGGATCCTTTGGTTTCAAGTATTAATGGAGTGACAATTCCTTTCCCGAATGGAGCGAGACACTCCTTTCTTGTCAACAGGTGGGGCAGGTCCGGAGACAGTGACGCATGGGCCTGCGTGGTTAAGTATGCAGGAGATGATCCTGATATTACCCATGGAGCGGAAATTGTCTCCAGAGTAAGGATTATTTCACTTGATGTAATGAAAAAATCCGTCAAGATACTTGGGGGAGACGGTGTCGGAAGGGTGACCAAACCAGGCCTTGCCATACCCCCGGGCAATCCGGCCATCAACCCCGTTCCCAAGNAGGTCCGGAGACAGTGACGCATGGGCCTGCGTGGTTAAGTATGCAGGAGATGATCCGGATATCACCCATGGAGCGGAAATTGTCTCCAGAGTGAGGATTATTTCATTTGATGTAATGGAAAAATCAGTCACGATACTTGGGGGAGACGGTGTCGGGAGGGTGACCAAACCAGGCCTTGCCATACCCCCGGGCAGTCCTGCCATCAACCCCGTTCCCAAAAAAATGATCAGGCAGGCAGTGGAAGAGGCCTTGGAAAACAGATCAGGTTTTGAGGCTGAAGTGACTGTGAGTGTGCCCAAAGGAAAGGAACTGGCAGCCAAGACCCTCAACCACAGGCTGGGAATAGTAGGTGGCATATCCATTCTGGGTACGACCGGCATAGTAAAGCCAATCTCAGCAGAGGCATGGTGTGCAACCATTCGGTGTTCCATGGACNAAAATGATCAGGCTGGCAGTGGAAGAGGCCTCAGATAGATCAGGTTTTGAGGCTGAAGTGACTGTGAGTGTGCCTAAAGGAAAGGAACTGGCAGCCAAGACCCTCAATCACAGGCTGGGAATAGTNAGATGATCCGGATATCACCCATGGAGCGGAAATTGTCTCCAGAGTGAGGATTATTTCATTTGATGTAATGGAAAAATCAGTCACGATACTTGGGGGAGACGGTGTCGGGAGGGTGACCAAACCAGGCCTTGCCATACCCCCGGGCAGTCCTGCCATCAACCCCGTTCCCAAAAAAATGATCAGGCAGGCAGTGGAAGAGGCCTTGGAAAACAGATCAGGTTTTGAGGCTGAAGTGACTGTGAGTGTGCCCAAAGGAAAGGAACTGGCAGCCAAGACCCTCAACCACAGGCTGGGAATAGTAGGTGGCATATCCATTCTGGGTACGACCGGCATAGTAAAGCCAATCTCAGCAGAGGCATGGTGTGCAACCATTCGGTGTTCCATGGACGTGTGCCTGGCAGCAGGCCTGGACCAGGTAGTGCTGGCCACGGGTCGCACCTCGGAGCGTGCTGCACAACATCTTTTGGGCCTGCCCGAAGAGGCATACGTGTCAATGGGTGATTATATAATGTTTTCTTTAAAAGAGGTTTCAAAACGTCCTTTTCGTCAGGTGCATNGCCAAGACCCTCAACCACAGGCTGGGAATAGTAGGTGGCATATCCATTCTGGGTACGACCGGCATAGTAAAGCCAATCTCAGCAGAGGCATGGTGTGCAACCATTCGGTGTTCCATGGACGTGTGCCTGGCAGCAGGCCTGGACCAGGTAGTGCTGGCCACGGGTCGCACCTCGGAGCGTGCTGCACAACATCTTTTGGGCCTGCGCGAAGAGGCATACGTGTCTATGGGTGATTATGTAATATTTTCTTTAAAAGAGGTTTCAAAACGCCCTTTTCGGCAGGTGCACCTGGCAAGCCAGTGGTCTAAACTGATCAAGATAGCCATGGGGTGGGAGCAGACTAATGTAAAACACGGTGCTCTTAATACACCTGAGGCGCTGGCCTTCCTTACCACACTGGTCCCGGATATCTCTTTTGAATCCATTTCAGGTGCGAATACCGTGAGGGAAATCTTTATTTCAATGAAAGACCGGGGTGTTGAGAGAGGCAGAATGATAGAGGCAGTCTGTTCCGAGGCCTTCAAAAGGCTGAAGCCTGTTCTCAAGCCGGATCAGGATCTAATGATCCATCTTGTGTCGTATTCCAGGAGAGTGCTTGAGAGTTTCTCTATTAGGGATTAGAAATTGAAAATGATTAAGAAGCGGAAAATCGAGATTCACCGCAGAGGACGCAGAGGACGCAGAGAAAGTACTGATAACCCGCAGACCGTGAAAGAAGAAAAACAAAAGGGAACAATATATGTGTTAGGGGTTGGTCCGGAGGGCCTTTCTCCTGTAGGGGAAAAGTGCCTGCATAAGGCCTCCACGGTANCAAAAGGCTGAAGCCTGTTCTCAAGCCGGATCAGGATCTAATGATCCATCTTGTGTCGTATTCCAGGAGAGTGGTTGAGAGTTTCTCGATTAGGGATTAGAAATTGAATTAAAAGTGATTTATTGAGGAATTCCTCAATTCGTGAATTTATTTGGCATCCTTCATTCTGTAGTTTACACTTTTCGAGGTTGGTTCTTTAGTNGAAAATCGAGATTCACCGCAGAGGACGCAGAGGACGCAGAGAAAGTACTGATAACCGGCAGATCGTGAAGGAAGAAAAACAAGAGGGAATAATATATGTGTTAGGGGTTGGTCCGGAGGGCCTTTCTCCTATAGGGGAAAAGTGCCTGCATAAGGCCTCCACGGTATTCGGGGCAAAGCGTTTTAGTTTTATGGTGCCTGAGGNTGTAGTTTACACTTTTCGAGGTTGGTTCTTTAGTCATCCATTTTGAATATCGAACCGCAGAACAAGGAACCGCAGAATTTCGAAGGTATCATTTCGACATTCGATATTTCTTGTTCGATATTCTGCGGTTCAAAAAAATAAAAAGTGTAAACTATTTTTATGCATAAGGGAACAATATATGTGTTAGGGGTTGGTCCGGAGGGCCTTTCTCCTGTAGGGGAAAAGTGCCTGCATAAGGCCTCCACGGTATTCGGGGCAAAGCGTTTTAGTTTTATGGTGCCTGAGGGTAAGCCCTTAAGACCTGTTATGCCTGTAGAAAAGCTTTTGGAGGACTTAAAGGCCTGTTTATCAGGGCCGGGAGATATCGTGGTCATTGCCTCAGGGGACCCCCTGTTTTTTGGGATTGGACGAGTGCTGATGAGAGAGCTTCCTTTTGAACGTCTTTGCTTTATACCATCTGTTACCAGTGTCCAACTTGCGTGCTCAAAGCTCAAGATACCCTTGGATGATCTGATCAGTCTGAGCTTCCATGGAAGAGATTCCGGCATTGTTGAGAAGCTTTATCCTTACTTGAAAAGCCAAGACATGACAAAAATCGCTTTACTGACAGACCCTGTTAATACCCCTCGGAAAATTGCGCAGGCCTTGTTGGATGCAGGACTGGAAGGACTTACAATCCATGTGGCAGAGGATTTGGGGGGCAGTTCTCAGAAAACAGGGTCTTACTCTTTAGAACAGGCCTCTTCCAAGGACTTCCATCCTCTAAACGTCACGGTCCTTACCGGGAAGATCAAGTGGGCAACTGGTGGATTCGGTCGAAGGGAGGATGCATATCAACACAGGGGAGGCCTGATTACAAAGGCAGAGGTCCGCTCAATAGTCCTCGGGGCCCTTGAGATCCCTTCAAAGGGCATCATGTGGGACATTGGCGCCTGCAGTGGATCTGTCTCAGTTGAGGCCGCGGGCCTTGCTCCAGGACTCAGAATTATTGCTGTTGAAAAGAACAAAGAACGTATCGAGGATATAAAGGCCAATATCCGCAGGTATCAAACATTAAACATAGACCTGATAGAGGGGAGCGCTCCGGAGGTCCTGGAAGGGCTCCCCGAACCTGACAGGGTATTTATAGGCGGAGGAGGAATCGCTCTCTCATCCATTCTAAAAAAAGTTATTCGTCGTCTTAAGGGAAGAGGACCTATAGTCGCTACGGCTATTACCTTGGAATCACTGATGCTCCTGTCAGATAAACTTGCCATGGATGGTTTCCGGATCGAAGTGAGTCAGGTACAGGTATCCAGGCTTAGGCCCCTGGGCCAGGGCCGGATACTCTCGGCTCAAAATCCTGTATTTGTGATAAAGGCATGGCGCTGACACGNACAAAGAACGTATCGAGGATATAAAGGCCAATATCCGCAGGTATCAAACATTAAACATAGACCTGATAGAGGGGAGCGCTCCGGAGGTCCTGGAAGGGCTCCCCGAACCTGACAGGGTATTTATAGGCGGAGGAGGAATCGCTCTCTCATCCATTCTANGGCCTGATTACAAAGGCAGAGGTCCGCTCAATAGTCCTCGGGGCCCTTGAGATCCCTTCAAAGGGCATCATGTGGGACATTGGCGCCTGCAGTGGATCTGTCTCAGTTGAGGCCGCGGGCCTTGCTCCAGGACTCAGAATTATTGCTGTTGAAAAGAACAAAGAACGTATCGAGGACATAAAGGCCAATATCCGCAGGTATCAAACATTAAACGTATTTCCAATAGAGGGGAGCGCTCCGGAGGTCCTGGAAGGGCTTACTGAACCTGACAGGGTATTTATGGGCGGAGGAGGAGGCGATCTACCATCCATTCTCNTGGATCTGTCTCAGTTGAGGCCGCGGGCCTTGCTCCAGGACTCAGAATTATTGCTGTTGAAAAGAACAAAGAACGTATCGAGGATATAAAGGCCAATATCCGCAGGTATCAAACATTAAACATAGACCTGATAGAGGGGAGCGCTCCGGAGGTCCTGGAAGGGCTCCCCGAACCTGACAGGGTATTTATAGGCGGAGGAGGAATCGCTCTCTCATCCATTCTAAAAAAAGTTATTCGTCGTCTTAAGGGAAGAGGACCTATAGTCGCTACGGCTATTACCTTGGAATCACTGATGCTCCTGTCAGATAAACTTGCCATGGATGGTTTCCGGATCGAAGTGAGTCAGGTACAGGTATCCAGGCTTAGGCCCCTGGGCCAGGGCCGGATACTTTCGGCTCAAAATCCTGTATTTGTGATAAAGGCATGGCGCTGACACACCCGGCACTGATAATATATAACCTGCTCCAGGTTGCGGCCCTGCCGTGGCTGGGTCCTCCGGCCCTGCTATATCTTCTTTCCAGGTCCAAGTACAGGGGCCACCTGGCAGAAAGGCTCGGAAGGCTTCCCAACCTGTCTCCCCTCAAGGGGCGGTCTCCCAGGATATGGGTTCATGCCCTGTCANACCCGGCACTGATAATATATAACCTGCTCCAGGTTGCGGCCCTGCCGTGGCTGGGTCCTCCGGCCCTGCTATATCTTCTTTCCAGGTCCAAGTACAGGGGCCACCTGGCAGAAAGGCTCGGAAGGCTTCCCGACCTGTCTCCCATCAAGGGGCGGTCTCCCAGGATATGGGTTCATGCCCTGTCGGTCGGGGAAGTAAATGCAGCGTCGGCCCTGGTAACAGCCATCTCTCAGAGATGGCAAGGGGCAGGGATAATCTGCTCCGCCACAACAGCTACAGGGCTCACTGCCCTTAAAAAAAAGCTGGGCCGTACCGCCCATGTGATCACCACGGCTCCTTTTGATTTGCTACCTTTGGTAAACAAGGCAATAAAGGCAATATCGCCTGACTGCTTTATTCTTGTTGAGACAGACGTCTGGCCTAATTGGATATGGAGCATGCGACATTCAGGTATCCCCACGATGCTGGTAAACGGGAGCCTATCTTCCAGTTCAACAGAGAGGCTTTCACATCTGGGACCGGTAAAAGACATACTGTATGGAGGCTTTGATCTGCTCGCCATGCAGTCACCTTATGACAGGGAACGGCTTTTGAGGCTTGGTTTTTCCACGGACAGAGTAAGCGCTCCCGGAAACCTGAAATACGACCTTGAAGTGCCCCAAATTGAGGAACCTGAAAGAGTGTTTCTCAGGGAGGCCATAGGTCTTGAGCCCACAGCACCGCTTTGGGTAGCAGGAAGCACGCACCCTGGAGAGGAAGATCTGATACTTGCTGCCCATAAGGGCCTTAAACACGTGTTCCCGAAACTGCAACTACTCCTGGCCCCAAGGGACCCGAAACGTGGACCGGAACTGGAATCCCTNCAGAGAGGCTTTCACATCTGGGACCGGTAAAAGACATACTGTATGGAGGCTTTGATCTGCTCGCCATGCAGTCACCTTATGACAGGGAACGGCTTTTGAGGCTTGGTTTTTCCACGGACAGAGTAAGCGCTCCCGGAAACCTGAAATACGACCTTGAAGTGCCCCAAATTGAGGAACCTGAAAGAGTGTTTCTCANGACAGAGTAAGCGCTCCCGGAAACCTGAAATACGACCTTGAAGTGCCCCAAATTGATGAATCTGAAAAGGTCCTTCTCAGGGAGGCCATAGGCCTTGAGCCCACAGCACCGCTTTGGGTAGCAGGAAGCACGCACCCTGGAGAGGAAGATCTGATACTTGCTGCCCATAAGGGCCTTAAACACGTGTTCCCGAAACTGCAACTACTCCTGGCCCCAAGGGACCCGAAACGTGGACCGGAACTGGAATCCCTGGCAAGGGAGATGGGTTTTAAGGCCATAAGGCGCAGTGCGGTTGCGAAGTCCGGTGATGTAGACATAGTGGTGTTGGATACCCTTGGGGAACTCTTAAAGTGCTACAGCCTCTGTGATGTAGCATTCATAGGGGGGACCCTGGTGAATATCGGGGGCCATAATCTCCTTGAGCCAGCGGCCTATGGAGTGCCGGTGCTCTTTGGTCCCTATGTTGAAAGCGCGCGTACGATAGCTGAAGATCTTCTGGCCTGTGGAGGAGGCAGGCGTGTGTCAGAAAAAGAAGAATTGCAAGGGGTTTTGAATAAGCTCCTGAAAGACCCTTTTGAGCGTAGAAACATGGGTGGCAAGGCAAGGGACCTTTTACAAAAAAACCAGGGCGCTGTCTCCAGGTATCTGGATCTTGTGGCAGAGGCGCTCAGGGGAATTTAGTGATTTGGTGATTTANAGCCTCTGTGATGTAGCATTCATAGGGGGGACCCTGGTGAATATCGGGGGCCATAATCTCCTTGAGCCAGCGGCCTATGGAGTGCCGGTGCTCTTTGGTCCCTATGTTGAAAGCGCGCGTACGATAGCTGAAGATCTTCTGGCCTGTGGAGGAGGCAGGCGTGTGTCAGAAAAAGAAGAATTGCAAGGGGTTTTGAATAAGCTCCTAAAAGACCCTTTTGAGCGTAGAAACATGGGTGGCAAGGCAAAGGACCTTTTACAAAAAAACCAGGGCGCTGTCTCCAGGTATCTGGATCTTGTGGCGAAGGCGCTCAGAAGAATTTGATAATGAACATCGAACATCGAACGTCCAACATCAAATGTTGAATGGGAAAAGATGAAGAAACAGAAATAGCTGTTGAATGTTCGGTATTAGGTGTTTGTTTTTTTATTCGATGTTGGGCGTTCGATGTTCGATGTTCGATGTTCATTTTTCAAAACAACCACGTATGGATTCCCTCTCCCAACGTGTGAATGCGCCCGTGGCTGATTATTGGTTGGCTAATGTAAAAGTTCGGAGATATTTTGAAGGATAGTACCTTATCACTGCTCTTGGCCCTCGGCAGGCCTCTTTCGCCCGCATACAGCGNGGTGATTTGGTGATTTGTTTGTCCGTGTGGGTCTGTGGCTGATTATTGGTTGGCTAATGTAAAAGTTCGGAGATATTTTGAAGGATAGTACCTTATCACTGCTCTTGGCCCTCGGCAGGCCTCTTTCGCCCGCATACAGCGCCTTGATGAAGGCCAGGGCATGGGTCTACAGGAGAGGATATCTTGCCACAAGGAGACTTTCGTGTCCTGTGATAAGCATAGGCAATCTTTCCCTTGGCGGGACAGGAAAGACCCCTCATGTATTGGCTGTAGCCAATTGGCTGAAGAGCCGTGGGATTAGTCCGGCTGTTGTGAGCAGGGGGTATGGAGGAAGGGCAGGACGTGGCCCACTTGTGGTCTCTGATGGTACGAGTGTGCTGGTTTCCCCGCGGGATGCCGGGGATGAGCCTGTGATGATGGCCGAGGCCCTTTCGGGTATCCCTGTTGTAGTTGGTTCAAACAGGTATGCTGGTGGAAAGCTTGCCGTAGAGCGCTTTGGTGCACAGGCAATCGTTCTTGATGACGGTTTCCAGCATATGGCCCTTTTCCGGGATGTTGATCTTGTGTTACTGCCTGCAGTTAATTTTTTTGGANTGGTGCACAGGCAATCGTTCTTGATGACGGTTTCCAGCATATGGCCCTTTTCCGGGATGTTGATCTTGTGTTACTGCCTGCAGTAAATTTTTTTGGGACGCAATGGGTATTCCCTGGGGGTGATCTAAGAGAGCCTGTCTCAGCGCTTTCCAGAGCAACCGCGATTCTGTTGACAAGGGCAGATACACTATCTTTCGCTGACCAGGAGATAGGCAGGCGAGAGCTTCAGACAATGGTCCCGGGCCGGCCTGTATTCCTGAGTGAGATGCGGGCCACGAGATTTCTTTCAATGGAAGGGGAAGTTGAAACGCCTGACGCGNGTGAGATGCGGGCCACAAGATTTCTTTCAATGGAAGGGGAAGTTGAAACGCTTGACGCATTGGCAGGTGAGCCATTATTTGCGGTTTGTGCCCTTGCCGGTCCTGAATTCTTTTTTGCAATCCTGGAAAATCTGGANCACAAGATTTCTTTCAATGGAAGGGGAAGTTGAAACGCCTGACGCCCTGGCAGGTGAGTCATTATTTGCTGTTTGTGCCCTTGCCGGTCCTGAATTCTTTTTTGCAATCCTGGAGGAACTGGAGACGGATTTGAGGGGGAAAGTAGCATTCTCTGACCATTACACATATAAAAGTGATGATCTGAGCAAATTGATGGCACAGGCCGGAAAGCAGGGAGCAAAAGCCCTTGTGACCACACATAAGGACAGGGTGAAGATAGAACCGATCTGGCGTGAACTTGCAGCCAATGGTGAAAAGCCCCTTCCTGTCTGGGTATTGGAGATAGAGGCCAGGCCCGAGGAAGGGCTTTGGAATATGCTTGAAGCAAGTCTCAATATAGGCAGGATTTGAGAGGTGAATGTTTTTTGTAGCCATGAAGGCCAAATTTCCAATTTCTATTTTCTAATTTCAACGTTCCGTACTATTAAGTGATTATGATGCACACATTAGAATCTTTAATAACTATTTTGATTCCATTGTTGATCATCATGGACCCTTTGGGCAACTTGCCATTTTTTCTCCTTTTTACAGAAAAAATTACTCCTTCAGAACGGCGCAAAGTGGCCGCTATCGCCTCCTTTGCAGCCTGCATTATCCTTATTTTTTTTGGTATCACAGGTGATTCTGTTTTGCGCTTTTTTGGAATCGGCCTGCCGGCTTTCCAATTGGCTGGCGGTTTTATCTTTTTTATTTACGCCTTACAGATGCTGTGTCTGTTCCCCAGCGGCCTGAAGACTAGCTCAGAAGAAGAACAAGAAGGCGTTGAAAAAGAAAATGTTGCTCTTGTACCATTGGCAACGCCTTTACTGGCCGGCCCTGGTGCCATTACCGCTGTTTTGGTATGGCAACAGCCACCGGACAGCTCTGTTAACATTGTCCTATTGCTAGCCGCGATCATAATAGCCTGTATAATCGTTTACCTTATCTTTTACTTTGGAGTATGGATCAAGCGAGTGATGGGAGTGGGCGGCATCCGGGTGATGACGCGGCTCATGGGATTATTACTTGCTGTCATAGCAGTCCAGTTCATGATGAGTGGATTTAAGAATTTCGATTAGGACCTGAGAGAGCTTCAGAGACAGGGGCATGGCATGCGTGATTGGAATGTTGTCATAAGCGTCCGGGAGAGGGGATTTCGACCGGCATTTGAGCTTTTGGAAGAACTGGGACCAGTAGCCAAGACAGATTTTTATAACATACTGGTCATGAAGGTGGATAATATTAGAAATTTTTTGGAGACTCTCCGTGAGTGGGTAAAGGAGGATACTCATATTCTCAGTCTTATCAGTCGGGTAATGCCTGTCACCCAAACCTTTAACTTCCAATCAGCAGAGGAGTTTGAAGAAAAGGCAACCGAAGCTGCCTCTAAATGGGTGTCAATGCTGGCAGATAGGAGCNTTCTCCGTGAGTGGGTACAGGATGATCCTCATATTCTCAGTCTTATCAGTCGGGTAATGCCCGTCACCCAAACCTTTAACTTCCAATCAGCAGATGAGTTTGAAAAAAAAGCGAGTGAAATTGCCTCTAAATGGATATCAATGCTGGCAGATAGGAGCTTTCACATACGGATGCACCGACGCGGTTTCAAGGGGAAAATGGCCAGCAACGCAGAGGAACGCTTCCTGGACGATTTTTTACTTGATGCACTGAAAAGGGAAGGAATGGGAGGAGATATCTCATTCCAGAATCCGGACGCTATCGTAGTAGTTGAGACAGTGGGTAGTCGGGCAGGTATGTCCATCTGGACGCGTGAGGATCTCGATCGCTATCCTTTTTTGAGACTGGACTAGTACTATGTTTTCGCAATCAGCGGGTTAAAAGCAGGGATGTTAGTTTTGTCGGTTTTCTGCACTCAAGAGGTGAATAAAGAGTATGGATATTAGTCTTTTGAAACGCTTGACCCTGGCACCTGGCATTTCCGGCAGGGAAGGAGCAGTAAGAGATATCGTAGAGGAAATCCTTGGAGGGCTGACAGCCGAGGTCAGCACTGACGCTATGGGTAGTCTCATCGCAAGGGTCCCAGGAGAAGGGCCGAGGCTGCTCATCGATGCCCACATGGACGAGGTAGGGCTCATGGTACAGCATGTTGATGAGCTTGGTTTCATAAGGGTAGTAACTGTGGGCGGGATAGATCCACGGGTGTTGTATGGCCAGTCAGTGCTTGTCTGGGGGACTGAGCCCCTGCAGGGGATAATAGGCTCGGT
>NKAJ01000232.1_pt1 | contig 12291 bp, 13 predicted proteins | sample 1556001 | NCBI WGS metagenome assembly NKAJ01 (sample SAMN06204642, study PRJNA360343) | marine sediment metagenome | isolation source: Jiulong cold seep at northern South China Sea | place: China: South China Sea, Jiulong cold seep | collected 2013-06 | reverse complement strand
ATCTTCAACCCTTCACGTACCAGCCCGTGATTCCTCTCATCCCTGTACCGCATCAGCGCCCGCTGTATCCTCTTCTCCCGCCCCTTTGCCACATACACCTCCTTCATGGTAAAAGGGTCAATCCCGGTATAATACATGCACGTAGAAGCCGTCATCGGCGTGGGTGTGAAGTCCTGTACCTGCTCAGTGTACAGGTCATTGTCCCTGATATACTCGGCAAGTTCTACCATGTCTCCAACAGTGCAGCCGGGATGACTGGACATGAAATAAGGTATAAGGTATTGTTTCCTGCCAAGTTCTTTATTCACAGCTTCGAACTTCCCCTTGAACTCTTCGAACACCTCCCTCGAAGGCTTGTGCATCACATCAGTAACATGCGAGGTTACATGTTCAGGTGCCACCTTGAGCTGCCCGCTGACATGGTGCTCACACAGTTCATGGAAATAACCGGAAGAATCGGCCAGTACCAGATCATACCGTATCCCTGACCCAATAAACACCTTCCTCACGCCCGGAATATCCCGCAGGCGGCGCAGCAATTCGACCTGCTGTTCATGGCTGGTGTCAAGATTTTTACACAGCGGGTGCGTGCATATCTTATCAGCACATGCCCCCTTTGTTTCCCACAGGTCGCAGTTCATGCCGTACATATTGGCAGTGGGTCCGCCCACATCATGCACGATGCCCTTAAATTCGGGCATCTGGGTCATTCGTTCCACTTCCCGCACCATCGAATCAATGCTCCGGCTCTGAATGATGCGGCCCTGGTGGTGGGTCAGGGCACAGAAGGAACAGGATGCAAAGCATCCCCTATGACTCACTATTGAGAATTTGACAGGGGCAAGAGCAGGGATAGGTTTTTTGTAAGACGGATGTGCAAGTCTGGTAAAAGGCAGTTCACACACATGGTCAAGCTCCTGTGTGGACAACAGCATAGCAGGACTGTTCTGGATGACTACAGTCTTGGGATGCTGCTGCACCACAGGTCTGCCCCGGATGGGGTCCTGGTTCAGGTAATGGAGTCCGAACGCTTCAGCATACATTATCTTGTCCCGCGAAACCTCCACGAAGGACGGCAGTTCAACATAACCCTCATGTTCCATCGCACGCCATTTCTTCAACTCCATTTTAATGACTGTGCCCGCTATATCGGTGAGGTTTCGTATTTCCTCACCTTCAGCCAGCCTGCGCGCAATCTCAACCACCTGCCGCTCCCCCATCCCGAACACCAGCATATCTGCCGGCGCATCGGCCAGGATGGACTGCCGTACCGAATCCGACCAGTAGTCATAATGGGCGAACCGCCGCAGGCTTGCCTCAATGCCACCCAGCACGATGGGAGTATCTGGAAAAAGGGCGTGCAGTTTATCGGCATACACGATTGCGGCGCGGTTTGGTCTAAGCCCCCCGGCACCGCCAGGGGAATATGCGTCATCGTGGCGTTTTTTCAGGTTGGCAGTGTAGTTATTGACCATGGAATCAACATTGCCTGAGGTCACACCAAAGAACAGCCTGGGTTTGCCAAGTTTCCTGAAATCAGTATCGTTCTTCCAGTCGGGCTGGGTGATGATGCCCACTTTGTAGCCTGCATCCCACAGTACCCGGCCCACCAGTGCAGTGCCGAAGGAAGGGTGGTCCACATAGGCGTCCCCTGTCACCAGGATTATGTCGAATTCCTTGAATCCGAGGGTTTTTGCTTCATCCAGTGAAAGGGGCAGGAAGGGAGGTTGGTTGTTCATATGTGGGTCACGATATTGTATTTGAATGGTAATTGGGTTTAAATGATATTTAGTGCTGGTCAGAATAAACTATCTGGTGCCATCAGACTCCATTAGTCATCGGTTAAGGAGTTTGACTGGCTCAATATGTATTGTTTTCCAAAGAACCAATTATTTTTATGATTAACCAATTTAGTTTGAATAGAACACAGATGACATGGATTAGACGGATTTATTTTCGTATCCGTGCAATCCGTGTTCTATCACAATATCACTCTTAACCGATGACACATGCATTAGACTCCAGTAACCATTTCCAGATTGGTTTAATATATATATTTTCTATGCTCTTTCCTTGTATTATCATAGTTTAACACTTCATTTCTCTCTTTTTGAATTGTATGGCCATTCAGGCGGTATGACCAGTTCATCATGTACTAATATCACCGGGTCGAAATGTGGTGGTTCGTACCATATTCCAGACATGTTATACCAATAACCGTACTTCTCATATGTCCGGCCATTTGATTCAGTCCATTGGTTATACCTTTCATCATACCACGGGTCGTACAATGTGGCTGTGACATTCACCCTGAATATATCACCAGACATTCCTTTTGCCACATTTTGAACGGGTAAGTAACTTTCATTAGAAGGTTTATTGTGTGCCAGTTCGATGACTGCCATGGGCCTTTTCCTCCAGCTTGAAAGTGTTGCTATTCCCGACGATCTAAAATGGTAAGTTTTAGTATCGTTTGACATGACATTTCCTGTTTCATCATCCATTATTGTTATTTGCACAGGAATATCGTAATCATTATAGCCAAGCGCTTTATCATTGATGATGTAGCCATATATTTTGTAAATATCATAATTATCAGTAGTTTCTTTTCTGTATGAAAGTTGTATCGATAGCTCTGGTCGTTGTGGAACTGGAACAGTGACGTTAACCGAACCAGTATCAATAAGCTGCCCATTCTGATATACATTCACCTTTACATTATGCGTGCCTGTCACCAGGTAACCGAGGAAAACATGTTCCGTTTTATTACCAGGAAGGAGGGTAAGTTTGCCATACGGGTTTTGTGGATTGATATATTTAGCACTGGTCCCATTTTCACTAATAAAGGCATTCTCAATCTCAATGCTGACGTTAACCGGAGTTAGTGCACTATTCCGAAGGGTAACGGTCAACTCGCCAGATTCTCTCAGTCCGAGATAATGTGGTGCGTCCAATTTTACAATTTTCACATCATCCGTTGGGTAATAATAAATTAGACCGATGGCAGCAATCAATATTACAACGGCAGCGGAAATTACATATTCTTTTCTCATTTCTTTTCACCTCTGATATCGTCTGCCAGAGAGATGCGATTGGTGAGGCCGTATTTATTCTTGGTTACAATGCCGCGCCGGTCAAGTTTCATTAGAATTCGCGAAACTTTGGCTTTTGAGAAATCAAGGGAGTTTACAAGTTCGTTTTGTAAAATATCCCCTCCATTCTCCATTATTATTGAAACAGCTTTTTTTTCATCTCCCTCAAGAGCACGCAATATTACGTTAATCTGTNGCCAGAGAGATGCGATTGGTGAGGCCGTATTTATTCTTGGTTACAATGCCGCGCCGCTCAAGGTTCATCAGGATTCGCGAGACCTTGGCCTTCGAAAAATCAAGAGAGTTTACAAGTTCGTTCTGGAGAATATCCCCGCCATTTTCCACCATGATTGAAACAGCTTTTTTTTCATCTCCTTCAAGAGCACGCAGGATTACGTTAATCTGTTCAGAGTTCTGTGGTTTTGAGTCAGGGTCAGGCGCTATTTTCCCGGGAATATTGCTCAATACATGCCCAATCTGGGGAATGTTAAGACAAAATAGTATCTGGGATACTGCCACTCCACCGACTAGTCCTATCACAAGCAGCATATAAGCATCTTTTGTGGTGTAAGAATAGGGAATTTCAATGACCTTGAAGGTGTCACCTTCAAGCTGTATCACCACCGGCGCGCTTACAAGCAGCATGTTGATTGCAACTATACTCAACAGGATAAACACTGCAAATGACAGTATCAGTCTTGTACGGCACGTCATCAATCGTATTAATCTATCTGGCATACGAAAAGATTATTGATTGAAACGAATGTTATAATTAAAGTATGACGACAGGCAAAAAGGTATCAGATTTTTGAAACCACAGCCTATCAGTGCTGGAAAATCAATCAAGCCAGCATGAATCCTATTTCATAATATTCGCCATACACTTTTACATTACATGAACCTTTTTTATCTAAAAATCCATCGATTTTATACCATTTATCAGGTTTCACCTTGATAACCTTCCGGCTTATTATTGCATTTTAAATTTGTAAGTATTTTGGGCTGTCATCGTGGACATCTCTTGAAAACTAGATAATAATATAACACTGCGCCAAAGAAATGTACGAATATTATAACAATGACCCATATCAGTTTATCAAAGTCGCTACGGTTCGGGTATAGCTGGGTAGGCCTTTGCAGGCAGTCGATCAGCATCGATAACCAGAAAGCAAAAACAGAAACGATAAAAAAGATATAGATACTGGTTGCTAATAACGCTGTTATCATAGATATCGTATCCATAGATGCAGGCACATTAAGGCCTAATATCATCAATAATATCAACGAAACCAGTGCTGTTATTCCAGTCCAATAACTTATCTTCATATTTTAAATCCTGCTTCATTTATTGTTATTTTCTAAACCTTACAGCTAAAACAGCACCAAAAAACGCTAACAACATCCCATTCACCCCAATGAAAGGGATTTCATTCATCCCGGTAGGTTTTGCATTATCTTTCTCCAAAGAATCCAGATGTTCAATATCATATCCTTCCATATCATTTCTGGTTTGGTAGAGCGTCAGATTGAGAGTCTCGTTCAACTGTCCAGGGGTCACAACGTCAATCCAGACCCGTGCCAATTCCCCTTGTTTCACGTGTCTGTACTTAACAGAATCAAAATATAGTATTTTTACTACTGTATTACTGGTCATGTTTGTACTGCTTTTCTCCACATTGTTCACTTTCAATTCAAAATAGTTATCAAATTGATATGAAATAGGAGCTATCGGGTCTTGTGCCAGGAAATTCACTTCATGGTAAGTGTTGTTCACTTCAATATTGGTTGTATTCCTGTTTTCCAACAGGTCATGGAGAACAGTATCATCGAACGAATGGAACTCTACTTGTCCGCTTCTCCCCCAGGATTCCTGTCGAATATTTGAAATGGCCTGTTCAAGATAAGGATACCTCTCCCGATTTGATATTGTGATAAAATTATCTGGTCGATTTTCCACTTCCTGAACATATATAGCAGCATAATTGAAGTTACTCAGATCACGATCCCATTTTTAAGGAACATAATCCACATTTATGATTTCACCTGTAAGCACTTCACTGGCCTGGTTTCTCTGGTCATCAAAACGTTCTTTCTGAGAGATTGCCTGTAATACTTCATCCCTTTCAGATATGGGATGTTTTCCTGGTGCCCCCCACAAAACCTTAAACCCATTTCTACTTATGTCAACATCTTCAAGCATCAAGAGCACGTTTTCATTAGCATCAAAAGTCGCCTGGTCTTCAACCCAGACATTTTTGCCCCCCTCTGTTCGGATTGTAATCGTTTTTGCAGGTAGCGAGTTCATCAGCCATTCATTTACCTGGATTATCACAGTAGTGTGGAAAATGGATTGGTGGATATCAACTACTGTTCCACTGATGACCCGGTCGGCATTTTGTGCTTGATATGGTATTTCTAATGCTTCTGAGATAATATCGGCTGCAGCGGGATTCGCCGATGCTATTAGAAATTGCAGAGTGAACAGTATGTATACAACTTTCATTGTAACAACATACAGTATCAATTAATTAATAAATATGTCGGAAAAAGTGCGGTTTTGGAACACAAGACGTCGTCCTATTCTTCCTGCATTACTATCTCACTGCTTTTCCTGACAATGGACATTATATTCTCCATATCGGCCTCATCTTTCATTGGGATCCTGACCCAGTGTTCGATATTTCTTTTTTTGGTATGGAGCTCCCCATCATTGTGCTCGTCGGATGGGGTATCTCTAATAGCCTGGTCTATTTGTGTAATAAGCACGCCCTTTGTCACAAGAATGGCAAAGGTCTTTCCATTGGTCTGGTAGCATGGGCAGCCAAATGTTTTATTTTGAGTTACATATGGCCAGCTAAGTACCCTATTCTCGAACGCTGACCTCAATTCTTTCATTTCTTCTTCTGAATAGTATTTCATATTCATAACCCCATCAGGTGGCAATGTTCTGTATTAGACTTGCTGGCGATATCACAGGTAATATCTCACATATACTGACCAAATTTCCTAAAATATTAACATGTGCTGAAATATATTAAATCTATGCAATCTTTAATACAGTAATTGTAATTTTAAAACATTTACAATCCCAGAAAAGAACCAATATCANCCTCAATTCTTTCATTTCTTCTTCTGAATAGTATTTCATATTCATAACCCCATCAGATGGCAATATTCTGCATTAGGTCTGTTGGCGATATCTTACATATCTACCGTAAACTGACCTGATTTCCCCAAATATTAATATGTGCTAAAACATATTAAATCTACGTAATCTTTAAGACAGCTATTGTACTTAATGGTATCAGCAATCAGTCAATTTTCGGTATAAATTAAATAAAAACTTTTGATTCATTTAACATTGAACTTCACACCAATCTTGAACAACCTCAGCGTGGGTAGGTCTATTAATGGACATCTGGTGCGCTTCCCAATCTCTTCAAGTATCTGCCCCAGTCGTTCTTTGCTGGGTGCTGACACAGTGAACCAGATATTATACTCAGCCGGTCGAAGGTAATTGTGTGACACTTCATCATAGCCGTTGATAATACCTGCCACCTCATCAATACGTTCTTCAGGTGCCTTGACCGCAACCAGTGTACTCTCTCCCCCGGTTTTTTTCACATTCAGGATGGGGCCTATCCTGCGGATAGCCCCCTCTTTGATAAGCCGTTCAATCCTCCTCATAACCTCGTCTTCAGTAGAACCAAGGCTTGCCGCCAGTCCCAAAAACGGCTGTTTTACCAGCGGAAAATCAACCTGTATCTCGTTCAAAATAGCCTTATCCAGGTCGTCCAGTTCTATCAAACCATTTCGCCCCCCGCAGGTACGTACATACAATATGGCTCCTCATCCATATAATCCCCGGTAGCCGCATAAGCCCGGGCACGGCAGCCGGAACACACTCTTCTGTACTCACATATTCCGCACTTGCCTTTCAACTTGTTAACATCCCTGATATCATTGAAAACCTTTGACTGCTCCCACACGTCCTTGAAACTCTGCTTGCGGATATCCCCTGCCAGTGCAGGCAGGAATCCGCAGGGATACACTTCACCTATATGGGACACAAAACAGAACCCACTGCCGCCAAGGCATCCTTTGGTCATGGCCTCAAAGCCGTGGGTCTCCATTGTAATCTTGATACCTTCTTCCTTTGCCCGCTGGCGCATTATCCTGAAATAGTGGGGTGCGCATGTGGCCTTTAACTGCAAAGGCACTTTATTCCGCTGGTCATAGAACCAGTTCAAGACCCGCTCGTACTCCTCGGGCGGTATCTCATCCTCCTCAATGTCCTTACCCCTGCCTGTTGGTACCAGCATGAAGATGTGCAANTCATAGAACCAGTTCAAGACCCGCTCGTACTCCTCGGGCGGTATTTCATCTTCCTCTATCTCCTTACCCCTGCCCGTTGGTACCAGCATAAAGATATGCAGNAGATGTGCAAGGCCTCAGCCTCCAACCGGACTGCCAGATCAAGAATTTTGGTTATCTGGTCAATATTCCTCTTCGTGATTGTTGTATTTATCTGGAAACCTATACCTGCATCCTTGATATGCTGGATGCCCACCAGTGCGGCATCAAATGAACCGATTTCGCACCTAAAATCATCATGGGTCTTAGCATCAGACCCATCGATACTGACACTGATCCGCTGAATACCGACGTCCTTCAAGCGGCTGGCAATATCTGCTGTCATAAAAGTACCATTGGTGGCAAGAACTACTCGTAAACCTTTATCGGTCCCGTATTGGGCAATCTCATAAAAGTCATCCCGCAGCAGCGGTTCCCCGCCTGTCATGATGAGGATGGGTTTACCGTATTCTGCTAACTGGTCTATGAAATCCTTTGCTTCTTTTGTGGTGAGCTCATCTGGACTGGTTTCTGTGACTGCATCAGCCCTGCAATGCCTGCATGCCAGGTTGCAGGCCCTGGTCAGTTCCCATGCCACAAGTCTGGGTGGGTTGGTCAATTTTGTGTATCCTCCGTCATAAGGTAATATTCTCTTGGATATGGCACTAACATAATATAATTATATTTGAAAATAAGGAAATAAAAACAAAAAATGTGCCCAGACCCGGATTTGAACCGGGGACAACTGCCTCTTCAGGGCAGCGCTCTCCCAGACTGAGCTACCTGGGCAGGTAGGGATATTCTCTTTACTTTAATATTATATCAAATCTTCGCTTTCTCCAATCACAGCCCGCTTCCGGTTGCACAAAATATGCACTCAGTCCACGTATGGAGGCCCGCAGGGCTGCATACGTGTGCGGCCCGCTACTGGCCTNATCTTCGCTTTCTCCAATCACAGCCCGCTTCCGGTTGCACAAAATATGCACTCAGTCCACGTATGGAGCCCGTAGGGCTCCATACGTGTGCGGCCCGCTACTGGCCAGAGTAGGGATGGGCCCGCGGAGATTCGAACTCCGGACCTCCGCCGTGTGAAGGCGACGTCATAACCGACTAGACCACAGGCCCACATCTGTTTTAGCAAAAAATTACAAGCGCAATAATATTATCAATGCAAGATAAGACTATCGCAAATCAATGCGATAGCCCCATCAATATCATTGATTATTTTTTAGTTACCTTCTGGTAAAGCCTACCCTGGAACCCGTGATACTTAGCCACCCCTTCCGCATCCTGCTGGTCAATAGAAGACTCATCAAAAGACACCAGGTCTTCAGAATACAGGGCAAAAGGTGAACTCCTTGCAACCACCATGACACTGCCCTTATACAACCGCAGCTTCACAGCACCCTCCACACGTACCTGCGTGGCATCAACAAAAGCGTTCAGGTCATTGAACAAAGGCTCATCCAACAATCCCATATACGCCATCTCAGACCACTTCTCATCCACCTTTGCCTTGAAACTCAACTCTGCCCTTGTCAGCACCAGCCGTTCAAGGTCCTTGTGGGCCGTCAGCAGTATAGTAGCTGCCGGGTGCTCGTAGTTCTCCCTCGCCTTAAGGCCCAGCACCCTGTCCTCAATCATATCGGTCCTGCCAACACCATGGATACCACCTATGCGGTTAAGTTCGGTAATCAAAGATACGCCGTCCATACGGGTACCGTTCAGGGATACTGGGACACCACTTTCAAACCCAATCTCGATAATCTCTGATTCAGGTCCATTTTCAGGTGATTGGGTCCATTTAAAAATTTCCTCAGGCGGTATGAAACCCGGGTCCTCCAGCTGGCCTCCTTCAATACTGCGGCTCCAGATATTTTCATCAATACTCCACGGCTTCTCCTTAGTGACGGTAACAGGGATTCCGTGATCTCTGGCATATTCTATCTCCCACTCGCGGGTGAGGTTCATATCCCTCATAGGTGCCAGCACATCCATATCAGATGAACGGAATACAGCCTCAAACCTCAACTGGTCATTGCCCTTACCGGTACAGCCATGGGCCAATGCCGCAGCACCTTCATCTATGGCTATTTCAAGCACCTTTTTGGCAATCAGGGGCCTTGCAATGGCAGTACCCAGCACATATCCTTCATAATTCCCATTGGCCTTTATCAATGGAAACAGATAATCCTGCACGAATTCTGCTTTTGCATCGATGGTAAAATTCTTATCACCTATCAACTCTGCCTTTTCTTCTGCATTTACAATCTCTTCCTCTGCCTGTCCCACATCTACAACAACGGTAATGACTTTTTCAAAATCATAATTTTCCTTAAGAATGGGTATACATACCGATGTGTCCAGACCACCTGAATAAGCCAATACAACCTTACCTTTCATTTATCATCATATCCTTTTTTATTGTCAATCATCTCAATGAAAATGGATGTTAATTCATCGAATAATATATAAGATATTTGAACCATCTATATTACAGCTTTAACATAATAACAATAATTATTTCTTAATATCCAAAACGGGGATGGAAAATAAAATGGTATTTGGTTCGCCTAAAAAAACAGTCGATAACAACATAAAAAAGATAGAAAAAGGCCACGGTAACAAGAAAATTGTTGAATCTCTGAAAAAGGCCCTTAAAGAAGACCCTGGACTGATAGAAGACACAACTCTTGCATTAATAGGAATTATCCAAACCGACAAAAAAGAAACTATCGGCTACTGTCTCGAACTACTTCTCAACATTGCCGAAAAAGAAACTGACCTTCTGGTAAACTCAACTGATGCTTTCATAAAAATAATACAGATACCAGATGATGATGCACTTGACAATAACAGCATATTAATTGCCCTGGATATCCTGAGTATCATTGTTTCCGTTTCTCCTGAACTGATGCAATCTGCTATGCCAGCATTACTAAAGAAAATGAGAAGTTCTAACAGCCAGATTCGTTCGGCATCATATTATATCCTGGAAGTAATTTCAAAATCAAATCCTGAATTTTTCTCAAACCACACACTAGACCTCATAAGATCACTCAATGGCTTGAATATAGATGAACGGGTATTTGCCACAAAACTGATTGGTGAGATTGCAAAATATTCGCCAAAAGTGATTGATGATTCCTATGACGTACTTAACGATCTTGCAAGCAAACATCCTTCCTCAGAAGTAAGACAGGAAGCTCATGATGTTCTTAAAAAATTCAGTGTAGATGAAGAAACAACTGAAGTTAAAACTANTCAAACCACACACTAGACCTCATAAGATCACTCAATGGCTTGAATATAGATGAACGGGTATTTGCCACAAAACTGATTGGTGAGATTGCAAAATATTCGCCAAAAGTGATTGATGATTCCTATGACGTACTTAACGATCTTGCAAGCAAACATCCTTCCTCAGAAGTAAGACAGGAAGCTCATGATGTTCTTAAAAAATTCAGTGTAGATGAAGAAACAACTGAAGAACATGAAACTGAAAAATCGAAGTTTGAAAATGACTTTATTGGTATCGATGACATTAATTCTGAAGAAATGGACTTTGCGGAAATAGCGGACGACCTTTCTGAAAGGATCAAAGGGATTGATTTTGAAGCATCTGCTGTTGAAATGTTAAAGTCTCTTGAAATGGATCATCTCATTGTCAAACCAGAATACAGGACGGACAAAACATCAACAGAAGACGTAGAAGAAACTACACAAGTTAATGAAGATACTGATGAAGAAGACGCCACGCCTAAAAAACTTCCGCCAAAACTGCAAATTGAAAATAAGTTTGCAAATAAAAATGAATTACAGCGCATAGAACAGCTGGTAATGGACCCAAATATCAAAACACGTTTATCTCCTGTAAAGGAAATCACCCAAAAAGATGAAACTGAATATCAGGAGCATCCAGCACCGGAATCCGATGATGATGGGGTAGAAATCCCTGAAAATAAAACTGAAGTTACGGAAATCAAGGCAGATGTATCGGAAACTAAAGCAGAAGTTACAGAAACCAAGTTAGATGTAACGGAAACTATAGAAGACGTTACAGAAATCGAAGCAGAAGTCACGGAAACTGAAATAGTAGACCAGGGATTTACAAAAAGAGAAGAAAGTGAAGTTACAGCTGAACCAGAACCAAAGCCTGAGACTGTTGAGATAATCTCGGCTCCGTTACCTGATATCAGTATAGAAATGGTACATGCCATCTTCTCAGAACTTCAAAGTGAAGATTGGATTCGCAACATCGGGTTAACAAGTCTTGACGGAAAACTCATAACCGCAATCGACCCTGGGACTATGAATTCAATTTTATTAAATAAAATCATTGATCTGCTAAGCCTTGAAGAGTGCCTGACACGAAAAGAAGGATTCAGAAATCGAGTCATTCTAGAATTATCTGACAAAGTCCTGGTAGCTATGTCCATAAATACTGACTATATAATGGTAGTATTCACAAAACCTAATGTCCAGTTTGGAATGGTACTTTATCAGCTTGACAGGATGGCTGAAAAATTGGAACAGATATTAACATAAACTAGCAATCTGGGACTTCCTGTGCAAAAGACGGCATCTAAAAAATAAAGTGACGATTTGGGGCCGGAGCCATCTGTACAGGATGGCTCCAAAAAGGACCCTTTTATTTTGCCAGATTTAAATTCTCTCGCACAATCTTATGCGCACAGTAATCCCCGCACATGGTACAGGCGTCAGTGTCATCCGGCGCCCGGCTGTCCCTGATATGCCTGGCATACTCAGGGTCAATGGCCAGAGAGTACATCTTCTCCCAGTCCAGGTCACGCCGTGCCCGGCCCATTGCCAGGTCCTGGTCACG
>NKAJ01000563.1_pt1 | contig 12312 bp, 11 predicted proteins | sample 1556001 | NCBI WGS metagenome assembly NKAJ01 (sample SAMN06204642, study PRJNA360343) | marine sediment metagenome | isolation source: Jiulong cold seep at northern South China Sea | place: China: South China Sea, Jiulong cold seep | collected 2013-06 | reverse complement strand
TTGCTTCAGTGACCCGGTAAAGGAGATACAGATGGGCGAGCACACCCTCGAAGGCATGCCGGAAGCCGATATGATAAAAAGCCTGTCCTCATTGATCAAAGAAATAGATCCGGACGTGATACTGACACGCGGCGGCGACAGTTTCCAGCTTCCCTACCTCTATCACAGGGCGCAGGAAGCGGGAGCATCACTTCAGCTGGGCCGGGGAAAGGACGAGCCACCCCTGCAGAATAAGGGCCGGTCGTATTTCAGCTACGGTCGCATCATCTACAAGCCCGGCGGCTTCCCGCTCAAGGGCAGGCTGCACATCGATGAGCAGACGTTCATCGTCCGTGAAGGCGGAATGCGCGGTCTTATCGACCTGGGCAGGATAACGGGCATACCCCTCCAGCAGTTATCCCGGCTCAGTCCCGGTAGTGCGGTCACGGCCCTGCAGGTGGACCAGGCACTCAAGGACAGCGTACTGGTTCCCTGGCGGCGCAACCTGTCAGAGAACTTCAAGACCGCAGAAGAACTGCTGCGCGCGGATAGGGGAGCTCTGATACTGGAACCCAGGGTGGGCATATACGAAAATACGGCAGAGATGGACTTCACCAGCCTGTTCCCCCACATCATGGTCACAAAGAACATCTCTCCCGAAACCGTGTTGTGCGACTGCTGCCCGGACTCGCCCGCAAAGGTACCTTTTATTGGATACAACATCTGCCAGCAGCGTGTGGGGTTAATACCCAGGGTCATCGAGCCACTTATCCAGCGGCGCATGGCCTACAAGAAAATGGCTGAAGACGGCAGCGAGGAACACCGTATGATGCAAAACGTATTGAAATGGCTGCTGGTCACCAGTTTCGGTTACATGGGGTTCAACAAGGCCAGGTTCGGGCGGATAGAGTGCCACGAATCCATCACTGCCTATGCCAGGGAGATATTGCTCAAGACCATGGATATGGCCCAGGATATGGGATTCGAAATACTCCACGGCATCGTGGACAGCCTGTGGGTCAGGGGCAGCGGTGACCCCCAGCACCTATGCGACCTTGTGAGCGAGACCGTGGGAATCCCCCTGGAACTCAAAGGACACTACCACTGGATAGTGTTCCCGTCCAACCGCCGCAACCGGGCCGGGGCCATGAACCGGTACTTCGGCCTGATGACCAACGGGAAACTGAAGGTCAGGGGAATCGAATTGCGACGCCGCGATACACCTAAATTTGTCAGGCGGCTTCAACATGATATGCTCGAAAAGATGAAATCTGCCCACACCGTGGATGAACTATACGATGCTATTCCCTGCGTGCTGGATGTGGTGCGCTGCTATGCCAATGAGATACTGAGCGGCGGGGCTGACCCCTGGGAACTCGTGTTCACCACCCACACCAGGCACAGGTTGGAAGATTACCGGCAAAAGGGTAGCCAGGCTGCGGCCCTGTACCAGCTCCGTGAAGAAGGCGTGGAGGTGCAGCCCGGACAGGCGGTGCAGTACATACACACCGACCACACGTCAAGGTATTACCACAACAGGATAAGGGCGGCTGAACTGATTGAACCGGACACGGTGTATGATAAAAAGAAATATTATGATATTACACTCCGGGCCGCCGAGAGTATATTGCGTCCTTTTGGGTATAATAGGAATGTGCTGGATGATATGGTAGCTGGTAGTGCACAGATGAGAGTAGAGGATTTTGTTAATTTATCGTCGATTGGTGTAGATGATAATAGCCAATAATCCTCTACTATAGTCGAACAAAATAAACACTGTTGGGTGAATATATCATATTATCCACTCTGGAAATGGCTGCTTGATATTTGATCAGTGTAAGTAGGTCGATATGGATTTAAGGGTAAGGGGTGCTTAAAGTTATGCCCGTAACATGGTCAGCAGCATCTTGAACTTCTGCCTCGCCTGTACCGCATGAGGTACATTTGCTGGCATTACCACCATCTGACCCGATGTTGCATTCAATTTCTCGCCGCCGATAGTGAGTTCAGTCTCCCCATCCAGTACCTGTACTACTGCATCAAAGGGAGCAGAATGTTCACTAAGCACCTGGCCTGCGTCAAAAGCAAATAGAGTGATAGTCCCTGCCTTGTTCTCGATAAGGGTGCGGCTGATCACTGAATCTGTTGAGTATTCTATGGAATCGGCAAGGTCGAGAGGTTTTGCTACAGGTATGCTGGTTCTGGGTTCAAGATTAATGTCCTTCATAGGGGGGGGTCACTCCTTAACTTGTGATTGGAGTATATTCATTTAAGGTTGGTGTTCTACTTTTGCCAATATGTATTGACCTTGTAGCTCATGACAAGTCAAACTCTTTTAGAATCTCTTCTTCAGAATGCAGTCTACCATGTTTGATATTTTCCAGTGCTTCTTCTATGCCATGTATTGCTTCATCGCTGAGTGGTTCTTCATCAATCACCATATCCGCTAATCTCCCCTCAACGGAACTGTGTGATTATTCAACTACCTCTGCCACCGCAGCCCACCAGGGCGGCATGGTGGCAGTCAGCCGTGTGGACTCCTGCATACATGCTCCATGTAAAATAAACAGTAAAAATACAGCATTGTCCAGTGATCCAGTCCGTTCGCCCCTTCAACGCAAACTATTTATATTATTAACGTCAGACATATAGCATACACACGTCATATTTTAGTCAGACATACATCAGACAGAAAGCAGACATGCGTCATACATCTGTCAGACATCTGGCTGACAGAAATGGACGCTGGGAGTAAATCTATGCAAAGAGTAACATTAAGGCTCCCCGAGCAGCAATTAAAAATGATCGATGTTATGGTAGACCAAGGAGAATTTCCGTCCGCATCTGAAGCAATCAGGACGGCTATAAGAGACCTGATAGATCAAAGAAGCGACAAACTACTCCGTAACATCCAGTTGATGGAACGGATAGGTGCTACCTCAAGCGCATGAGCTAAAAAATAGAGGATTAGAAGGGGATGAAAAAAGATGGAATCTATTGTACAACAAGCATTAAAGAACAGTGAAAAGGAAAAACTCCTTCGAGATAACGTTAAACTCGAAGAGATGTGCGAAGAGTTCGGGCAGCCACAGATAGTTATTGTAGGCTGCGGCGGAGCAGGTAACAACACCATAAACAGACTCTACAATATGGGAGTCAATGGTGCAGAAACAATTGCTATAAACACAGACAAACAGCATCTGGACATGATCCAGGCGGACAAGAAAATCCTGGTAGGAAAATCCCTTACCAGAGGTCTTGGCGCAGGCGGCTATCCTGAAATTGGCCGAAAGGCAGCCGAACTGGCACGCAGCACTTTAGAAGAAGTATTGAAGGGTGCAGACCTTGTATTTGTCACCGCTGGTATGGGCGGCGGCACCGGAACAGGTACCGCACCTGTGATTGCAGAAATTGCCAAGCAGAATGATGCTATTGTCGTAGGTATGGTATCAAGTCCTTTCAGGGTCGAACGTGCAAGAGCATTAAAAGCTGAAGAAGGACTTGAACAATTAAGATCAGCAGCAGATACAGTGCTTGTAATGGATAATAACAGGCTGCTGGACTATGTACCAAATCTGCCCATCGAACAGGCATTCTCTGTCATGGACCAGCTAATCTCTGAGACTGTCAAAGGTATCAGCGAGACAATCACCCAGCCGTCATTGATAAACCTGGATTATGCAGATGTCAAGACCATTATGGGTTGCGGCGGTGTAGCAGTGATGCTGGTTGGCGAGGCAAAGAACCAGGATAAGGGCGACACTGTAGTACGTGCAGCTTTGAACCATCCATTACTTGATGTGGATTACAGAGGAGCAACAGGATGTCTTGTCCATATTACTGGCGGGCCTGACCTGACACTATCCGAGGCAGAAGAGATTGCTGAAGCACTTACCTATGAACTTGATGGACGTGCAAATGTAATCTGGGGTGCCAGGATAAATTCTGAATATGAAGGCAGGGTACGTGTCATGGCCATCATGACCGGAGTCCAGTCGGCCCAGATATTGGGCCCCCAGTCACAGGCAGTCAACTTTGGTGAAAAAAACAGAGTGTCAATGGATAATGTGATGAGCTCCAGGAACAACGGCGGTTCAATCATCGACGTTATTCCTATGCATTAAAAATATCAAAAAACCTGGCAGACTGTAATGTCTGCCTTTTTTTTATTTTTTACTGTATATAAAGTTTAACTTTGTGTAGTCAAGTAAATTCGACCGTATGGAAGATTTTCTTGTAAAACTTGTTTTTTTAAGGTTCGATACTTTTTTATAATTTAACATTATTTGGACACCTACCATTATAGGTGATATTACATGACAAGAAGGGATCGTTTTATTTGTCAATAGAGAAGTTCGATTTTTAGACACCACCTTGCGGGATGGTGAACAAACACCAGGCGTATCCCTTTCAACTGAGGATAAGGTTTTAATCTCACATAAGCTGGATAGCCTGGGTGTTAACATTATCGAGGCCGGTTCAGCTATAACGTCCGAAGGTGAAAGGGAAGCAATCCGTGCCGTGGCAAGGGAAGGACTAAACGCAGAGATTTGCAGTTACTGCCGGGTGCGCAAGGAGGATATTGATTTTGCACTTGAATGCGAAGTAGATTCCATACACCTCGTAGTGCCGGTATCAGACCTGCATATCCAAACCAAACTCAAAAAGGACCGGGAAGCTGTAACCCAGATGGCCGTAGATACCACGCAGTACGCCAAAGACCATGGTCTAATTGTGGAACTCAGCGGCGAGGATGCCTCCCGTGCTGACATGGACTTCCTGAAATCCATATACAGTGCCGGGATTGATGCAGGAGCAGACAGGATAGCCTTTTGTGATACTGTAGGCTTGCTGGCACCTGAGAAAACCTTTGAAGTATTCAAAGAGTTGTCAACACTGGGCAAACCAGTCTCAGTTCACTGCCACAATGATTTCGGGCTGGCAACCGCGAACACGCTGGCAGCATTGCGGGGTGGAGCCTCACAGGCCCATGTTACCATAAACGGTATTGGTGAGAGGGCCGGGAATACTTCACTTGAAGAAGTGGTCATGGGGCTGGAGACCATATACGGCTACAATACCCACATCAATTTGAAAGAACTTTATACCACTTCCAGGCTTGTGAGCAGGGCCACAGGCATCATGGTCGCCCCAAACAAAGCCATTGTTGGCGGTAATGCCTTCACTCATGAGGCAGGTATCCATGTCCACGGCCTGTTGGCAGATACGTCTACATACGAACCCATAAAACCGGAAGATATCGGTCGGGAACGCAAGATTGTGCTGGGTAAACATGCAGGCAAAAGTTCTGTGGAACTGGCATTGAAGGAACTGGGACTGGACGTGAGTACTGAACAACTGGATGAGATAGTTACACGGATAAAGGAGCTCGGAGATAAGGGTAAACATGTTACCGATGCCGACCTGGAAGCCATAGCAGAAACTGTACTTAATATCAGTCATGAAGCAAAGGTAAAACTGGAACAATTTACTGTGGTCTCAGGCAATGCTGTCACTCCAACAGCTTCAATAAAGTTGAAAGTTAACGGGGTTGAAGTAGTTGAGGCTGGTGTAGGAGATGGTCCTGTAGATGCAGCCATTGCAGCCATACGTAAAGGGATTGCAGGAGTGGCAGATATCAGGCTGGATGAATACCATGTGGATTCAATTACCGGAGGTACTGATGCCTTGGTTGAGGTCAGGGTGAAACTTAGCCGTGAGGGCAAGGTCATTACTGCGCGGGGTGCCAGGACAGATATTATCATGGCTTCGGTTGAAGCTGTACTGGAAGGCATAAACAGGCTGATAAAATAACTTATGATAACAACATTAATGTATTAAAACCACTACCTCAATACAGGTTATGTTGGCCTTATAATTATTTTGGCCGCATTATCATAATTGATGTATAAGAACAATAATAGGAGGAAAATATAGATGGGTAAAAAGACGAGAATGACCGGGGCAAAAGCCCTTATCGAATCTCTGTACGCCGAGAAAGTTGACGTGATATTCGGGTACCCAGGTGGTGTACTACTACCCATCTATGATGAATTATTCGATGCAGACATAAACCATATACTTGTCAGGCATGAACAGGCAGCAGCACATGCTGCAGACGGGTATGCACGTGCCACAGGCAAGGTTGGCGTCTGCCTGGCAACTTCTGGACCCGGAGCCACGAACCTGGTTACTGGTATCGCCACTGCTTATATGGACTCAGTACCCATGGTTGCCATTACTGGACAGGTACCAAGTTCTATGATAGGAAATGATGCATTCCAGGAGGCTAATATTACCGGCATTACACTTCCAATTACAAAGCACAATTATCTGGTTACTGATGTTAACGACCTGCCGCGGATCATAAAAGAGGCTTTCCACATCGCTTCAACAGGCAGGCCCGGTCCGGTACTTATCGATATTCCCAAGGACATTACTACGGATGAACTGGATTTCGAATATCCAGAATCGGTTGAACTGCGGGGATATAAACCCACCAAGACCGGACACAAAAAACAGGTAAAAAGGGCAGCAGATATCATTTCAAAGGCCAAGCAACCTGTAATATATGTGGGTGGCGGGATAATTGCAGCTGAAGCCACTAAAGAACTGCTGGAACTTGCACAGGCCATTAATGCACCCGTGACAACTACTCTCATGGGTAAAGGCGCATTTCCAGATGACAACCCATTGTGTGTCGGGATGCCAGGCATGCATGGTACAAAGTATGCCAATTATGCTATCCAGGAATCCGATGTGTTGATAGCTGTTGGTGTCAGGTTCGATGACAGGGTGACTGGCAAGGTAGAATCTTTTGCTCCCAATGCACAAATCATTCATATTGACATCGACCCGGCAGAAATAAGTAAGAATGTGCGGGTGGATATTCCAATTGTCGGTAATGCGAAATCAGTGCTGAAGATGCTTGTGGAATTTATCAGTGAGGAACTGGGCGGCAAGACCAATACCGCAACCTGGGTAAAGAAGGTTGAAAAATGGAAAAAACAGTATCCATTGTATTACCATAAAGATGATAAATTAAAGCCGCAATACATCATGGAGCAGATAAATGAGTTGTACCCGGATAGCATTATAGTTACAGAAGTAGGGCAGAACCAGATGTGGGCGGCACAGTATTTCAAGTATAAAGAGCCGAGGACTTTCATTTCATCTGGGGGTTTGGGTACCATGGGTTATGGTTTCCCGGCCTCCATGGGTGTTAAGATGGGACATCCGGATAAGGTCGTATTTGACATTTCCGGAGATGGTTCGTTCCAGATGAACAGCCAGGAACTTGCAACAGTGGTACAGAACGATATCCCGGTCATCGTGGCCATTTTCAATAATGGATTCCTGGGAATGGTCCGGCAGTGGCAGGAGTTGTTCTTTGAGCAGAGATATTCTTTTACCTGCATTGATAACAGTGTAGATTTTGTCAAACTGGCAGAGGCTTATGGTGCGCTGGGTTTAAGGGTTACGAAGCCTGAAGAGGTTGGACCTGCATTAAAGGAAGCCGTAAAATCCGGCCGCCCGACTGTTATTGACTTTGTAGTCGAGCGGGAAGAGAATGTGTACCCTATGGTCCCGGCAGGTGCGGCTATTAATGAAATGCTTGACCTGGAGGTTCAATCATGAAACATACACTTGCTGTGCTGGTGGAGAACAAACCGGGTGTGCTGGCAAGGGTATCTGGACTATTCAGCCGCAGGGGATTTAATATTGAAAGCCTGGCCGTAGGTATTACAGACAATCCTGATATTTCAAGGATGACAATTGTGGTTTCAGGTGATGACCGTGTACTGGATCAGGTTACCAAACAATTGAACAAGCTTATTGATGTGATAAAAGTCAGTGACCTTGACCCGGCCGAAGCAATTGACCGTGAACTTGCTCTGTTCAAGGTTAAGGTGGATAAAGGCAACCGTTCTGAGGTTATACAAATTGTCGAAGTTTTCAGGGCGCAGATCGTTGATGTTGGTGTCAAGACCATGATTGTTGCTGTAACCGGAACTGGGGATAAGATTGATGCTATCGAAAAGCTTTTGCGCAATTTCGGTATCATTGAAGTGGTACGGACCGGTAAGATATCCATGAATCGCGGTGCAAAGACTGTGAAATTAGAAAAATAACATATATGATTATTGTCAATTAGTAAATTAAATTTTATTTTAAGTACAGGAGAGATAATAAATGGTAAATATGTATTATGATTCAGATGCTGACCTTGGTGTGTTGAAAGGGAAGACCATAGCAGTAATTGGGTACGGTAGCCAGGGTCATGCCCAGGCACAGAACTTGCATGATTCAGGCCTCAATGTAGTGGTTGGACTCAGGGAAGGCAGTAGTTCATGGGCAAAAGCTGAAGCTGATGGCCTGACTGTAAAGACTGTATCAGATGCAGCAGCAATGGCTGATGTTGTGCAGATGCTTGTACCTGACGAGATTGCAGCAGACATATATGCAAATGATATTGCACCTAATCTTCAATCCGGGAATGCACTGTCTTTTTCCCATGGGTTCAATATCCATTACAACCAGATTGTTCCACCTGCTGATGTAGATGTGTTCATGGTGGCTCCAAAGAGTCCAGGGCATCTGGTCAGGCGAACTTATGTGGAAGGCAACGGCGTGCCAGGCCTGCTGGCAGTACACCAGGATGCCACCGGTAAGGCCAGACAGATAGGAATGGCTTATGCAAGGGGTATTGGCTGCACCAGGGCCGGTGTGATTGAGACCACGTTTTTGGAAGAGACTGAGACTGACCTGTTCGGTGAGCAGGTGGACCTGTGCGGCGGTACGGTCAGCATGATCAAGGCATCATTCGAAACACTTGTAGATGCAGGTTACCAGCCCGAGATAGCTTACTTCGAGACTTTGCATGAACTGAAGCTTATAGTTGACCTGATTCACGAAGGCGGACTTGCCAAGATGTGGGATTCAGTGTCAAATACTGCAGAATACGGCGGTATGACCGTGGGTCCACAAATCATAAATGAGGAGTCAAGGCTTGCCATGGAAGAAGCCCTGTACAGGATACAGAGCGGCGAGTTTGCCAGGGAGTTCGTACTTGAGGGTAAGGCAAACAGTCCGGTGCTCAAGGCCATGGAGCGCATGGAGAACGAGCATCCTATAGAGGTAGTTGGCAAGAAATTAAGGGCAATGATGCCCTGGCTCAATCCTGATTCAGATTGAGCTTATTTTTTCATTTTTGGCAAATATTGTCGATGGAAATATCGATACATTTTTATATTAGTAAATCCTTAATTGGTTCAAGTCATCACCAGTATGATGATGAACTCAAATTAAATATTTAAGGAGAGAATACTATATGAAAAAAGATAGTAAAGACAAGAAAAAGGAAGACGAAGAAAAGGCAGCACAGGAAATCTTTGAGAAAACAAAAATGTTTGCAATGTAGAAACAAATTTATATTTTGTTTTGATTCAAATGGAACTATGGCGAAATATTCGAAAAAGAAAACTTTATCTCATCCTTGAACAAAGTTTTACACCGTTTTCAATTTTTGCGCCAGTCCCATTTTTCTGTATCACACTTTTTTTTATCTCCACGAAATTCACTGATCTTTCTTTTGATAAAATCTATTTACTTTTCATTGGAATTTTAATTTCGTTATTATCCAGTGGAGCTTCTTGCTTTTGGAATCATACAAATGATATTGAAGAAGATGCAAAGAATAATAAAAAAACCCTTGTTTTAGAAAATATTATTTCTCATAATGGGGCAATAATAATTTCATTAATCTTTTATTTGACTTCAATTATTATTGTTATTTATGCATCGATTTTTCTTAAAAGACCAATATATATTTACTTTTTAATATGGGTAATAATCACATGGTGGTATTCTGATAATATTTTCTTAAAAAGAGTCACAGGTATTCGACTTAAAACACATTACTTCGGTGAATTACTAACTTATGGTTTAGCATACCCAGCATATACGATGAGCATTTGGTTGATTTTTTCAGACTCATTTATGAAAGGAATGGTATTATCATTGATATTTCTATGTTTTGGCATAGCTGCCGTTCTTTTGAAAGATTTGAAAGATATCAAAGGCGATAGGGAAGCAGGTTTAAAGACATTCGGAGTAATTTTTCCACCTTCAAAATTAATTAAATTTTCTTGCAGGTTTTTGATTTTTTATTTCTTAATAATTGTTATTGCTACTAATTGTAGAATTTTTAATTTCAATTCTTTTTTGATAATCCTCCCATTTTTATATTTAATTAAAAATACATTTATCCATTTTCAAAATAAGAGCTGGACTATAGACGTAGGAGATTACAATAACATAAAAGCTATGATGACATCAGTTTATTCATCGATATTCATTTTAGGATTTGCAAATTTCATTTAAATTGATAGGAAAATATTGGTTCCACTACTCGTATAAAATATATTCTTCTTTGTTTCTACAATATAATTCCTGTTTATAAGTGGTTCTGGCAGGAAAGTAGATGGTGAAGCTGTTAAAATCCCAAAATAATTTTCACTTTGTTTTTTATGAATTTCATTTTTCAAATCAATTACTTTATTCCCAAATGCGGAAATGGACCCCACATCAATACTAAAAAATTTAAAATTATTATTTTCCTTTAATTGATATAAGCCCGAAATATAATCATTTATTTCAATGTAAACAAATTCATGAGCTAAGTAAACAGGATTCGAAAAATCTTCAATATTTATATAAAAGGGGAATAAATCAAAAGGAAAATATGATTCAATACCTGTAAAAACAAAACCGCCTGTTTTTTTATTAAAAAATAAAATAAAATATGGAACTACTACTTGATAGCTACCTTTGTCAAATTTATCTTTTAATTCGAATTCGTTTTTTTCACTCGCCCCTATAATATCCTTAACAGCCTTAACTGGTGGTTTATTATCAAGTGATATCAGGACATTTTTTTCAAATAATGCATCGAATTCTTTTACAACTTTAAACTTGCTCTTTACTATCTCCATAGTCTCTTCCATAGTTGCTCCTTTATTTGGAAAAATATCATCATAAACAACTTCAATATCCTTTTTTTCCAAAACAAGAGCCGCAATCCCACCCCCGATGTCTTTATAATTACTGAAAATGGATGGTGAATTAAATTTGACTCGCGTATGTAGAATGTTCATTCCGACTATGGGCACCTTATAATCAAGCTGTTTGGCAAAGATTTCAAGCACTGTGGGAGGCAAATAAAAGACTTTTGCCTTGTCGCAATAATTAGATAAATTCCTCCCCATCTTTATTTTAGTTTTTTCATCACCTTTATAAGCTTTGTAACTGTAGTATTTTCCTTTTGCAAAGAATTCTCCGGTTTTTTTCAAACTTGGCACATGAACTAAAGGAAAATGAAGAATCACGACACCATTTTCACATTTAATTTGGCCAGCAAGCTTTTCAGCAGATTTTATAGCACCCTTTTTATTTTCACTTATTACCTCTATCCTGGCATCGTTATCTTCACACAAAACAAGGGTTGCTCCATCTGTACGTATCTCATTCGGGAATATCATTCCATCTATCGAAGCTCCAATTTGTGGTATGTCTCCAAACCGGGTCTGAAGAACATCCAACATTTTTTGGTAATGTCCATTATACTTCAACGTGGCATAGAAAAGAACCAAATCAGGATTGAAGTCTAATAAATTGTCTGCTTTCTCAATTAATTCCTTTGCAGCTATTTTTGCATTTTTATTATTACTAAAAACTGCCAGTGTTCTCATGAAAACCATTCAAATATTTTTTATTTACATTTTCCTTTTATAATATAAATATATATAGTTTGCAAAAACCCCTCATTAAACAGATTCAAATCACATAATAATAATAAGGTATTTATACAATTAAAATATATTTGGAAGGCAAAACTGATTGAGAACTCAAAAAAAAGTGGTGTTTAATATTGTCTGAACGTGTAATTTCTGGAATATATGGATTAGATGAATTGATGGAGGGAGGGTTTAGAAAAAATACCGTCAATATTATAAACGGCGGTATAGGTGTTGGAAAAACTACTTTTTGCCTTCAATATGCTTTATTTGGGCTTAATCGCGGAGAAAAAGCTTTATTCATATCATTCGAAATGTCGAAAAAACAGATAATTCGTGATTGCAAAGCATTGGGTTTTCTTGAGATAGAAGAACATATTGAAAATGGAAATCTACAGATAATTCACATTTATGGAGAAGACCTTACATTTCCTTCTATCAGTCTTATTGATATGATTAAAAAAAACATTTCTCAAGAACATAACTATCGGATAATCATTGATCCGTTTACCTATTATACCATGTTTTTAGATAAGGA
>NKAJ01000459.1_pt1 | contig 12329 bp, 10 predicted proteins | sample 1556001 | NCBI WGS metagenome assembly NKAJ01 (sample SAMN06204642, study PRJNA360343) | marine sediment metagenome | isolation source: Jiulong cold seep at northern South China Sea | place: China: South China Sea, Jiulong cold seep | collected 2013-06 | reverse complement strand
ATACTGCGCAAGTTTCCCATGCCATAGTCAATTATTGCAATCATAATCGTTTGAAGTACCATTTTGTTTATTAAATGATCGATGAGGTCGGTCCAGTCACCCTCACAATTTAATTATCCCAAAATCCAGTGCAAGCGACAGCACAATAGCTATTACCGAAAATGCAAAAATAACAAGGTAATTCATCCGTTCCTTGGACACAGAAAGGCTCCACATAACATAATTCAATCCCTCAAAATCCTCTTCAGTAAGAGCTTCCCGCCGGTCTATCTTTTCAAGTAATCCCAGGTCACTTATCACCCCTAACCTGCGCTTGCCAATATGATACCTGTGCGCAAAGAACCACAAATACCCCAAAACTCCCAGGTACCACAACACCCGTGCATAAATATCCCCGTAATGATCGGCAATGATTACCAGTCTAAGCAGCAGTGCTGAGACAAGGCCCACCCAGAAATACATTTTTATTACAGGCATCCGGTACCCTTTTGGTATATTCACTCTGGCCCGGTTAGATTCAAATTCCTTCATAAACACCACTTACCTCATTTATCTCATTACCTGAATTATAGTTANCGTGCATAAATATCCCCGTAATGATCGGCAATGATTACCAGTCTAAGCAGCAGTGCTGAGACAAGGCCCACCCAGAAATACATTTTTATTACAGGCATCCGGTACCCTTTTGGTATATTCACTCTGGCCCGGTTAGATTCAAATTCCTTCATAAACACCACTTACCTCATTTATCTCATTACCTGAATTATAGTTAAGAACATAATATTTGATAGATAACTTCAACAGAAGTTGTCGATAGATAACTTCAATAGAAATCATTGATACTAATATCTTAACACTTTGACTTTCAGACAATTGTAATTTAACCACAGAGCACACTGAGTGCACAGAGAAACACAGAGCTTGGATTTGATTTCACTCTCTGTGTCCTCTGTGATCTCCGTGGTTTATTGTTAATCACTTGTTGAAATTTGCATTTGATTAGTCAATATTGTTTGGTTTTTCACTATAATGGACAGGATTGACAGGATATGAAAGTGGCTCGCAGCATCATGTAAATCCTGTAAATCCCGTCTAATATTTCCTCACTCAATGTTGAGAGGATTCTTTTAAATTATTTTCCGCCCTTTTCAATATGCATACAAATTCCCATACGGCCTGCTGCTTATAGCCTTAAGCTTAATAAAAGGCTCTGACATTATCTCATCAACATCATGCCCGAAATGCCCGCACCACTCGGTCAAATACTTGGTAACCAGTTTAATATCCTTTTCATCAGGCTCCAGTACAGTCACCTCAGCACCCAGTTGATACTCTTCAACCTTACCACGCAGGAATATCACGCCGCCGTGCATGCCAGTACCCAGGTAATCACCGGCAATAGGTTTATCCTCACCGGCACCCAATCCCAGCAAAATCATGACTCCACCGGCCATGTATTCGCCGTAGAAGTCACCTGCACATCCGCCTGCCACAATAGCAGGGACCTTGGTCTTGTACTCTTTCATGTGGATACCCACACGGTATCCCACATCGCCCTCTATCATGAGCTTGCCACCGCGCATGCCATAACCTATCACATCTCCAACCATACCGTGGATGATTATCTCACCACTGTTCATGGTATTGGCGATGCCGTCCTGGCCGTTGGCAAACACTTCAATGGAAGGGCCGTTCATGAACACGCCCAGGTCGTTTCCAGGAGTACCGTTTATGGTTATCTTAGCCTTCGCCTTGATACCATCCCCGATATAACGCTGCCCGTTTATGTTGTCCAGAACGAACTCGGTCTCACCTTCCTCAATTGCGGTCCGGATCATCTTGTTCAATTCCCTGTAGTACATCCCTTTAGCATCAATCGTCATTACCATACCAGTCACCTCACATGCCCTCACCGGCGGGCTTAACACCCAGTATATCCAGGGTCTCCTTATCCAGGCCGACACCTCTCAGTCGTTCCCTGCTACCCCTTAAGCTCTCGATGCTGTTAACACCCAAAGAACCCAGCACTTCCTGCAGTTCATGGCCCCATGCCGTCAACAAATTACATAAACGCTGTGAACCCACATCAGGGTTCAGCCTGCGGGTCAGTTCGGGCCGCTGGGTAGCGATACCCCATGCGCAGTTACCGGTATAGCATTTCTGGCATACCCTGCATCCCAGTGCCACCAGTGCAGCCGTACCAATAACACATGCATCGGCTCCAAGTGCAATAGCCTTGGCAACATCGGCAGCCTCACGAATACTGCCTGCGCACACAAGACTGGCCTGGTTGCGGATACCCTCATCCCTGAGCCTCTGGTCAACAGCAGCCAGGGCCAGCTCTATGGGTATACCCACATTGTCCCTGATAATAGCCGGAGTAGCACCCGTGCCACCTCTGAACCCGTCAATGGTAACAATATCGGCTCCCGCCCGCACTATCCCGCTGGCAATAGCAGCCACATTATGCACAGCTGCTATCTTGACCGAAACAGGCTTTTCATAATCAGTAGCCTCCTTGATGGCAAATATCAATTGGGACAGGTCCTCGATACTGTAAATATCATGATGCGGTGCCGGAGACAGTGCATCTGTACCTACAGGTATCATCCGCGTCTTTGAAATCTCCAGCCCGACCTTTTCACCAGGCAGATGTCCTCCAATACCTGGCTTGGCACCCTGACCTATCTTAATCTCCACAGCCGCGCTGGCTTTCAGGTAATCACTATGCACTCCGAACCTGCCCGAAGCTACCTGCACCATAATACGTCCTGAATAAGGATACAGGTCCTCATGCAGTCCGCCCTCTCCGGTATTCATCAATGTACCCATCTTATTAGCAGCAATTGCCAGTGACTTGTGAACGTTATGGCTCACAGCACCATAGCTCATAGCCGCAAATATTACTGGTATATCCAGCTGTATCTGGGGAGCAAGCTGCGTCTTCAACTTGATATTATTATGCTCGTCCCGCTCGAACTCCAGGTGGTTTGGCTTGCTGCCAAGGAATGTTCGCAGTTCCATGGGTTCCCGCAGCGGGTCAATGGACGGGTTCGTGACCTGACATGCATCAATGAGCAGGTGGTCCCACAATATCGGATATGGCTTGGGATTACCCATGCCGGTAAGTAATATCCCGCCTGTCTCGGCCTGCTTAAGAGTGTTCTGCCTGATACGTTCTGTCCAGTTGGCATTCTCCTTGTATACTGTGGGATGATTGGTAATCGAAATAGCATTCTCAGGACAAAATGTGGTACACCTGTGACAAGCTACACATTTGCTATCGTCAGGAGTAACCTTATCGTTGAATTGCATACAACCAAAACTGCAATTTAACACACATCGTTTGCAACGCCTGCACCGGTCATGGTCGACCTTAACATGGAACTCAGGAGGTATCTGGGATACCGGCGACATATCTGCTGACATTTATTCCACCTCCCCGTTCAAAGTACCAACGACAGCTTCACCAGCTTTCGGGCTCCAGACAATATCCAGGTCAGGTTCTATCTCCCGTATGGCACTCTCTTCAGACGACATATACAACATATCATCCTTACGCCCGCAGGTCATTGGGCGCAGTTTTATCCTGTCATTCAGGCCCATCATACCCCTGCTATGTCCGAGTATTATACTATACGGACCGTTTAGCAGAGTTCCCCCATAAACCATCCTGATGGCGGTCATCAATTCCTTGACCTGTGGTTCCATCCTGTCAATGTTGTCCCAAAAAGGGGCAGATAGGGCCTTGACCGCGATTTCCATTGGAAGGTTATGCCTGCGTACCAGCAGGTCAAAGAGATACGCTACGACTTCCGTATCGGTCCGCAGTNTCCTTACGCCCGCAGGTCATTGGGCGCAGTTTTATCCTGTCATTCAGGCCCATCATACCCCTGCTATGTCCGAGTATTATACTATACGGACCGTTTAGCAGAGTTCCCCCATAAACCATCCTGATGGCGGTCATCAATTCCTTGACCTGTGGTTCCATCCTGTCAATGTTGTCCCAAAAAGGGGCAGATAGGGCCTTGACCGCGATTTCCATTGGAAGGTTATGTCTGCGTACCAGCAGGTCGAAGAGATACGCTACGACTTCCGTATCGGTCCGCAGCTCAAGCTTATATCCGAACATTTCAAGGTAACGCTTGTTGATGCCGTATGAGGATATCTCGCCGTTATGCACGATGCTCCAGTCAAGCAGTCCGAACGGGTGGGCTCCAGCCCACCACCCAGGAGTATTGGTAGGGAACCGACCGTGTGAGGTCCATATATATCCTTTGTATTCTTCCAGCTTATAGAAATGACCAATATCCTCAGGATATCCCACACCCTTGAAAGCACCCATATTCTTTCCTGAAGAGGATACGAATGCACCTGGAACATCTGAATTGATCTTCATGACCATATTGACAACATATTCCCTATCTTCCACAAACTCCAGTTTCTTCTCTTCTATATCCAGGAAATATCTCCACAATACCGGTGGATTGGTAATATTACCAAATGGCCGGGTTGGTATGACCTCATCCTTTTCAACAATAAAATGGTCTTTGACGTACTCATCGAAATTCTCTTTGGCAGCAAAGTCATCAAACATCATATGGAATGCATACTGGTCTGCACGCCTGGGATATATGCCATAAGCTGCAAAACCCCCTCCAAGTCCGTTTGACCTGTCATGCATCAAGGCAATGGATTTAATTATAGCAGAGCCGTCAATTCTATCGCCACTTTCGCACATTAATCCTGATATCGCGCATCCGCTGGGTATTCGCGTATTACATCTCATTGGCTCTCACCTTCCTCATCTAATTCTAACAGTATTCTCAAATCTTTGCTCCCGCTCTTTGGGAGTTCAGGTAATTTTAATTTCTTTCTCATGGCCGTAGGCTCACCCAACCGACCAGTCTCTAATAACATCTTGATACCCCCGTCCACACCCTCAGGCATTATATTCATCTGATAAGCTAACTGCTTTAAGTTTTCGAAAACCTTGTTCATTCCGAACCTTTGAGGACACAATTCAAAGCAGGTATAACAGCTAACACATCGCCAGACATCAGGGCCATTTAATACTTCTTCCATCTTTCCTGCCAAAATATCACCAATGACCCGGTTGGGATTAAAATCCGGATTCATCTTGACTACAGGACAATCATCCATGCATGCTCCGCACTGGTAACACCTTTCAAGCATATCAAAGTCAAAGTTATTTCTCACTTCTTCCAGATGTGCAGATCTCTGCTCCCATTTTTCTAAAAATGGTGTGGTATCGACCCTGTGCATTTTCATGCCCATCTCTTCAGGTGAAAAACCAAAACAAAGTCCCAGCAGTTCAGTTAAATAGATGACAGGCATGTCGATATGTTCGCCGCTTTTTTGCATCAGGTATTGCTTGCTGTCATACTGATTAAAGCATGCAGGACATGCCGTGGTCATTCCATCAGCTATCTGCTGGGTCTCCAGCAGTTTCTCTCTGGACATGGCAATAGCAGCATCGGATTCACCGACCGAGTTCAGGTCATTCCCGCAACACATCATCTTGGTTGAATAATCTACACTCCGGGCACCAGTGGCTTCCACCAGTACATCGAACTTACTGGGGCGGTTGGGGTCATCAAAGTGGATAGCACTGCTCGGCCGCACCATATGGCAGCCATAATGTACTGCCACTTTCATTCCAGTGAGGGGTTTTACAACCTTTTTCTTGATCTCTGCAGCTGTAACATCGTCATGAAGTACCTGCACAATGTGTTTTACCTTAACCTTACCAGTATATTCCAGGCCGACTCGTCCCAGTTCCTGGTTCACGGAATCACGCAGATTAAGGTCCATGTCCAGGTCAGTGATCACTGACTTAAAACTGCTAAAACAGCCATTACAAGGGGTGAGGATATCCAATCCTGCTGCTTCTGCCAGTGCCAGGTTGCGCGCACCTGTTACATACCAGGTTTTGCTACCTATGACCTTGGCTATGGATTTGGTAGGGCAACACGTGGTGCCTTCCAGGTCGGTTGTATGTATACCAAGCTCAGAGAGTACCATTCTGATGGATTTCTCCATGAATGGAAATCGAGCAGGTATAGTACAACCAAGAAACATCGCATAATGAAACATTAAATTAAGCTCCTAAATTTCTGTGAATGTTGACGCTAGTAGGTAGGTCACTAATGATGTGCCAATATATAAAGTTAACTGTAATAATATACAATACGTCCGTGAAGTCAATCTCGAACAGGGAATCCCATTTTATTTTGCACATCCGGATGGTCTCTTGGGCCAGGAGCAGATGAAATGGGAAAAAGAAGATGTTCATTTTGACTTCTTAGACGCCTGGTCTGCAAACACATTCAAGAGATTCATAAGCTTCTCGTACTGGGCAGTTNAAAGAAGATGTTCATTTTGACTTCTTAGACGCCTGGTCTGCAAACACATTCAAGAGGTTCATAAGCTTCTCATACTGGGCAGTCTCTATATGGGAATACCGTATGGGTTTCTTGTGTGTTCGAGTTTCCTTCTTCAGGGTATTGAACAGGAGTTTGGAACGCCCGGTAAGTTTCTCATCAGTAGTGCCTTCGNAGCAGATGAAATGGGAAAAAGAAGAGGTTCATTTTGACTTCTTAGACGCCTGGTCTGCAAACACATTCAAGAGATTCATAAGCTTCTCGTACTGGGCAGTTTCTATATGGGAATACCGTATGGGTTTCTTGTGTGACCGAGTTTCCTTCTTCAGGGTATTGAACAGGAGTTTGGAACGCCCGGTAAGTTTCTCATCAGTAGTGCCTTCGATAAGCATGATACCGCTGGCCCCGTTCTCCAGAACATTGTTAGCCAGCCTGGCATTGACAATATGGATGCTGGGTACCTGCACAAACCTGATAAGGGGTGAGTATTCCTTCCGGTTCACGCCTGCCAGGTCTGCAGCCGCATATGCAGCCTGGTCAATGAACACAATAACACCCGGACCAGCCGCAAGTATGCCTTCAACCTGGGATCTTAGCTGGTCATACCGGTAATTCTGTATCTCAATTGCACCTGATGGACAAACTGCAGCACATATGCCGCAACCGGTACATGAAAGAGCTTCCAGTACTGGTATGCCATCACCGGATAATGCGTCGTAAGGACATTCACTGATACAAGTTCCACATTGCTGGCAGGCATCTGATATCACTGGTTTTTCAGGGGAAATGCTGATGTCTCCTTTACCCAGGAACTGCCCTACCTTATGGGCTGCACTGATGCCCTCAGTCACTGAATCATGGATGTCCTTAGGACCCACCGCACAGCCTGCAACATACACGCTGGGATTAAGGGAACTGACCGGATCGATCTTAACATGCTTCTCTTCGATAAAGCCATCATCTCCCTGCGGGATGTTCAACATCCTGCTCAACTTGTCTGCTCCTTCGGCAGCTTCCAGGGACGGACACAGCACTACCATATCAAAAGTGTCTGACTCCTTTGACTGCAGCAGCGTATCCTCATAGTTCAGTAGAAGTCCATCATCAGTAGGGTCGATCCTGGCTACCCTCCCCCTTATGAAATGAACACCTTTCTCCTGCGTGTGCTCGTACATCTCTTCCATCCGCCGTCCGGCCGAGCGCATATCGATATAAAATATGGTCACATCTGCGTTCTTGTTCATCTTCTTGACGAGCTGTGCCTGTTTCTGGCCGTACAGGCAGCACACCTTGCTGCAGTGTTTGTTGTACTTGTTAAAGTCCCGGCTGCCCACGCACATAATGAAAGCTACTTTCTCGGGCATATTGCCATCAGATTTCATTAGACGCATCCCGGTCTTGCTCTTGGCAGACAGCATATCCTCAAATTCGATAGCTGTGATCACATCCGGATGCCAGTAGTTATATTCCTCAATCCTGGCCGGATCAAAAGATTTGAAACCGGTGGCCATGACCACACTTCCCACATTAATATCAATATCCTGCCCTTCATCTTCCAGATTTATGGCATCGGTAGGGCAGGCTTTAATGCAGGCTTTACAGTCGATACATTTCTCCATATCAATGATATATACCTGGGGAATAGCCTGGGCAAAGGGCAGGTAGATGGCATCCTCGCTGCATTTTGCAGCACAGCGACCACATGAAGTACACAGTTCAATATCCACATATCTGGGTCTTTGCCTTAGCGTGATATTGTAATCTCCCACATTTCCTTCCACACTCTCAACTTCAGTTGAAGTAAGCATGGTAATGTTCGGATGGTTATGGACAGCCACCATCTTAGGTGTTAGAATACATTGTGAGCAATCAAACGTGGGGAATGTCTTGGACAGCCCTATCATGTGGCCGCCTATAAAAGGCTCTTTTTCTGCCAGGATGACCTCATGGTCGTCCGCCAGTTCCAGGGCGGTAGTGATACCTGCAATACCTCCCCCCACGACCAGTACCTTGTCAACAAGGTCCTTTTTTATCGCATCCAGCGGCTCCAGTTTACCCATTCGGTTCACAGCGCCCAGCATCAACCCCCTTGCCTTGCGGGTTGCTTCTACTTCATCCGGGTGCACCCAGCTGCACTGTTCCCTCACATTGGTAATCTCAAGCATCAACGGATTGAGACCAGCCTTTGCAGCCATGGACCTGAACGTATCAAGATGCAATTTTGGTGAACATGAGCCAATAGCCACACTATCCACTTTACCGTCCAATATATCCTGTTTTATCTGACCCTGTCCGGCACTGCTGCATAAGTAGTCCTGGATATTGACCTCAGATACGCCTGGCAATGCCGCCACTTCATCAGCAATGGACTGGACATCCACCACGTCACCGATATTGCCGCCACACCTGCACAGGTACACACCTGTTTTTTCGCTCATACCTTCGCCTCCAGTATATTTCCGGCTTTTATGAAATTCATGTCAAGACCGATATCTTCTGGTGAATAACCCATTGCCAGTGCCAAGAGTTGCATGTAATGCAGTACAGGAATGGCATATTCATTGCCGTTTTTTTCTTTCACCTCGATCTGCCCGTAGTCCAGCTGTAAATGGCAGAATGGACATGCGTTCACAATCACATCGGCACCAGCTTCTGTGATTTTCTTGAATTTATGTTCAGCCATATCCAGGGACTTGTCAAGCAAAGCCGAGCGCACCCCGCCACCGGCACCGCAACAGGCCATCTTATCAGCATAATCTACACTTGTAGCCCCGGTTGCTTCCACAAGTTCATCAAAAAACGTGGGTTTTTCCACAGAACCAAAACCCCTCTCCTTTGATGGTTTGATCAAATGACATCCGTAATGAACAGCTACTTTCAGGTCCAGGGGCTGCGTCACTTTATCCCTGACCCCTTCAACTCCCAATTCCTCATAAAAGAACTCTACGATATGCCTGACATCTGAAGTCCCTTTGAATTCCATGTCAATGCCCGCAAGGTGCTTGTTGGTTGCTTTTGCCAGTTTAGGGTCATTCTTCATTTCATGGTTTGCATCACTTAACGAGCCGTAGCAGCCGTTGCATACGGTGAGCACATCCCGATCCATTGCTTCCGATAATGCGATGTTCCTGGTTGCAAGTGCCAGCCATGAGGCCTTGTCAAAACTCCTGAACACTCCGGGAGCCGGGCAGCAGGATGCGCCATTCAGGTCAGACCAGTCGATACCCAGCTTATCCAGCACAAGTTTGGTAGCCTTCTCAATGCCCGGATATCGATTGGGCACAATGCATCCTAAAAAGATGGATAAGTTTTTCATTTTGAGTCCTCCTCAGCTATAAGTTCCACGAATCCAGTAGATTCAAGCAATTTCTTCACCTGTTCTAAAGCTTCAGGGAATTTGTGCACATTCGCAGGTAACTCGTCCAGACCGAGCTGTAGCCTTTTTGTTATTGAATCATCATTAATGGGAACGGCATGCCCTTTGGAGATAACCATCTGAGAGACCTTGCGGTGTTCGGGCAGCATGATGCCATTTCGCACTGCTTCGGTCCGTAAGCCCAGAATGGCATCCACTATTTTGATGCCACGTGGGCAGCGTTCCTGGCAGGTATAGCATGTGGTGCACATCCACAGGTCATCGTCATTTAATACATCCTTGTCCCGACGGGCCGACTGCACAATACGACGGGTATTCAGACTTGTGTAAGTACCAGAGGGACAACTGCCCGTGCAAGTACCGCACTGCATACAGGTCTGTATGCTAAATCCCATATCTTCTAAAAGCTGTGAAGGTTTGGTCATTGTTTCACCTTGATAATTTATAGGGGTTAATTTTTATAACAGATAATAGGTTGGGCTTCTCCTATCTGCCATTATTAATATATAAAGATTGAGGTCAGGTCAAAAAAGAAATATTATCACAGTATTGATAGAGTAGATGACCCGGGAAGAGAATCCTGCAGGAGACAAAGAGTAATCTATGCCTTATACATATTCACCAAATATGTACAGGGACAAAGATCTTTTGGCAACCTTGTGGCTCACCTGCTTCTCAACCCGGGGCAAATGTACCTGTATACCACAATCGTGAAAATAGTATACAGATGTCACAATCCCGGCATTAATACTACCCTATCGGATAATGGCCTGCGTATCAGGCAATGACCTATCGGGTGATCACTACCCGGGATTGATGACATTGAATGGTTGAATTTTTTACTTCTTACAAGACACTCAGGTATTTATCCATCTCATAGGGTGTTACCTGTATCCTGTAATCATCCCATTCCCTGTTCTTGATCTCGATGAACCTGTCAAAGATATGGTCACCCAGAGCCTTGCGGACGAGTTCGCTCTGCTCTGTAATATCGATAGCTTCTTTCAGGTTGGATGGAAGTGATTTGATGCCGGCACTCTTCATCTCAGCCTTGTTCATTGCAAAGATGTTCTTCTCTACCGGGTCTTCAAGTTCATATCCTTTCTCGATGCCCTCAAGACCAGCAGCCAGCATTATAGAGAATGCCAGGTATGGGTTGCATGCAGGGTCCGGACAGCGCAGTTCCATTCTTGTTGCCAGTTCCTTACCTGGTTTGTACATTGGTACCCGTATAAGGGCGCTGCGGTTCCTGTTGGCCCATGCCACATAGACAGGAGCCTCATATCCGGGCACCAGGCGCTTGTAACTGTTCACAGTCTGGGCCAGTACGGAACACATTTCATTGGAGTATTTCAGGATGCCTGCAATATAATTTTTACCGATCTTTGAAATGTTGTACTTTTCATTGGCATCGTAAAATGCATTGGAACTTCCCTTGAAAAGGCTCTGGTGGATGTGCATACCACTACCATTCTCACCAAAGATGGGTTTCGGCATGAATGTAGCATACAAACCTTCTTTTTGTGCGACTTCCTTGACCACCAGCCTGTAGGTCATGGTATCATCTGCCATTTTCAATGCTTCATTGTACCTGAGGTCAATCTCGTGCTGGCTTGGTGCAACTTCATGATGGCTGTACTCGACTTTAATGCCCATGTTCTCCAGTGCGAACACGGTCTCCCTGCGAAGGTCAGTTGCAAGGTCAAGGGGTGTTAGGTCGAAGTAACCGCCTTTGTCGATTATTTCAGGACTGTCACTGGATTTAAAATAGAAATATTCCAGTTCAGGACCTACATAGAAAGTATATCCTTTATCTTCAGCACGCTTCAAGTTGCGCTTGAGCACATACCTGGGGTCGCCCTCAAAGGGACTGCCATCCGGGTTTAAGACATCCACGAACATCCTTGCTGTGGCTCTGTCCTGTGGTCTCCAGGGCAGTATCTGGAAAGTGGATGGGTCAGGCATAGCGACCATGTCACTCTCTTCGATATCCCTGTATCCTTCAATAGAAGAACCGTCAAATCCCATGCCCTCATCCAGGGCAAGTTCCAGTTCCTCTTTGGTTATAGCAAAGCTCTTCATGGTTCCCAGGATGTCTGTGAACCATAACCGGATGAACTTCACATCATTTACTTCAACAGCTTTCAGAACGTCATCTTTTGTTTGCATTTCATAACCTCGTGCGTTATAGGTAGACTATGGCATAGTTCCTATTTAATAGTATATAAAAGTATCTCTAAATTTGGCCTTTGGACGAAAATCACTTATCCTGCCTTACATGGCCACTGATGTATGATACCATCCATAATCTCAAGAAATACAATTCTCCTAACATTATGTGCAACATTCTTCAGTCGTGCATATACATATATTAATATATTATGACGTAGGCTAACGTACGGTGGCATTCATGAAATATGTAATAGCAATAATTCGACCTGAACGACTTGATGCTGTTAAACGGGAACTTCAAGAGGTTGAAGTAAGCCGATTAACAGTAACATCTGTTTCCGGATATGGGGCACAAAAGGGGCATTTGGAAGTATACA